>Ga0209755_10003067_pt1 | contig 21458 bp, 4 predicted proteins | sample TergutCo191P1_FD_187301 | JGI IMG/M metagenome (GOLD analysis project Ga0209755, IMG submission 187301) | Cornitermes sp. P1 segment gut microbial communities from Petit-Saut dam, French Guiana - Co191P1 (SPAdes) (version 2) | ecosystem: Host-associated > Arthropoda: Insects > Digestive system >... | reverse complement strand
GCGTCGAGCGGGGCAAACGCGCGGGAGCAATTGCAGACAGCGTGCGGAAAAATCGATTTAGCCGGGCGCGACTGGATCACATATCGTTTGAAATGTCTCGATGAAAAAATCGCGCCCTCGCTGGATTTAGCTTTACGAATAATCTGCGAAGCTGATTTTTACGATCGCAGAAGAATCAACGATCTTATTTTGGAAATGAAAAACGAAGCGGACTCGAGTCTTGCGCCTATTGGGCATATTTACGCGTCCTGCAGGGCAGGAAGAGGCAAATCGCGCTCAAAAATGGTCAGCGAAAAATGGAGCGGATTAACGCAGATCGAGTTTGTTCATTATCTCGCGAAACTTGACACAGGTGAAATAATCAATAAACTTCAGCAGTTGAGGGAAAAAATTATTAACGCGGGATTGATCGTAAATTTAACAGGAGGCTCTCTTGATAAAGTCAGCGCGGAAATCGCTCAAAGATTCGGAAAATTCGGCGTACCAAAGCAACGCGCTCAGCAGGATGATATTTCACCTAACGGCAAAACAAATTCAGCTTCCGCTTCAAAAGCGGAAATTTTTGCGTCTCAGTCACTGCAAATAGGTTTCGCGGCGATAGCGTATAACGCTGCTCCCTTTGACACTACAGAACAAATCGCGGAAACTGTCTTAACTCATCAATTATCCACAGGCGCGTTATGGGAAGATATCCGCATGAAAGGCGGCGCGTACGGCGCGTTTATCAACAGCGATAGTTTCGAAAACTGCGTATCCTTCGCAACCTACCGCGATCCCAACCCTCTGCGATCGCTTGAAGTAATTTCTACGATCATGAAAAACAGCAAAAACGGCGGCGGTTTGCGCCGCGGCGATGATGATTATCTTGTGAAAAGCATCATCGGCTGTTACGCGAAAGAAATCTGCCCGCGCACAAACGCCGAAAAAGGTATCGTCGATTTTTACAGATTTCTTTACGGCATTGAAGACGACCACCGCGCGAGAAGAATGAAAAAACTTATCAATCTTTCAACTAACGATATCGCGAACGCTTTCGCCTCGCTTGCGTCAAGAACACCGACAGAGCCTGTAATCATAACAGGTATGAAAAGCGCGGAGCAGGCGGCAAAAGCGCTGGGAGCAGAGGTGACGATATTACCGGTTTAATGCGCTTGTTACCGTATGAGCGCGATTGTTATTGTTTTTATTTTCAATAAAACATCATCCCTGCTTCTTCAGTGAATCCTTAAAAATTTTATCGGTGTCAAGTTTTTCGGTTACGCCGAAGACAGGCGTTATGCCTTCGTCTTTGGCGCTGCGGAATAGAGGTCCGGGGCGGTTTATGTATGCCCAGCTGTTTTCGTTGTTTACAAGACTATCAAGGACTGTAAGTGTTGACAGCGAAAAGAATATTAATGTCGCGTTTATTCTTCTTTCGGGAGGCAGCATCATATCAAGGCGTTTTGAGATGGGGTTGGGTACCTGGAAATTGTACGATTCCCATGGGTTGTTGATTCCGGCGCAGGGAGCTTTTACCGAGGCTCCTCCCGCGCGCATTCCCATTTCGATTCCTTTCGCTACCGCTGTTAAATTCTTTCGCAGTTTTCTTACTTCGCTGTATATCGGGATTACATCTTTTTTTGTGAACGGAGGCGGTCCCATTGATTCGAATTTATAGTACGGAAGAAAATAAAGGCGTTTCATCCAGTGAAGTTCGTTAAATATTTTTCTTGCGTACGGTGATATTCTTGAGTCTTCGGAATTTTCAAGGAGTCTGCAGTATTCTGAAAGGCGCGGCAGGTAACCTCTGGAAAAACTGTCTTCGATGTACTGCCGCCAGTTATTGATAGGCTCTACAAGTTCATCGCTTACCTTTATAGTGTTTCCGTCAAGTCCGGTGCTGCCGAAGTTCACGTAACGCAGTCCGATGAAAAGATCTTCCAATATGTGCAGGAATATCGCTACCTGCAGAAGCGGATCGGACGGAGCGATTAATTCATAACCTTGTCTTAAATTATAAATATTCGCGAAGTACGGATACATATCTGGGAACTCGTCGAGTTTATCCCAATTTGCTTTTGGGAAGATCGTTTCGAGGGCATTTTTCCCCTGATCGATTGCTTTTTGCTGCGCTTTTTCCGCGTCTTCTTTTGCTTTGCGTTCTATTGTTTTTGGATCATCCTGATCTTCCGCTAATAATTCTTCTTCTTCCGGTAATTCTTTAATTTCTTCGTCATCGCTTTCATCCAAATCTTCTTCGCTTACGTTTTTCTGGATAGCTTCTACATCGATGGTTTCAACTTGCTGAGGATTTAATTCGTCCGCGTTCAATTGTTCGTTTTCGGTGACATTTAAAAAAGCCATAAAGCGTCTGCGCCTTTCGATGAATATTCGTTCGTATATCATGTAACGATCCGAAATTAATTTCATCAGGAGCGGATACAATCCAAATTGAACGCTTCGTCTGATATCTCCGAGATAGGCGATTATGTTGCGTATAATATCCTGATATTTATCTTTTGCTTCCATCGGACTTTCGATATATAAAATTTTATAAATCAATTTGAACGCGGTTTTTACGCTTTCCGTGTTTAATTCATCAAGAATGAAGAGCGGTTTGTAGATTCCGCGCAATACTTCCGTAAAATCGCTTGTTTTTACATTCCGCGGGTGAGATTGTAATTCCGCGATGTTACGCGCAATTTGTTCTATGTCCCATCTTCGGATTATATCAAACATTTTGTAAATAAACGGAGACGCTTTTTTTAATTGTACGTTTCGCTTTCTGTTTGCTCTCGGAAAAAGATTTCTCGCGGCGGTTACAAGCCTTTCAATTTTATTATAATATTCGTTCATGCGTACCGTGACAAAACGCGGATTTACATAATCAACCGGTTCTTTAAAAAACGAAAACATGGAAGTAAGAACCTGCAGCGAGCTTTTTATTTCAAATGTCATCTGTCCGGCATATTGATCCATTTTGATTCTTTCCGAATAACTAAGTCTCAGCGGTTTTTCGGGATCATCGCCCGGGTACGGACCTGTTTGTTTCTTTTGCCCTTTTTCTACTTCGGGAGCCGTGATATCGATTCTTCGGCGTTTTCTTCCGCCGACCATGACTTCAACGGTTTCACGTCTTGAAACTTTACCGCTCTTTGCGGCTTCTGTTTGCGCGCTGCGTTCTGTGCCGACTTCTCCGCCGAGAAGCTGCGCTATTCGTTTTGCTTCCGCGTCGTCCGTTACACCGAGTTTTTCCCGGACGCGGCTAAGTTCGCCCGGCGCGTAGATTGCATTTTTCGAAGGCGAGTTGTTTTTATTTGCCATATTCACACCCGTAAATAAATTTTTTCTCCCATTCCAAAAAAGTTTTTTATCGGAAACTGCTCTCCGTCTGAATTCATCAACATTCCGTTATAAACGCCCAATTGGGTGATTAATTCCGTCTTTGCTAAAAGGATGTTTAACCCGTATCTGTTCTGATCTTTCGGCGTGAAAGTCAGATCGACCATTCCCTCGATATCCTGAATGATCCAGTCCGCGTCGGGACCGTTCGGCATTGTAATAAGCACAGGGGGCAGAGGGGTCAATTTTCCGTTTACCCATAACGCGTTTTCGTTGTTCTTGTTTGTCTCCTTAGTTTGATTTTCGGCTATGTGAAAACCAAAACGTTTATTTTCATCTGTAAAGCCTGACGCGCTGCAGTAGGTCGACGCCATTTTATAAGGAAAATATCCTTTATAATCAACAAAAAAACCGGAGCAGGTTTCTTTCTTTAAACTGACGTGTTTTCCTCCAAAAACCATGTCGCCGCTTACCGGGGCAAGCGCTTTGTAGGCGCACAGCGATCTTTTTTCCGAAAAAGCGAGTGATACAACTGCCGGAGTGACATCCTGAGCGCTCATATTATACGCAAGATGAGCTGTTAATTGCGGTTGTCTGCGTCTCTCAATATTAATATCAAATTTGATGGTATCCGCGTCAAGCCAGCTATGAATACGATAAAAAAATTGCGATGAATTACTGTCCAGATATGAGTTTGACAGACTGATAGGCAACTGTAAACCCGGCGCAGGTTTTATTTTCCTAAAAACTGACTTTTGTCCGTTTTCTTTATCAAAAATGAAGATTTGAGCCATTCTGAACAGTTTATAATTGCCAAAAACCGCTTCCAGAAGGTAATTATTATCCTGGACATTAAAATAATGCCATTCCCGTATCCTGCTGTCCCTGAATAAATTCAACAACGGAAACCGGAATGGTTTGCGAATTTCCTTTAAATCTACCTTTTCAAAAGCCTTGTTCCATGTTCCGAAGACAGGCATGCCGTCAACTACGGGTGAGGCTATAGGGGGCAATATTTCCCTAGTATACATCCGCCCTAATCCTAGCATATTTTATCTTTTTAATCGACTGTTTAAGCATGATAAAAAAGTCGCAAATTACACCCATATTGCTAGTAATTATTTTTGTATTTTGATATATTGAGATGTATATTAGTGCGGATTTGGGACATTGTTAATTTTGTACACTATTTGAATTGGATATAAATTTACATAATACTATAAGTATACGTATATATGGAAATTTTAGCGAGAATAGGGGGACGAAATGTTGAAGAAATGTCTGATATTTCTGACGGTACTTGGAATTATAAGCAACGCTTTATGGGCAGGCGGCAACAAGGAAGTCAACAGAACAGCCGAAGATCCTGCAGGTTTTACGGATACTATTGACACTTTAGACAGAAAGCCCGGAAAGTACAACTATTATCTTGCGGCGACAGACAAAGCCGGAAATGTCACGCTTTCCGGTCCCGAGAATATTTTTATTGATCCGTCCTCGGATCTCCCAAATACTACAATTATAAACCCCTCGCCGATGATGCACGTTCAGGGTAACATGAATATTGTCGGTATCGCTTTTGATGATGACGGTATCGATTTTGTTGAATTGACCGTTCACCGCGGAACTGACGGCAAAGGAGATGAACTTGTCAGAACAAGGGTGTCCGGAAAGGATTACTGGTCGTATTTTTTAAACACTTCAAATCAGGATATATGGACTGACGGCAATTATACGGTTACGGCATGGGCTACGGATGTAACAGGTCTTTCCGGCATCGCGTCCGAATATCCGAACGGCGCGAAAGTAAAGCCGAAACAGCATAAAAAGTCCGTTGTCTACTGGACGCTAGATCGAAAAAAACCTGAGACGCTTGTTACAAGCCATGAAATAGGCGCGCTTGTTTCGGGAAGCATACGTCTTCGCGGCACTGTTACGGACGGAAACGGCATATCCGGTTTTAGTTATTCCACAGACGGCGGAGAACGTTATTCGCCGGCAAACGTTTCTTTGAATAACCGGACAGGCGAATATAATTGGGAAGTAAATATAAGAACTAACACGCTTGATGACGGTCCTCAGGTGATCTGGTTTAAAGCGGAAGACGGAAAGGGAACGATCGGAGCCGCGGCGCATTTGTTGTTCGTGAATAATACGGGACCGGATGTTAAGATTGTTTATCCCGAACATAACACGGTAGTGAACGGAGTTTTCGGAATTGCCGGTTACGCGAAACATCCCGTCGGGTTAAAATCGATTTCATGGAAAGCCGGAAATTTCGCCGGCGGTACTTTTGATCTGCTCGAAGGAAATGACTGGTGGTCAGCGGAAGTGGATTTACGCTCGCAAAGAACGTCATCGGTTGATATTGAGATTCGCGCGGAAGATGTTTCGGGCAACGTGACTGTTAAAAGGCAGAAGTACAAAGTAAATGCCGCGGACGATCTTCCGGTTGTGAAATTGACTTCTCCCGTACCCGGAGTTTTAAACAGCGATGTAGGGATAGTCGTGAAAGGAACGGTTTCCGATGATGACGGAGTCGCGGTAGTCTTTTATTCGCTGAACGGACAAGAAGCGGTAGAGATTCCCTCCGGGGAAAATTTCCAGTTCCGTATTCCCGGCGTTCGCGAAGGAACTCACGCGGTTGATGTTTGGGCAAAAGATATCAACGGAGTTGTCGGACCTAAAGTTCAGGTAAAAGGAATCGTTATCCCTCCGTCTTCTCCGGTGCCTTCGGTTGTCAGCATTACCGTAGGAAAGATAACAATGCCTTTCTATTCGGGCATGACGATAAGACCTGTACCGATTATGAATCAGCGGACAGGAATGCAGACCGGCTTTGAAAAAATGTCGATGAATGTCGCGTTCAAAGGTTCTGCTTCTCCCGCGACAGCTTATGTTACAATCGGCGACGCGTTACCCTTGCCGTTAAAATTGAGCGGTTCGGGAAATACCTTCAGCGCGACAGTTCCGTTCCCTGATAATTTACTTGACGGTTCGGCAAGAATCAATGTTGCCGCGACAGACAGGCAGGGACGCGAAATTAGTTTGGACGAGTTTGTTTTTATAAACAACTTGCCTAACGACGGTGTTTCCGCGCTGCCGTTCCAGTTCGAGTGGGCAAGAGCCAAAAGGCTGAACGACGGAAGAATTCTTCTCGGGGATTCCGAAGAAGTATTGATGGGCGTTGCTTCCACTGAAATAAGAAGCGTTTCCGTATCGGGAAACGGCTCCGGAAATGTAAGAGCCGAAGTTGACGAGAAGGGCAGAGTAATACTCAGGGCGGTAGCCGAAGGCGAAGCAGGTCCTCTTACGGTAAGCGTGCAAACCGATGTCGGCAGCCGTCAGGCGCCGCCGATCAGGATTATTACCGGTTTTTCAGGACCGGTGATTATAATGCAGGGAACTAATTTCGGATGGACGCGCAGTGCCGCTAACTTGCGCTTTAGCGTTTCTTCCAGAAACAGAATTACCGCCGTTGAATATTCTCTTGATATGGGTGATACATGGCGCAATTTCGGAGCGGTTTCGACCGATTATACAAGATCAATCGATCTTGCCGGAATTGAGGACGGCGCTGTTTGTATTCTTGTAAAAGCGTCGAGTGATTCAGGAAAATTCACAGTTGAAGATTTTACGGTATTGAAAGATTCGCTGGCTCCCGCGGCTGAGCTTATAATGCCGATCGCCGAATCAAACGTCAACGGAACTATCCGTCTTGCGTTTAACATCAAGGAGATTGGCGAACTTAGCACGATTGTTTACAACAGACCCGCAAGAGCTGGCGCCACGGCGATTTCAAGAGAAGTGTTTAACGCCTCTTCATGGAATTTTAACTACAGTCCGCGTTTTATTGAGATACTTATGGACTCGATTCAAATGCCGCTTGATACCGGAATGCGTTTTACATTTACGGACAGGAGCGGCAATTCATCTGAATTTAATTCATGGACGTTTTTAATTGATCAGCAGGCGGACACGCCTGTCGCGCAGATAATTCTGCCGCAGGAAAATGAAGTTATCACAACCGATTTTATCGTATCGGGCGTTATGTTTGACGATGACGGAATCAAAAATGTTCAATATAGATTAGATTCCGGGGCGTGGCAGACAATCGACGCTCAAAACGGTTTCAGTATTCCCGTTTCTCTTTTAAGTCTTTCCGATAACGCGCATACGGTTACGGTTATCGCCGAAGATATTTACGGAGTAAGAAGCCAGCCTGTTACGCGAAACTTCAGAGTTTCTCTTTCCGAGCCCGCCGCTACAATGACGTATCCGCAGGTTGATACTATTTTAAGAGGCGGAGTTGAACTTAGAGGCGGTTCGTCGGACAAAAACGGAATTAAATCGATTCATGTTTCCGTTGATAACGGGGTTACATTCAATCCTGTGCGCGGCAGCTTCGGAACCGCCGCTGAAACCGTTCAGTGGAATTATCAGTTTAACACAACCATTTTAAATGACGGAAACCATGTCGTGTTTATCAGAGTAGTGGACAGATACGATGTTCCGGCGACATATGTGAACATGATCAATGTTGACAATACTCAGCCTGAAATAATTTTAGACAGCCCTATTGACGGTTCGCGTTCAACAGGAGAGCTATATGTTATGGGTCGTATTATCGATCCAAATCTTTCTGATGTTGAGATTCAGATTCGCGGACTTGACGGTCAGTCGCTTCCGAATGATATCAGAAACCGCAAGGTAGAACCTAACCTTATGCTGAGAGAGAGTTATAACATTGCCGGCATTGCGGACGGCTTCTACGACATTACCGTAATAGGAAGAGACAGCGCGGGGAACGTATCAAGACTTTCACGTAACGTCGAACTTGCCCGCAGAACATACCAGAACACAATCGAAATTCTTTATCCTCTGGAAAACGAAGCAGTAAGCGGAATATTCAATCTGTACGGAATTGCGGACGGAGCCGACAAGGCGAAGGAAGTAACGATCAGAGTCAACGGAAGGGATGTTGAAACGGTAGATGCCGACGATAACGGTTATTTCCGTTTTTCGCTTAGCAATGAACATCTTAATGACGGAGTGAACTCGGTTCTTGTGCGCAGTAATTTCGGCACAGGCACTATGGTGCAGTCAAGAGCTTACAACATTGATTATTCTTCGGCAGGACCGTGGGTAACGATAGACAGTTTCTCATTCGGCAACTTTGCGTATGACAGACCGTACTTCTACGGGCGCAACGGTTACGCGCTCAGCGAAGAAGATAAAGCGGCTCTTGCGGACAGAAAAACAGATCGCGCAGTCCGCGCTGAAATAAAATCGAAAGTTCCCGACTATACGGAAATAAGTTTTGACAACGGAAAAACATTTGCGAAGACAAACGGAAAGCAGGGAAAAAATATTGATTACCGTTACCGTCTTGAAACAGGATTAATGCCGGAAGGTCTTCATTACATCATAGTCAGAACATGGTTCAAAAACGGAGAGAACGCTGTTTCCAGAATGTTAGTCAGCATAGATAAAACTTTCCCGGAGATACGGCTTATAGCGCCCGGGATGGGAGAAAGATACAATACGGAAATTCCTTATTCCGCGTCCGCGACAGACGATGTTGAACTTGTCAGTCTTACATATCATTTAAGACCCGGCGATAAATCGATGTACGCGGTTCCCGGCTTCCTGGAAGGTTTATATTTTGAAGCGATAATCCCGCCTTACTGGAAAGTGTTGTTCCCGGACAGCAAGTATGTGCCTGTAATTCCGTTCGGCGGCGGCGCAACCTTTATGGACGTAGCCATGGGCTTAAGCTTCTTTGACGATAACGTTAAGGTGCAGTTTAATTACGGCTTCTTAACGCAGGAACTCTACGAAATGATGGGCGGAGACGGACCTGTGCGTTACGGCGGTCATGTTATCGGTATTAAACTTCTCGCTAATATTTACACACTGCCGTTTATCGGAATATTCGGTCCGGACTTTGAATGGCTGTACGCGTCGTTCGCGATAGGCGCTAATTTCTCGTTATTCGACATCATGAAAGAAGGCTACACGCAGAGCGGCGAGTCTACATGGATGGCGGCTCTCTTATTACAAATTGAGTTCCCAAAAGTAATATTACCGAAGGTAAAGGTTTTCCGGCAATTCAGTTTCTTTACGGAAGGGCAATTGTGGTTTGTACCGACAGATGTTCCCGCGAAAGAACTTGGCATAGAAGTTGTATTGCCAAAGATTATTATCGGATTAAGACTCTACGTCTTCTAAAAAACAGAAGGAGATAAATATGGGTAATTTTAAAAAGAATTTAAAAGTTCAAGTAACTTTAATAATCTCTTTGTTCGTATTGCTTACGGTTTTTTCTTCGTGCGATGTCCCTATGGGTCTCGGCAAGCCTATCGACTTTATCCCTCCTGTTTTAACTATTACTGGTTATTCCATCGGAGAAGACGCTTCGATTTTTTCTCTGACTTCGCCGCTGTATGTGCGTAAAGACATAAAATTGATTGGCACTGTTAAAGATGAGGGAGGAGCGGGAGTTCGCCGTGTGGAACTTCGCGACGCTGTTACGCAGAAAGTAATAACAAAAGATAATCAGCCGATATACGCGGTAATAACCGGAGAACGATGGGAAATATTGCTCAATTTTGATGAATCAAGAAACGGTGAAAAATTAACCGTCGATATTGTCGCCTTTGATAAAGCGGGTAATTCAGGCGATACCTCAATGAAGAGCGTTACGATAGTTATCGATATTGGTCCTCCTGTTATATACGATCCGACAATAAAACGCGCTGATACAAAAGAAGCGTTTTTTGAACCGTTGCTTTGCGGAAAGCAAACATGCAGATACTGTAATCCGTTGACCTCTGTAGGGTCGTTTAACCCGAACTCGTGCCTGTACGGACTCTTAGCGGATGAAAGGAGACATGACAGAATTGCGAATGTTAACAGATTCCAAAACGGATTTTTTTATATTTACGGAGAAATCACCGAAGAAGAGACCAGGATAAAAAACATAACATTAAATATTTATGACGCTAGTGAAGATAAAATTGATATACCTCTTTTGAAATTATCAAGAACAAGCGATTCATCCGATTATATGCCGAAGTGGCTGATAAGCGAAGCTGATATTTTAGCCGAAGGAGAAAAGCGGTGGTCAGGATATACTGCCGCTTATTTCGCGGGCGGGGAATATATTTACCGTGTGACTGTTGAAGTAACTGACAAAAGCGATAATCCCGGAGAGATTTCCGAAAAGTCAACCATAGAGGAAGAAGGTTACTTTTTAATGTCACAGACCGCTGACATACCGCGCGGAAATTTAGATCCGATTGTCGGCACTACTATATCGAGAGGCGGAACAATCCCCGTAGAATTTTTTGATGATGATATTCTTGACTGGGCGTACACCGGTCTTTTTACATACGAACAATGGTACGGAATTACTCATATTGCGGATGGAGTAAAAATTGAAGGAACAAATGACGAAGAAAAACTTGCGTGGCTTGAGAATGAACTTCGCGCCGGCCGGACTATTTATAACTGGCTTTTTTGCAGTGAAAGAAATAAAACTAATTCGACGGCAGAACCTATTGTTGAATTAATCGAAGGTAAAAATATTGATGAAAAAACAATTTACGTATTAACCGGTAATTCTGACGCCGATTACGGGGCGTTTGTATTATTCAGCATAGTCGGAGACAAAAAGGATAAAAACTTCCAATTTCCGCCTGTCATAACGGCTGATGGAAAAACCTACAAATCGAGATCAAAAGGCAGATGCTGGGAAATTGATGTGGTTGACGAGAACGCGCCTTTAATCGTATTGGACGTTGATAAAGGATGTCCCGAAGAAAATACATTCCCAACTCTTACAGCCGGTGAATACTTTACGATAAACGGCTATACATTACGTGAAAACGGAAGCGGTCAGAACGGCGTAATAAAGCTTCGTATGGCGTGGATACCGTTCGGGAAACAAGGCGGAGCGGACAGTTATATTCAAGCGGTGCAAGCCGCGTTAAGCGCGTCTGATTATCCTAAAAATTTAAAAGACGGCTCTATTACAATTAAGATTTTGGATAAAGGCACCGGAGTATACAATGATGTTGCCTATAATTTGGAAGGCATACAACACTGGGATTTTGATTTTGCCGAATTTGATAACAATACTTTGTCATATACCTATAAAGGCGGCGAAGATGAAAAAATCGGTATTAGTACATTCAGAAACCAGCCTTTTGAACGCAGATTCAGCGTTCTTGGTACGCCGGATCCTAATGTCGATAAAGATAGAGACTATACCACAGCATGGAGGGACTTCCACTACGGCTGTACACCCGGCAGTTGTGAACCGTCGGACGGCAGTAATCCTGTTTGCCGTGAAAACGAAAATAAACTTTTTGTAATTTTCGCCGAGTGTAATATGGGGCATCAGGTTTACAGACACATGCGTCTTTTGAGCAATAAAACACCGCCCAGCCTTTTTGTTTATGATATTACCGGAAAAATATTGGATTATAAAATGGACGAGCTTGGCGCTCATATACCTAATATCGGTGATTCTACATTCGGCGGTATTGTAACGCCGGCTTATGACGCGGCTCTGAGAACATTTAATAAAAGAGATGATGTTTACGATTTACTAAGAGGTGTATCAATAAATGTTTTAAATCAATTTTTACTTCAGGAATATGAAAAAGCGGCTCCTTTCCAGATGTACACAAGAGGAACAATATTAAAATTCTGGATAAACGCCGCGCCGAACGGCGATCTCAGGGTTAGCAACATAAGAATGAAGGATATTACATTTGATACAGTCTGCACATGCCCTGAAAATGAAGGTAATCCTGAGGCTCAAAAAAGCTGTGAAAAATGCGCAAAGCAGGTAGGAAGCGATTACAACAAGAGTGATAACGCTCTAACCTATATTGAGTATTATCCCGATGAAGCTCAAAGGGTATTCCTGTTTGAAGCGGAGGATTCTCTCGGTAATATCGCGAGAATGCAGCGTACTGTCGCGGCGACAAACGCGGCAAAGCTGGAAAAGATAACTACACAGACACTGGACGGCACTTATGGTTCCCGTGATGTAATAATCCTTCAAGCTGATTTTTCAGGATTAATAAAAGTAGAAGGCGGAAGACCGGAACTTAATATCCGTTATCCGATTAAAAATCCGAGTACCGGAAATATAGAATATCTTATCAGTTCATTACCCGCATATATTGATACTCCCGGTGATGATTTAGCGGGCAAAGAAACACTATTCTTAAGATTTAGATTTCCTGTTCCTGAAGGCGCTGTGCCGTCTATAAGGTTAGATGGCAGCGGTAATATTGTTCAAAACGGAGGAACAGTTACTACCGGATATTTGGAAACAATGTTTGGATGGGATGGTACGCCTGCGGGAATTAACATGGGCGGAAACACGACAGATCCTGAAAGTGAGCGGACAGATCGTCCTATACGTCTTAGAACAAGCAGAATTATTGACGTTACCCGTGAAAAGCACGCGTTTATTCCCGGCTATTCGATCGACAGTGTTGGTATGCCTAACTGGATAACAAAAGCCGGCTCACTGCAGAATGATACAGACGGTAAAAAGATTGTCTTGGACGGTATACGTCCTGTTATTACCAATGTTGTAATCAGCGGAAAAACCAGCTCTGTTAATGGCAGTTACAATGATTTTTACTTTAGAGACGGTGAAACAATTGAAGTTACACTGACTGCCGACAAACCTATTTTGAATTCGCAAATTCCGCATCTGCCGTTTGTCGTAACAAATCTATACGGCGATTCTACAACATCAGATAGTACGCATTTAGTTTACTCAAGACAGGGCGGCACCGCGAATCAGCTGGTTTTCAGTCTTCCCGCGTCAAATGTCGCAACCGACGGACAAATTACTTCGATAACGATATATACTAATACAGCGTCAGGCGAGATTACCGACCTTTATAATAATCCTATAGCCGCGTTACCCGCAAACATAAACAACGCCGGTGGTCTGCTTCATTCCTCTCTGAATACAAACAACAGCCGCGTAGATCGTATCTATATTAAAAGATTACTTCCGGTGATGCCTGTAGTTACGCTTACAGGAGGCAGCATTCCGGCAGGTGTTGCGCTGCAAAGCGCCGCCGCTACTTACAATCACGGAATAACAATGACAATTAATCCTTCCGCGGCTTCTAATCCTTATAACACATGGGAAAATGTAATTGAATATACCCTTGACGGCGGGCTTGAATGGAAAACGTACACAATACCGGTTACAGCCATATCTAACGGAACGCATAGCATACGCGCGCGTTATAAAGACTTGGCAGGAAATGAAGGTTATCAGAGGCACCGCTGTCCTTCCACCGATCCGAATACCGGAGACGCGGTAATTAATCCCAATTCTGATATTTGCGCGAATACCAGAAATTATAGCTGCGCGAGTCCGATACAAATTAACGCGATTTTCCCGACACTTAGCGGTATAAAAGCTGTACAGCCGCCCGGTACTTATATTGCCGGCGCAAATAACCGGCTTGATTTTACATTAAGCTTTGACGCTGATGTAACTGTCACTACAGCCGCCAACGTAACAATTACTATCGCGGATATGTCTGAGACAACAACAAATACAGACGGAGACGGTACGCCTAATACATTCACAAGGACGCTTACAGCAACAGCGGCAACAAACGTGAGAGACGTAACATTCTCGTGGACACCTCTTATCGCCAACACCTATGATATGTTAAATGGTTTAAAAATTTCCGGTATTAATCTGAGCGGTCTTACGGATAGATTTACAAACACCGGACCCGCGAGCGCCTCTATAACTTGTACTGTGGCGCAGATAATGGTATCAGGAAACCCTCCTGTTGATTATAACTTATTAGGAATTAAAGTTAGTACAATTGCTCCAAGGGTAAGGAGCATGGAACCGCAGAACGCGTCAGCATTGACAGGGAATGTAACTGCTTCGGTTTCCGCGGACAACCGAACGGTAAAAATAACATTCAGTAAACAGGTGCAGGCAGGCAGAGGCACAATCACAATAAAGCCGCACGGTAATTACGCGATACCGGCAGTTTTTGAAAATGAAGGATACTATATAGGCACTGACGCAAACGGAGAAATTATTAAAGACGCGAATGGCTTTGAAATTAGACATACAAGCGCTGCTCCGCTCTCTGCGGGAGAGGTTGGAAGAACATATGTTTCCGGTTTTTCCGATATATATAATAGCAGCCTGCTTAATTCAACAGATCGAAATAATTTAACGCGCGGAACTAGTATGAGCAGTCTTACTCTTGATACACGAACAGGTCTCAGTGTAGGACCTTACAGGCAGAACACACATGGATTAAAACGAGGCGCGGGTTATACAGGTAATTATAATAATAATTCTGCCTCACACGGTACGGGCGGTACAGCGACAAGCGCTCCTGATACGACAGGAACTGATTACATGGTTCCCGATACTACAACTAAGTGGGTATTAGCTTATAATTTTAACAACGGCACAAATAATAACTTTGGCAACGATCCGTTGCTCATTGCTGCTACGAGCGGCGTTGTTTCCGGTATTCGAGAAGTACTTACAAAGGCTGAATTCCGATGGCAAAATTTTGAAGTTGTAAATACCGATAGAGTAAAATTTAGCCCGGACGGACTTACAGTGACGATCACATTAAATGAACCATTACTGCCAGGTTTGCAATGGAGACTATATTATCCTGCAGGAACATTTACCGATGAAGCGGGAAATCCCGCTGCGGCTGTCGGAGACGGATCGTACTGGTTCTGGTCTAAAGGTGTTCAAAAACCTGTGATACGCGTTGATCGCAGAAGTTACGACGCAAGGGGAACAGGTGCGGCGCCGATGGACGCATCAAGTAATGACCCTCTTGCGCAGACGTACGCGACAACAGGGTATGCCGGTCATATTATCGATTTTGACACTATTAGTTATCGTATCGAAACAGAAACACCCGGAGCAAGAATATTTTATGGAACGCTGTTAGGAAGGAATATGACCAATTCCATAGGCAGCGCTTCCGGTGAATGGACAGGTAATCTTTCGGTTAAAGGCTCTAATACTTCTGTGACTGTCGGCGCGAATACAATTGCATGGAACGGAGCTAAAGCTAATACAAGAACGATAGGTCAGTGGGTTTGGCCTAATTTGATTTATAGAAGTTCAAATGCCAGTGATGGTCAGCAGACATATACCGCGTTTGAAAACGGATCTCCTGTTACAAGATATTTTGCGCAGAATTACGCAGGTTTCCGTTCTCATAACAAAGACGCGGCATTATCTGCCGATTTAGGTTTTTCTTTAGGAACAGTTATTGAAAGCGGAGATCAGGCTGATTTTACCGCTGGTAACTCATTCGAAGCAAGTAAAAATTATGTTGTCGCTGAGGCAAGAGTAGATCATGCTAACGCGTCATATACATCACCGACTTATACTTCACTAAAAGGATATGAAGGAATATTCAGAACGGTTGTTATGTTAAACCAGGGCACGCTTGTTACACAGGCAACTATTACGACTAACAGAAGACCGCTTCTGTTATACGGTACAAATGTTGTCGCAGGGCTTCCGACTATAGCGGGTTTTCCTGTTCGTGAAGCGACATATAACAGAGACACAAGGTACCTTAAATTGTATTACCGTGTGCCGAATCAATCCAGATTTTATTGGGTTAGTACAGAAATTGTCAGTAAATTGTATGTCCAAAATTTCGGAAGAGGAGACGGGCGCAGAAATCAAAATACAGGCGAAACTAATGCTTGGTTATCCGGTTCTTACGGCGACCTAAGTTATGGTTTTGAAATAGACGGCTGGAGCCCCGGAACCGGAGAGCAAATTATACCGCAAATGCCGGCTGCTGTTTCATATAACGTAGAATAGGAAGGGGGAAAAAATGAAAAAGATTAAATCAATAATTTTAGCGGGTTTAATAGTATTTATCTTCCTCGCCTGCGATACGCCGGTCGCGCTGGGGAAAATGCTGGATTTAGACGGACCTGTAGTTGAAATAACATCTCCCGTTCCCCGTAAAGCTGTTCCCGCGGCTTTTACGATTGAAGGCACTGCCACGGATACAAGCGGAATAAAATCATTGGTTGTATCGGTTCCGATCAAGATAAAGAATGATGACGACTCAATAAGTGAGTTCATAAAGGAATGGAAATATTATAACGGTAAGTGGGAAGTATCAGAGAACGGAGGACGGTCAGCGTTTTCCAAGGATGGATTGAAATGGTCAAAAAGCGGCGCTAAGGTAACATGGGCGGTGCCCGTAGATATGACGTGGAGCGGAAAACTGCCGGAAGACGGTGAATATTTATTCTCTGTTCTGGCGGAGGATTCCGGCGGAATGTCAGATGAAAATTCACTTTGCACTCGTGTTTTAATCATCGATAAATTTCCTCCGAAAGTAGATATTACAGAACCTTTTATATACAGAGGGTTTGAAGCGTGGAAATCGGAACCTTTAGAATCGCTTCATGATATAAAGGATGACGGGCTTGAAAGGTTCGAACCGTCGAATATCGGAAAGTTTTTAACCCAGGGTTTTAATGTACAGTGGCAGGTGGATGACGAACATGATGTAAGTTCAATTGAATTCGTGCTTTATAGTCACGATGAAAATATTGATCAAAATCCGGGAACGCCGTTATCTGATAATTATATTTACAGATACTATATAAATCTGCCTCCTCCTCCTCCGGATACTGAGCTTCTGAGCAGCATAAAACCTAACGGTAGATTTCAGGTTCCGGCGCTTGACGGAAGCAGCACGTCGCCTGATGGTGAATTGAAAACAAAGATAAACGAAAAAACAACGGTAATGTTAGTCGCGGTGTGTTATGACGCCGCTGGAAATGTAAATCAGGAAAAAGTTTTAGGGTACTTTATTTATTGGCCGCTGGCGGACAAACCGTGGATTATATACACAGAGGATATGGAACTGCCGCCCGAATACAGACTCAGTGATGATCCGCTCAAGTACTACGATGATCTTAAAGGAACGTACGGCAGCATAGAGGAAGTTGTCAAAGAAAAAGCTTTTATGATCTATCCCGGAAGAACGATAAGAGCCACAGCGTATCATAATCACGGCGTAGAAAAAATAAATTTCGATCTGTACATATACAATGAACTGGACGGTACTGTGTCGGAAAAAATCATAGGTTTGGGAACCGATGGTGTTTGTTCATTCTGCGGCAGCAGGCATAGTGGGGCGGAGTCGTGCATTAAACTAAACGAACCGCGTCCAAACGGCAGCTATTCCACGATTTTTCCCTGGGAGTTCAGACCGCCGCCGCGTTCAGGTTATTTTGTAATTAAGGCAACAGCAGCAAGCAAAGCGTCAATTAGTAGCGTAAGAAGCGGAGAAAGCCGCGAGCATATTGCTTTATTCAGGGTGCAGGATATTTCATTCCCGGATTTCCCCGAACCAATAAATCCAAGCGCTTCTGATCCTTTATTTATACACGTAGATGTTGATAAAGCTTCGAAAAGTTATAACACGGTTACAATATCAGGTATAGTGCGTGACGCGACATTGGTGGAAACTCTTGATATGGTATGGATAAATCCTCAATCGGAAGGATTCGCGACAAAAAGTCAGATAAGGTATTTCCGTGAACCTGAATATGTCGGATGGATGATAGCAATGGGATATATTGATGTAGATGGTAACGGCGAAATTGACATACATGAAATTGAAAATCCCGCTTTACCTCCCCTTACACCGGAAGATCCTTGCCGTGAAGAAGGTTTGTTTGATTCTGCCAATCCAAATAAGCTATGGAGACTCAGATTAAATCATGAAGGAGAAGATTCAGATACAAGGCAGGTTTATAGTTTCTCCATAACGCTTAATTTAAAAACGGATCTTAATATCGCGATAGATAATCAATCTTTGAACAGCCAGACATTCCTGTTAAAGGCGAAAAACCCGGATAGCAGATGTACGATTATAACTTATGCTCCGCAGGGAGATGAGTCTCCTCCTGTTATCAATATTGACAATGTTACTGTTGATGACGGAGACCCGTACATACCGCAGCAATACGCGCTTATGCCGCGTTTTCTCGGTGGTGAAACAATTACTATCAACGGAAGCTGGCGCGAAGATTCCGCCGAGTATTTACCAATAGCGGAATATTTCAGCGGTAATTTTGAAGCGGAGATAAACGGCATTTTCATTCCGGCAAAAAACATAACGGTTAGTTATGATGATCCTGCCGTGAAATCATCAACAGGAACATGGAAAGCTGTTATCGTAGTCGGCTCAGACGGTATAAATGATAACGATCTTTTAGATTCGCTTGTTATTGAAGTAAAAACCAAAGATTTCGGCGGCAATGTTACAACAGCGGGCGGTTCATGGCTTGTGGAAAGCGATGACCTCCGTTTGTTGCGTATTTCCAGCAGTGATGACGGAACGAAGAAAGCCGGTGACAAAGTAACTGTCTTCCTTGAGTTCAGTAAAGCTGTTCAACTGCGTTATACGAATTCCACTCCTGTGTTGTTGTTAAATTCTACAGGCGCGGGAGGTGCGGCAAGAGCTGTATATATACTAAATGAATCGTTAAGCACAAGGCATGAATTTGAATACACCGTGCTTGCCGGTAACAATACTCCTGTTAATACCCGTTTAAATGTTGATGGAATTGAAGGAGGCAGTTCAAACTGGAATCTGGAAAATTATCCATTTACATGGGTAAGAGGATCGGGCGAGACAAGAGAAGAGATCAGAGTAACGATGAACGCGGCTCACGCGTACGATAAGGTTACAAACAATGTGGTTCCAAATAACTCTGTTACTCCTTCTGTAGCGGGCAGATTATACGCTCGCAGACTTCCTGTTACAACTGTTTCCATAGAGGCGGAATATCAGTTTACCTTAGGAGCCGGAAAAAATATTATCATTGATACTCAGGCTCCCACAGTAACAGGTATTGAAGATACTATTTCAGGTACTACGGCGCATCATTATAAAGCAGGCGCGGATATTTACATTAAGGTTTCATTCAGCGAAAACGTAAAAGTTGGAAGCGCTCTGCCGCAATTACAACTGAGATTCATTGATCCTGCGAATCCCGCTTTATTTGTAAATAGTTTAACATCCGGGAATGATAATGATGTAAGAGTGAGCGGACAGGACATTACATTCAAATACACAGTTGCAGCCGGAAATACAACCGGTAACAATCCGATTGTAATAACAGGACACACAGGAGAAATTACAGACCTTGCGGGAACTCCTCTAGCCTCAACAGGTATTTCAAGCTTACCTGAAGGAACAGCGATAAGTGCCGCGACTAATGACAGAACAATTCAAAACAGGTTTATTAATACCATTAAACCTGGTGTTCCAACAGTAAGGCTTCTTTCCGCTAATAACACAGGCAATGTAGTTGAAAACATTGTAAGCGGAGCAGCACGCGCAGGTATTTCTACTGCCAATATAAATGGTGTACCAAATACAGCGGCTATAGCGCTTTCTAACGTTTATCATCCTGAATTATGGATAGCTATAGAGCATAATAATGCTTCCGCGACAGGCGGAGCCACATTCTCGGGAGATAATAATTTGCTGCAAGGCACAACAGGAGGACTTGTATATTCTGTTATTGACAGTACGAGCGGAATTGAAAGAAGCTGGGTAAAAGCTCCTAATGTAGTAAATAATCCTTTTGAAGGTTTACAAGCCGGAACATACAGACTTGTAGCGCGTCAGATAAACAGGGCGGGGATTGAGTCAGATGAAACGCAGCCTATTACATTTACATGGAACCCGGGGAATTTAATTTCGCGCGTAGACTCAACCACGCCAAACGGAACATATTCAAACATTACTGTGACAAATAAAATTAACGTTACAATGTATTTAAGGGATGGTATAACAATTTCAACTGCCGCGGCTTCTTCAATAAGGCTTAATACTACAACAGGAGACGGCTATCAGGTTACAGGAAGCGTTTTAACAAATCAAAATTCATTCGCGTTTGATTATCAAATAATAAGCGGTCATAATACTCCGGGCAGCAGTGTTCTTGATGTTAACTCGCTTGCCATTAATGCGACAGACAAAGACGGCGTTAATGTGAATCAATATTTGACGCTTCCCGCTGTAAAGTTAGGTAACAGAGCTATTTATGTTCAAACAGGCGCGCTTGCCCTTCACAGCGATAACAATGAACCGGCATGGTCAACAACTCAAACTGCCGCTCAAATAAAAAGCGATGATTCGTGGACAGGCTCAATTGCTCTTACTTTTAACCGTAACATAGCAAAAGGTAACGGAAGTATTACTATAACACAGCAAGCGTCAGGTTACAGACTGCCTGCGGTTCTTACAGACGCTCAGAGCAACAGATACAAAGGTATAGATAATTTTAACGAGTTCTATTCAAGAGGTGTTAATGGTTTTACCAGTGGAGCACCTGATACATCAACAAAATGGATATTAAGGTATGACATATCAGCATCTGTAACTCCGGCTAATCATGCAAGTCCTGCTAACGAAACTCAACGATTGCAAAAGCTGGCATGGGATTTCAGGCAGGCTGAAAGTATTCAGCTTCATATAACTTCAAATGATATTACTATAAATAATGATGTGTTAACAATAAATCTTACAGGAAGCAATGCTCTGCAGGTTCTTGGCGCTTCATACGATATTATAATTTCCTCCGGTTTTGTTCAGGATGCTTTAAATTACAGCTGGCCGGCAACAGCGAATGAAACTTATACACATACGGCGCCTGAAGTGAACAGACCGTTTGTAAGAGTAGACAAAAAAACCGATAAGGATCGAATAACATCTCAAACAGGATCAAATACAAGCCCTGCTCTTGCGGCAAATTTCAGCAATGTTTTACAAACAACGGCGCGTATAGATTGCAGAACTCCTAATTCTACGATTCGTTATAATACTGCAAGTCAACGATTTGATACTACAGGTCAAAATGGTACAGCGACAGGTATTACTACTCCGGGAACAGCTGCTAACTGTAGAAATTCAGTCGCTGCCGCAAACGCTGTCAACTATTTAACACAGCCGGCTCTTGCCGAAACCGGTGACAGCGGAACTGTGTTTTCAACAGATATAACTGTTGGTGATAATACTGAGCATGGTTTT
>Ga0209755_10003066_pt1 | contig 21459 bp, 9 predicted proteins | sample TergutCo191P1_FD_187301 | JGI IMG/M metagenome (GOLD analysis project Ga0209755, IMG submission 187301) | Cornitermes sp. P1 segment gut microbial communities from Petit-Saut dam, French Guiana - Co191P1 (SPAdes) (version 2) | ecosystem: Host-associated > Arthropoda: Insects > Digestive system >... | reverse complement strand
TTTGCAAACTTTGAATAAGTTTTTCTGTTATATCAACTGTCGGGCTATGCCAAACAATACCCGGAGTGTTTTTTATATCAAAGACGGCGGAATATCCTTCGCTTTCTGCGACGAATCTAATTTCATCGTGCACTTGCCGTAAAAAAGAATCTGATTGCATCAAATTTGATTTTTGCCTTTCAAGTTCAGTCATTCTTGCCTGATAAAATTCCCTCAAATTTTCTGTTCTCCTATTAATTTGCGCTTCCAATCTTATCATTTCAGTTTGATCGTCACGCGATATTGCGTCTGCATGCCGCGATCTTAAATCCTGTATTTCCTTTGTCATTCTGTCAATATCGTTCTGAACCCTTGTTGCGCGTTCTTCAAATTCTCTGACAGCGCGTGATTCGCGGAAAAAGGCAGTATATACACGGGGTAAATCAACAACAGCCATTCTTGTTATCTGCTGGCTGAAAGTAAAACCTATACAAATTATATTTAATAATAAAAAAATTATTACACGCTTCATTTTCTACATCCTCTAATATGATAAATTAAATGACATTACTAAATCCATTCCCATCCACGATTTATTCGGATCGCCGAAAAGGGCTCCCGGTTTCCATACTATGTTATCGTTAGAGATAGAAAAACATTTTACTAAACTAAGTCTAATCGGGAATTGCGGTAATGTAAACCGGAAACCTCCGCCGTAACTAAATCTTAAATTTTCTATAGTAAAATTATCTTCCCCGTCGCTTCTTTTACCAAAGTACACGCCTTGCTCTGTTTCAACGCCAGCCGCGTCAAAGAAAAGATCAAAGGCAAGAAAACCAGGCACTACAGGGAAACGCAGTTCAATCCAACTGTCAAAAAGTAAAAAACCTTTATTGCGGTATGCGTCGCTCCAACCTCTTCCTACAAACATACCGTCAATTGATAATTTATTTCTGTCTTCAATAACAGGTAAATCTTTCCCGCCTCTGTTAAATTGGCTTAACAAGGTTGAAAGCCCCGCGTGGATTGCAAATACGCTTTTAAAATTCCATTTTTCATTTAAAGGAAAATCAAATAATGTAAAGAAATATTGGGCTTTTGTGTCTGTTCTTATATAATGTTCCCTTTCGTCATCAAAAAGACCGTAAAGACTGAATCTTTGAAAAATATAATAGCCTTTTGAAGGATCGTAAAAAATATCTCTTTGATCCAAAGAAAAAGAAAGCGATACTGAATTCTTAGGCGACCATTGGTTATTACCCTGCCTGAGCGCAGGATCGAAGGGTCTGTATAAACTATTATCATATTCATTTTTTAAGATACCGAAACGCAGGCCGCCGTTTATTCCGAAAATACCTAAAAATGTAAACCAACGGTATCCTGTTGAAAAACCTATTGATAAATACAATTGCTGGTATTCCATTAAATAATCTCTTGTCGGAAGATAATTTCTCGCTACATATTCATCTCTTGAATAAAAGCCGTCAGGATATGCGTAATCTTCGTCGCCGTAAAAAAACGGAGGCTGGTTGTCCATTGTTGCAAGATTGTTTGTAAAATTAATTGATAAATCTACACCTAAGGAAAGAGGAAGCCCGAATACCCAACGATGAAGATAATTTAATGCAAATGATGTTGTATCAATGACCGATGAATTTAATTCAGCGCCGAATTCATTTCCTGATCCGAAAAAGTTGCGGTCATTCCATTTAAGAAGCCCTGATACGGGAAATGTATCAGGATCGGCTGAACCTGAAAATGTAAGACCGAATTGTATATCCGTTGTCGGCTGCTCTTCAAAAGTAAAAACCAAATCCATAAGGTTTTCCGCGCTTCCGGGAAGGGTGTCAGGCATTATCACCGAAAAATATTGAAGGTTATGCAGGTTACGCATTGCATCCATAACCTTTGATCTGGAAAAAACATCTCCGGGCTCAAGCGGAATTTCTCTTAAAATTACGCTTGTTTTTGTTTTTTCATTTCCAATAATAATAATATTTTCAACATAAGCCCTGCTTCTTTCAATTATTTGAATTTTATATGATAACACATTTGTCTGAGTATTTTTATCCTGCACTCTCGATATGGAATTAAAAAGATAACCGTTTTCATAATACATATCCGCGACACGCTGTATATCCATTTCAACTCTAGTCATATTAACTATATCATCAATTTTTGAAGTTACCTGTTTTTCTAATTGTTCGGTTGTAAAAATAATATTGCCTTCAAATTTTATACCTCCGAATCTGAACTCCTGACCTTCTTCTATCATGAATGTAAGAATCATTCCGACATTATTGCCTTCTGAATCAAATGTGCGTGTAACATCCCTAACAACCGCGTCTATATAACCTCTGTCACGGTAATACTTAGTAATAGTTTCCCTGTCTTCCAATAATTTCGCTTCTTGAAACGCGCCGTTATTTAACAGCGATTTTGCTTTTAATGAAAGCTGCCCCCGCAGCAGGTTAGCGGAAAATCTTGCGTTTCCTTGAAATTCGATTTTTGATATTGTCACTCTTTCATTTTCTGTTATATGAAAATTTAAAGATATATTTAAATCGTTTGTACGGGTTTCTGATGTTGTAATAAGAACATTAGGATAGCCTTTTTCTATGTATTTATTTCTTATCGCTTCTATATCTACCCTAACCTTTGCCTGATTATAAATATCGCTGACTTTGGATGAAATTGTATCAATTAATTCGGCTCTCCTCAGCCCTTGATTCCCTATAAAATTGATTCTTGAGATTACAGGCCTTTCAATAACGGTAAATCTTATTATTACTTCGCTTCCCTGCGTATTGGCTCGATGAAGCGAAGGATCGATATGCTCAAAATATTCCAGCGCGTAAAGTTTCCCCATAATTTCAAAAAAAACAATATCGTTAAAAGAGCGTCCTTTATAAGGATTCATCAGCCCGTCAAGCTGGGAAGTTGATATATTTTTAAGACCGTTAAAAACTATATCCCTTATAGGTTTATCTTGATACCAATTGTTTTCGTTATCCTGAGAAAAACAAAAAACTAAGGGTAAAAACATCAAAAAAACAAAAACTCTAAATTTCATCAAAACTCCTAAAATGACTTACTCCAACTTAGAGTAATTGAATTATCGTTTACATACCAATTTTCAGGGTGATAAGGGAAGAAATCCCATCTGATATTGACAAAAGGACTTTGCAATTCTATTCCAATATCAGGTTCAAAACTTATTCCGCCTAACAAATCACTGTTTTCATCGTATCTCATTGTAAGCATACCTTGGATAAACATACTTTGACCTATGTACTTACCTATAAAAACAGTCGTATTGTCAAAATAGTTACCGACACGATTGCCTCTGTTATTTTCCGAAGTCTGGGCAAAGCCTCCTGTCGCTCCTGTCGCTATTAAATTCTGCACAAATTTTGTTCTTATGGTGAACATATCTAAGCCGGTAAAAAGCCTTACTTGCCGTTCAAAAGACCTTAAAAAGTCTAATTGAGCGAAAATTTCAGAACTTGCAGCAACTTGTGTCAAAATATCTGTCGCAGAAGTGATTAAATAACGCTGAGCCGTTTCAGTATTTTCAAACCCTTGACTGCTCATATTCTGCCCTAAAATGGAATAAATTTCAAGCTGGGTTAAACTGGGGGACGCTTCAAAACGCGGTTCAAAACTTAATAAAGGCTGATTTTCAACTATCATTGATATAGTTACAGGCCCTGTTTCGGAACGGTCTCTTATTTCGGCGCGGGTGTTAAAAACAGGGTCAAAACTTGTTTCGCTTTCCCGGAAAATAAGGGAACCTTGCCGGATATAAAAACTCCTGTCAACGTAGTACAATTCCCCGGATCGTATCTTTACATCGCTGATTAAAGTATATTGACCTGCGCGTGTATCAGATGAGATATAAATCGCCGTCCCCATTTCCGGGTTTGCCCTTAAAATCGGGTTTGAACTTATAGGCCAGACAAATTCAACTGCAGAACCTGTTGTTATTTTTAATTCAATCGCCGAATACATCTCCTGAGATTCATTATCATGTTCATTTGATAAGTCCTCAAAATTTAAACCAAGAACAGCGTTATTTGTTAATAGATCGCCTTGTAATTCAAATAAAGAGCTTAATATATCTATTGTCATATTTAATTTTCCTGAAGCTGTCCCGTTTGCTAAAAAACCGTATAAATTAAAATCATAAGGGACGGGATTTTCTCTCGGTATATCTATATCAAGGCCAATAATTCCGGGCACCCATTTTTCAAAAAGCATCCATCCGTTTACAAGCCCTTTGCCGTTTCCTATCGCAGTTACAAAAGGATTGAAAGTCATTTCATAACCTTGCGCTGTGATTGCAAAAGGGACAAGGCGTAAATCATCTTTAATATAATTTGGAATATGTAAACGCATACTTGACGCTCTTGCCGTGCCGAAGAATTCGGGATTTGTCAAAGGCCCTCTTATATCCATTGTTCCTGTGATAAAACCTGAGCTTATATAAAAATCCGGCACCTCTTTTACAAAGTTTTCCCATACTGAAGCTAAATCAATATAGAAATTATTACAATGAGCGTCTACTTGACCGTTTTTAAAGGTACCTGATATAGAACAATGTATAGGAAACGGAGAAGACATACCTGCAAAAAATATTCCGTCTTCGTCTATTTCCAGCCGTATCATATCCTTTACGCCGCCTGAAAGAGAAAAAGCGCCTTTATCTCCGTTAAAAATAAATTCAAAAGTATCTTGATTTTTATTATTATATTTAAAATTTTCTACACGTAACACTCCGTCAAAAGTGTTAAACGCCCTTTTTAAATCAAACCATGAATCTGTCCGGTTGAAATTTACGCTTAAATCTATATTTCCTTCTATGCTGTTATCCAATGTATTGCCTTTTATACTTGCATTTCCCTTTGTAGAACCTTCCAAACGGTTAAATTTAAATTCAGGTAAAACAGCTTGCAATTCAGCAAATTGAAAATCCAAATTCTGCACTAATAATTCATCGTTACTAATATTTAAAGAAACAGAAGCGTTTACAGGAAAGGTTTGAATGCGTGCATTAAAAGATGAAATATTTATAAAAGTATTAAATGAATTAATTGAATCCCATGAAACTAAAGCATCTGCGCTGAGTAACATAGGGTTAGTTTCATTTAAATAACGGTTGATATGCATATTGTTAACAAACGCGCTTATATTAATTTTTTCATTTTTGTACGCGCCTTCAATGTCGTAATACTCCCCTCCCAGAGTACCGTCTGTTACATTTAATATAAATTCGATATAAGAAAAATCAGTATCCCAGGAGAAATTTGCGCTCCCTGTAAGATAGCCTATAAAATCATTATAAATAATATCTCTAAAACTCGCTCCGTCTTGGTTTGCTGTTCCTGAAATACGTATAAATTCCATATCTGCAGATGAATTTTGATTTCGGACTGTAAAATGATTTAAATCAAGATTCCAAGATTCCAATGAATTATAACGAAGGTTTAAAAAGAAATTTAAATAAATTATTTGTGCGGTATCTGCAAACCCAGTTTGTGCAACTCCTGGTTGAGCAAACCCAGTTTGTGCAGCTCCTATTTGTGTTACCGCTGTTTGCGCAAACCCTGTTTGTGTAACCCCTTGTTGCGCAACTCCTGGTTGGGCTTTTGTTTTTAATAAAATCGGAAAATCTTCCCCTTCTATATACCCTGAAATTACATTATCAGCTAAATTCCCGTAAATATTTAACCCGTTTGGATCGCTTATAATTAATGTAGTTTTATCAAAAATTTGCCCTTCTATATGCCATGATAAATCCAAATAATTGATATTAACTAAAAATAACAACTCATTTGGATTTGAATAATTTACATTAGAAGAAATTAACACTTCATTATCATTTAGAAAAAATAAACCTTCGCTCAAATTTAACTGCCTGTCAGTTCCAGAAATTGATAACATTCCTAATGAACCGTCTATATCTAACATAACATTCGGAGCGTTAAATACAATATTTTGAAAATCTGTAGAAAAGAAAATTTCAGTGTCAAATAAAGTAGTGGTTAAAGTTGAATTAATAAATGAATAAAAAGGATTTGTAAGGTCTATATAATCAATAAACGGACGGACGATTTCTGATATTTCATATAAGGAAACAGAAGCGAAAGTTAATGACGCTTCTAACTCTCTTTTTCCATCTCCTTGAGATAATATATCATTTTTATTAATGTAAACTGCGTCAAGATAAATCGCTCCTTCATTTTTTAAATACGATGAAAATGAAATGCCTGTATCTCTTTCTGAAGGATATAAAAGTAAATTAAAATCTGTTAATTGAGTTCTTGCAATATCAATATTTTCGCTGAAAATTTGAACTTCGTTATTATCGCTTGACACATTAAAAACCGCGCTAAAATTTTCTTTTCCCGTAAAGCTGAATCGATCAAAAATAATACTGCCTTGAGGTTTTACATTCTCAAATTCCATGTTTCCCTGTACTTCTACTTTTCCTTGGAATAAGACAGGTGTATTTTTATTATTTGAATTTAATGAACGAATAATTAAATTTTCAATTTCAATTGATTTTTCATTTCCGCTAAATTTAATAATTAAATCATTGCTTGTTTGGTTTGATAAATTGGATATTCCGTTTATATTAACATTGTAATCTATTTTTTTATCTTCCGATCTGAATGAAGAATTTCCTGTTATCTGCAATTGAAGCAAAGAGCCTGCATCCTTCCATTGATTTGATATTTTTATCTTTTCTGTAATAAAAAAGCTGTTAAAATATAAATTAGCATAATAATCATCGGTATCTAAGTCATATTTGAATAAATAATTAATATTATTTTCTGCTTCAATTGATTTTTGTTCTTTGCTCTTTGATTCTAGGCTTAGTATTCTATCTTTAAGAAAAACAGAAATATTTTCAGGAAATACAGTAAATTGTAAATCAAATTTATTTTTGTCTGTTTGTTCCGAACAAGTTAATTCGGACATTGATATATTTATACTGCAATTATCAAAATTATTTGAGAAAACCGCATCTAAACCTATATCTGTTTTAAATAATAATAATTTTTTAAAAAGTTCTTTAAAACTTACTTGCGCGCCTAACTTTCCGTTAAAATATAAATTTTCATTAGTACGCCATAAATTTAAATTCATATCATCTATATGATAAGTTATGTTGTTATCAATTAAATTAATATTACAATGCCGGATAAAATAATCTACATTTTCAGGAAGATACTGAGATATTTCCTGAAGGATTTCAGGAATTTCATTTAATTTATTTTTATTTGAAAATAAATTAAAACCATTATTGGATAAATGTTCAAATGTTTCCTTGTCTCTTGCCATGTCAATATTAATTTGCGGATTTTCAATTTGAACAGTATGAATAAAAGTTTTTTTTCTTAAAATTAATTCTCTTATAGAAAACTTAACCCTTATGCGGTTTACTTTTAAAAATGTTTCTTCATTTTTTAATAATTTTAAGTTCCTGATATCAATTGAACCGAAAAAAGAAGGGCGTAATGACGAATATTTTATCTCCATTCCGGTAAAATCTTCAAGTTTTCCGATAAAATCTGTTTTTATTTGCTTTACAGCTTCAATAATTGAGTCTTGAATCGGCCTCATACCGAGAATAGTTAAGGCAACCAGCCATATAAAAACGAGAATCTTTATATAAATAGACCGGGACAGCATTTTTTTCCCGTTTTTAGTTATGAAAATTGGCAAAATTTGACCCTATACTATAAATATAACATATTTATAGAGCAAATGTATCTAGTTTGGGTGATAAAAATGAACGATATTACTTAAAAATTAAAACTATACTTCTCTTTGCAAGGGCAAAGAGAAGTTTTTTTATGAATGAATCCTGCACTTCAACATGAATGAATAGTTTATCTGCGGTTTGCAAAGCCTGTTTGCGCTGAATATGAATAGAGTTCGCGCAGCATTGCGTCAATGCTGGTTCTATATCTCTCTGGATTTAATGTCCACTTTTCATATAACTGATCGAAGGTGTGAACCGTACCTCTGAAGCTTGCTATTTGATTCATTCTAGGATTTATAATTTCATCCGCGGGACATACAGTATTTATCCTTGCATAAGCTCTTAAATGCTGGATATGCGCCCTTACGCCCATTATTTGATTTGGAAACATGCCTTGCCAGGTATTTGTATTATTTAATCCGCCGAAGTTGTTATTATTAACCAATTGCCGGTTTCTTAGAAAATTTGTTACGTGAAGCATTTGCGCTACAGCAAAGTCATGGTTGACATCTTCTCTATTTGCCTCTGAAAAATAATAACCTATAAGATTTCTTATATATGCATCTGAAATAAAAGGGCTTGGATTTTTTGATTTAATAAAAGTAAAAACCGTTTCTTCGTTTAATGTACCCGGCGCGATTATGTTTCTTGATCTTTGAACATTTGTTTGCATTGATGTTTCACGCGCTGTATTTGTAACTTCGCGCGCGTTAATTTGACTAACAGATTGAGCTGTTAAAGAACCTGACATAGGTACCGCTTGTACAGATGATGAAGTTATCACCCTTTCATTTCTGTTGATTGAAGCGAAGACTAATAAATAAGGTAATTGTTCATTTGAACGCAGTAAATAAGAACCTTTGGTTAACTCTACAGCAAAAAGTTCATAAAAATCACCTTGATTATTCCTTCTGAATTTAAAAGGGAAGGTACCTGCTTCTGTTTGAAAATTAATAACAAAAGTTTCATTGCTTTCAGGGGTAAAGGTTCTTATTACCCCTCGTTGATTTGTTGTGAAATTTTGCGCTGCCATAAAAGTTTGATCGCTTATTCTAAGCATACCGTCATTGCTTATTTCAATAATAGGTTCGATATTAGGATCATTAATTTCCATTGTGAATGATTTTGACAGATAGAAAACAAGCTTTTTAATATCCGCGCCAGAATTTTGCAACTGCTGTATCCAATTTACTATATCCCGATTCACCTGGGTTTTTCCTTCGTTTTCGGTTGAAGATGCAGTTCTTATATTTGCAGATGTTTGGGCCGCTGCAGCCGCCGTATTTGATTGCGCTTGTGAAGGGGAAGCTGTTTGCGCCGGTTGCGGTTGCGCCGGCGTTAGTACAGGTGTAGCTGTTGCAGGCGCAGTTGATTGTATTTGCGTTGTTGAAGCGGCAGGCTCTGATGCCGTCATTTGCCCTGTGACTTCCGGATGCGCCGCTTCTTCGAAGCTCGTTGAAAGTTCCGTCTTCTGCTCAAGCATACTATGCTCATACATAGTATGCTCATACATATTCTGAGTGTGCGTATGATTATTTTCAATTTGATTATTATTTGAATGTAAAGAAGGATAGATGTCATCTAAATATTCATCTTCTTCATCAGGGAAGGTTATAAATGTTCCTCCGCTTTGCGTTTCTAAAGAATCCTGCCTGTTTGCCGCTTGTTCTTGGGAAAACAGGTTAACATATGTGAATATAAAAAAAAGAATAAAAACTATCCTTATCATAAAAATTCTCCTAATTTCTCTCATTTTTTGAGAAAAACATACATTAATTATAGAATAATAATCATACATTGTCAATAAAAGCGCCGAATACTCAATTTCGCCGAGTTTTGCTTTTAAAATCTAATAAAGATTATTGATTCTTTTTAAAAATAATAAAATTTTTATTTAGAAATTTTATTATTATTGAATAAGCGATATTTTTATGATAAATATAATTATGGGAATGAAAAAATTATTAAATAACTGGCGGTATTTAGGGCTTGGACGCAATGACTATGAAATGTGTCTGATAAATACGCTTCCAGATAATTTAATAAATTTATTTAAAGCGAATATCATGGTCTGCTCTTTAGCCGTTATCTTTACAGTTGTCAGATATTTTATAAACAGCGGCGACTATCTTTCTATGGGGATTTATTTTGGAACAGGTGTAATAGCTTTAATTCAGCTTTTTTTTATAAAAAAAATAATTAATCAACATAAGAAAGGAAAACATATCAGCAAATATCTTATCTACTCATTAATAATAATTTATTATTTAAATATTATTTTTTTTGGAATATATTTGGGCGTATGGGCAAATCCTGGAAAAATAGCGGGGGCTTTTTTATGTATTCTTGTCTGCGCTTTATTTTTATTTGATATTCCGGTTATTTTAAACACTATCCTTATTATAAGCGCCGCTTTAGTTTTTATGGCGATTTGTTTTATTGTAAAATCCCCTGATAACTGGAGTATAGATTGGTCAAACGCTGTTTTTGCAATGATAATAGGTTTATATTTCAGCTGGCATATAGTCAAATTCAGAATGGCGAAATCTTTGCTAAGCTCTGAAGCGGAAGCGGCAAATAAGGCAAAATCAATTTTTCTTGCAAATATGAGCCATGAAATCCGCACGCCTATGAACAGCATTATCGGTTTTTCAGAGCTTGCGATGTATGATAAGATCTCGCCAAAAACTAAAGATTATTTAACAAAAATACATAAAAACTCAGAATGGTTATTGCAACTGTTAAACGACATATTAGATATTTCAAAAATTGAAGCGGGAAAGATGGATGTTGAAAATACCCCCTTTAACCCGCAAGAAATTTTTGTCGCCTGCAGAACGATGATCATGCCCAAAGCGATAGAAAAAGGGCTTTCAATGCATTTTTATATCGAACCTACTGCCGGAAAAAAATTATACGGCGACCCTATAAAACTCCATCAAGCGCTTGTAAACCTTCTTTCCAACGCAGTGAAATTCACCGAAACAGGCACCGTTAAAATGCTTGGTACAATATTAAACTGTGATGAAAATAATGTAAAAATGTATTTTGAAGTTAAAGATACAGGTATCGGTATTACAGATGAACAGTTAAAAAAAATATTCGATCCTTTTATACAGGCAGAGGCGGGAACAACACGTAAATTCGGCGGCTCAGGTCTTGGGCTTGTCATTACAAAAAATCTTATTGAAATGATGGGCGGCGCTCTTAAAGTTGAAAGCGTCCCGGGCACCGGCAGTAAATTCAGCTTTGAACTTAATTTTAATGCTGTAACTATTGATAATGAAAAAGAAAATATAGAACGTTTTATTTTTGACGACAGCTCTGAAAAACCTGTTTTTGAAGGGGAAGTTTTACTTTGCGAAGATAATATCATGAACCAGCAGGTTATATGCGAGCATTTAGCGCAAGTAGGTTTAAAAACAGAGCTTGCTATAAACGGAGAACAAGGCGTAGCTATGATTCAAAAACGCCTGCAAAGCGGAAAAAAACAATATGATCTTATTTTTATGGATATACATATGCCTGTAATGGACGGCATAGAAGCGACAGAAAAAATACTTTCTCTTACATCTAAGATACCGATTGTCGCCATGACGGCAAATGTAATGGCGTATGACAGGGATATTTACCTTGCAGCGGGTATGAGCGATTGTGTAAGTAAGCCATTTACATCGCAGGTTTTATGGCGCTGTCTTTTAAAATATTTTAAACCTTTAAAAATCGAAAAAGAAGACCCTAAAGAAAAAGAACTAGTAAAAAATAACCTGCATCAGGAACTAATTAATCTTTTTGTAAAAAACTGCCGAGAGCGTTATGATGAAATAAATGACGCGCTAAGCGCGGGAGATATAAAACTCGCTCATAGATTAGCGCATAGTTTAAAAAGCAATGCGGGTCAATTAAATAAAACCGCTTTAATGCAATCAGCCGGGGTTGTTGAAAACGCTTTAAAAAATGAAAAAAATCTTGTTACTCAGGAGCAAATGGAAAATCTTAAAAAAAGATTAAATGACGCGATAGAGGATTTAGAACCATTGGCGCGTAAAATTGAAAAACCTTCTGCAAACCCTGTTAGCGCAAATATTTCCGCGCTTCAATTAAGCGATCAAGACGCAAAACAAGCGATACATGAATTGATTGAAAAATTAGAACCGCTTTTAAAAAACGGCAACCCTGAGTGTCTTACATTAGTAAATGAAATTCAAATTTTAAAAGGAAGCGAAAAATTAATTGAACAAATGGAAAATTTTGATTTTGATCATGCATTAAATACACTTGAAGAGATAAAGAAAAATATCGGTATTATTTAATAACAAGTTATCGAACAACTCTAATAATTATCGCGCAGAAGGAAGATCTCTGTATCTGCCAGGTTCATTCCAATATGTAAAACCGCCTATTCCGATTTCTCGGACACCTTCAATCTGGCGGCGTATATAATCGGCATTATAATATTGCCTGTCATAAGATACATTAAGATAAAAAGCCTGAACATAAGGCCTTATTATTACCTGGCTTCTTGTTATACGGTTTGCGCGGAAAGTACCGTAATAATAAATCCGCCACGGCCTTAATTCAGGCGGATACTGCGCAAGAAAAGATTGACTAAAATGGCTTGGATAATACATTGGGCAGATTACATCTACAAATTGAGCGAGCAGTTCCGCTTCTTGCCCTGTCCTCGCCCCTGTTCTGTAATATCCGTTTGAACCGTATATATCAATTGAGATTTGCGCTTTTACTTTTTTTCTGATGTGATTTAAAAACGAATAGATTGCGCTTTCCATATCCATCCCGCTATCCTGCCAGCGGTATTGCGCGTCAGCTAAATTAAGACCGTCTGTAGGGAAACGTATATAGTCAAATTGAATTTCATCAAAACCTCTTTCATGAAGTTCTTCGGAAAGCAAAGCGATATATTCCCATACTTCTTCTGAATAGGGGTCTACCCAATTTTCTTTATATAAAGAGCGGACGATTTCATAATCAGGATCGCTGTCCGGGAAAAATTGCATCGTAGTGTCTCTGCGATCATCTTCGCTAATATCAGCTTTATTCCGCCGCGTTTCACGGTAGCCTATCCAAGGTTTTTTATTAACAGAATCCCATACTGCAAATCTGCCGTTTTGTACCGAGGCAAGTTCAATATCTTTAAATACAACAATGCGCGCAACAGTATATATACCGCGTTGTTTCATATCTTTAAGAAAATTATCAATATCAAGCGGGCGGAATACCCTGCCCTTCTGCCTTACTACAGGGTTTCGCGGTGTAAATCTAAGCCTTCCTAAATCATCTTTCATATCAAGGACGATCATATTAAGCCCTGAGTTTTTTATCATTTCAAAATAAGGATTCATACTTTCAGCTGCTAAGGCATGATTTACAGGCACAAAAAAACCTTCTTTGTCAGAGGCAACGCGCTGTGAAATATCTAAAGGTTCGTCAAGAAGCCATAATTCATTCATTTGAATTTTTTCCGGCTCTGTCATAACCATGCAATTTAGTTTTTTATTTAGTTTCACACTTCGTACAATGTTTGTTATATCATTTCTTTCTCTGAAAGTTAAATCCGATAAATTTATAGATGCCGTATTTCCTTCATACAAAAAAATCATATTTTTATCTTCAGGAAAAAGAGAATCAACTGTCCCTAAAGGGCTTTCATCTTTCCATATAAGATTAAAATTCTTTAAATTCCAATCTAATTTATAAATACGTCTTCTGAAAGTTTGTGAAACATATATTTCTGTAAAAGAGTCATTTTTTATTACAGCGATATCAGATATTTCATCAGCTTGAGCTGTGGTTTCAATTTTTTCAAGCCCATTGTCAAGTTCCGTCCATTGCGCTCTTTGTGTATCAGGCTGCAAGTAATAAATTCCGTATAAACTATGAGACAGAAAAATTGTTAATTCTGTTTTTTTGTCTGTGTTTACAGGCATAAAAGCTGATGCGACAGCTTTTATACCGTTTGTTCTAAAAGGGGGAAACCCAATATTTGTCCATGATAATCCCTTATCCCGGCTTAAATAAACATAGTCTTTTGTAGCGCATACCATTATATTCGGATTTTCAGAGTTTATCTCAAGGTCTTTTATTTCCTGCACCATATGTATAAAAGATTTTTTACCGTCTTCAAATATTTTAATAACTTTTACCGGTAAACCTTGATTTCGTTTTTCCCAATTATGTAAATCATTTGAAATAAATATGCCTTCGCTTCCTAAAATAGCCCAGTAATTTTCGTTAATACTGTTATAAAGTATTTTTTTTACAGAGCCTCCCGACCACAGCGTTTCTATTTTTCCGCTTTGATCAATTGAAAATAAACCGTCATCTGTCCCCGCTATGACAGTCCCGCTTCTTTCATATTTTATAATTGATGAACTGCTTGAAGCGCATTGTGTTAAAATAATTATTAAAAAGAGGATTCTGCAAAGAAGAAATATTTTTTTTATTTGGATTTTTTTAACAAATATTTTCATTGATATACTTCTAATAATTCTAAATGTTTTCCTATGTGTTTTACAAGAGCGTTACGGTATTTTTCTTCATTTTTTGCTAATATTTTAAATAATTTATCTTTAAATACAAAAGAGCCGTCAGCATTAATATTACATAAAATTTTACCGTAAGTAATATGAATAAGCTGTCTTACATCGTTATTATTAAATAATAAAGGCAGTTCATTGTCATTCATGTCAGATATATTCGGTATTTTAGATAAATCTGCTGTTACATGATAATATTTTTTCGCTTCATCAAATACTTTTAACGCAAAAAGATGTATTTCACGGTAAAGCGAAGGGGCTTCTTCTGCCGCTATCTTTACCGCTTCAAGCCAATTGGTTCCTGCCGTTTTTATATGGAAATTTCCTTTTGTTTCATTTCCGATAAACGGGAATATGCTGAATTTATCAGAGCCTGAATGAACGCTTAATTTATATCCGAAAAAACGCGCAATAGCTGCATGTATTTTAATTTCTTTTTTAAACTGTTCGATATCTCCTATATAGTCTATTCCTTTTTGAAATTCTCCGCAGAAACGCGGCGCTATTGTTGCAAATGATATTTTTAAATCTGAAAGTTCTTTTGCAACAAAAAAATGATGTAAAGGCGTTGTAACGGAAACTGTTTCATCAATGGAAAGTTCCAAGTCTGCATTGTATAAATCATTTATAAAAAAGCGTTTGTAAATATCATTTATAAAAATTAACGCATCATCATATATAGATATACACTCTTTAATTTCTTCTTCAGAAAAAGTAAGCGTATAATCTTCAATTTTAAAAATTTGATTTATATACTTATCTTTGTAATTTTGAGATAATAAAATATCTTTTTTATTATTTTTTATATGATCTGAACAGTCTAAAGTGATCATAGTAAATCCTAACTTTAAAACGTATTCAATATCTTCCGCTGTTTTTAAATGATCACCGTCCGCGCCGAAGCCTATTTTATATCCTTCGCGGAAAACCGCAAAAGAAACGGCATCTAGTACATCTTCGTAAGTCCTTTTTGTAAGGTTTAATTCACGCATAGACTGTTGCGCGAAAAACGGAAATACATCATTTTTTTTAAAAAGATCGATATGACCGGGTGTTGCAAATCCTAAACGATCACCCAAACCGAAACTTTTTTTGTTTTTTAAACCTCGCACCGGAGCTGTCCAAGGGAAAAGTTTACGCAGAATGCAGGCGTTTTCATGGTTCAAATCTGCGCGAATTACCCCGTCTTTTTTATCATATCCGTGAAATCCAAAACTTTTATTTGTTGCAATTATTATCGTTTTTTCATTTTCTCTTGCCATGAAAACAGTCCCGTCTATGCCGATGTGGTTAATGGAATTTTCATATATGTCAAAACCTAAATATTGCAAACCTTGTTTTTGCAAATCCTGTTTATGTAAACCTTGTTTCAGCATACTAACTAATAACATTCATTGCATATTTTTTCAATAGGATTTATTCTGATATTAGGATAAATATGATTAAAAATAAAATAAAAATCTGCTATATAGGCGGCGGCTCCAGAAATTGGGCATGGGTATTAATGCAGGATCTTTTTTTTGAAAATGATATATGCGGAATTATCGAATTATATGATTTAAATTATAACGACGCGCTGACAAATGAAATTATCGGCAATAAAATCATGGAAAAAAACGAAGGGTGGAAATTTCATGCAAACCGCTCTATTGAAGACGCTTTAAACGGCAGCGATTTTGTTTTTATTTCTATCCTTCCCGGCGATTTTGAAGAAATGGCGGTTGATGTTCATACGCCTGAAAAATACGGTATATATCAATCTGTCGGAGATACTGCCGGCATCGGCGGAATTATAAGGGCGATAAGGGCAATCCCACAATTCAGATTTATAGCTAAAAAAATAAAGGAACATTCTCCAGATGCTTGGGTTATCAATTACACTAACCCGATGAGTATCTGCACGGGTACTTTGTACAAGGAGTTTTCGGAAATAAAAGCTTTCGGGTGCTGTCATGAAGTTTTTCACACTCAAAAACTTCTTGCCGCCATGCTGGAAGATATGGGGAAAGCTGCAAAAGACAGTGTAAAACGTGAAGAAATAAAAGTAAATGTTTTAGGTATTAATCATTTTACATGGATAGATAAGGCGTTTTGGAATGACATTGATCTTTTCCCGCTCTACCTTGAATTTGTAAAAAAATATGCTGATAAAGGATTTAAAAAACAAGGTGATGATAAAATATTATCTGAAGCGGTAATTATACGTTTAAAATTTTTCGGTTCATCTGATCGTGTAAAAATGGATCTTTTTAACCGCTACGGTTTAATCGCGGCGGCAGGAGACAGGCATCTTGCCGAGTTCTGCCCTCCTTCATGGTATCTTGCTTCATTACAAACTGTTGAAAATTGGGGGTTCGCTCTTACCCCTGTTTCATGGCGTATAACAGATCGTGAAGAATTAAAACAAAAAGCGGCTCTTTACCGTGAGGGAAAGCAAATTTTTACTCCTGTAAAATCGGAAGAAGAAGGTTTAAAAATTATAAAAGCATTGATGGGTTTTGGTAACTTGCTTACAAATGTTAACTTTCCCAATAAAAATCAAATGCCGGACTTTCCTTTAGGCGCTGTCGTTGAAACAAACGCAGTCTTTTCGCAAAATCATATAAAACCTATTGCAGATAACATTCTTCCTGTTGATTTAAAAGCTTTGCTTATGCACCATGTACTTGCACAGGAAGGGATAATTGAAGCAGTATTTGAAAATGATATGGAAAAAGCGTTCAGAGTATTCTCTCATGATTTCGCTGTTCAAAAATTATCACTTTGCGACGCAAGACTTCTTTTTAATGAAATGCTTTCTAAAACAATTAAGGAAAGCAAATGATTAACCGCCGTGTTATAGTTGAAAAACATAATCCTTTATATAATAAAATAAATAAATACGCCCCTCTTTCTGTCGGAAACGGCTCTTTTTGTTTTACTGCCGATTTTACAGGTTTACAATCTTTCTTTGATGAATATTCAAAAGCAGATGACGCTTTTCCTCTATGCACAATGGCTGATTGGGGATGGCATTCGTATCCTATCGATAAGAATAAATCAAGTGTTTCATCATTGCGTCAAAAGCCTTATGATACTTATGGAAGAACAGTATATTATCCAACAGATGATAAAGATCAGGAAGAACATTTTAAACAAATACGTATTAATACTCATAAATTTCATTTAGGAAAGATTGGATTTGAGTATTCAGAAGAAAATCTTTTAATAGAAAATTGCGAACCTGTTAAGCAATTGCTTTCCCTTTGGGAAGGAATATTATACTCTGAATTTAAAATACAAAATAAAATTATTAAAACACAAACATTTATTCATCCTTATGAAGATACCTTATATATACAAGCCAGCTCATTGCTTTTAAAAGAAAATAAATTAAAAATATCAATTAAATTTCCTTATGGAAGTCATAAAAAAACAGGAGCGGATTTTCAAACATCAAGCAATAAAATGCACATAACTAAGATTATTCATCAAGAAAAAAATATTTCAATAATTGAAAGAAATCTTGATGATACAGTTTATAAAGTTACTGTTAAAGGAAAAGGTTTTTCTTTTAATGTTAATGAAAAAGAACATCTTATTTATTTAATTCCAGATAATAAAGAAGCGCAGATTGAGTTTAGCATAAGTTTTGAACCGCTTTATATTAAATCATTTTCTCAAATCGGTCTTGATACTAACACTATTCTTTCTTTTGACGAATATGAAACTGCAATTAAAAAATGCAAAACATATTGGGAAAATTTTTGGAATACAGGAGGTTTCATTGATTTTTCAGAATCAAATGATAAACGCGCTTTAGAATTGGAAAGAAGAATTATACTTTCGCAATATTTAATTGCAATTCAAAGCAGAGGGAAAACACCGCCTGCAGAAACAGGTCTTTCATGTAACAGTTGGTACGGTAAATTTCATCTTGAAATGCATTTTTGGCATCATGCTCATTGGGCTTTTTGGAAAAGAACTGAAGAATTAAAAAAATCTTTTGAGTATTATAAAAAAATTCTTCCTTTGGCAAAAGGAATCGCAGAATCTCAAGCCTATAAAGGCGCCCGTTTTCCGAAAATGTGCGATCCTACAGGAGAAAATACACCGTCTTCTGTTGCAGTCCTTTTAATTTGGCAGCAAGTGCATCCTATCATGTTTGCAGAATTATGCTGGAGGGAAGCGGAAAACGATGAAATAAAAAATAACATTTTAAATGAATATCTGGAAATAATTATTGAAACATCTGAGTTTATGAAAAGTTTTCTTCATTGGGACGGAGAACGTTACGTGCTAGGCCCTCCTTATATACCTGTACAAGAAAGGCATGACCCTGTTATAGTTTTAAATGCCGCTTTTGAACTTGAATATTTCAGATGGGGTTTCTGCAAAGCGGATGAATGGCTTAAACGTTTAGGTAAAAACGAGCGTTACGGTGAAATAATTAAAAATTTAAGCCTTCCTCCTTTAAAAGACGGAGTTTATCTTGCACATGAAAACTGCCCTGAAACTTTTACTTCCATGCCTTTTTATACAGATCATCCTTCTATGCTTATGATATACGGTGTATTAGACAGTGATAAAATCGATCACGCTATTATGTCCGCAACCTTAGATAAGGTCCTTGAAGTATGGGACAAAAAAACTTTTTACGGTTGGGATTTCCCCATGATGGCGATGACATCTTGCCGCCTTGGCAGATACAAAGACGCAGTTGATTTACTTTTAATGGAAAGCCCGAAAAATACTTGGTTAGAAAACGGTCATAATAAAATGACAGGCGACAACAACTTACCCTTATACCTGCCTGGAAACGGAAGCCTCCTGCTTGCAGTCGCGATGATGGCGGCAGGTTACGGAAATAAAAACGGCTCTTCATTTCCGGAAGGTTTTACAGTGAAAGTTGAAGGTATAAGCAAATATTTTTAAAATAAATATGTTACTTGTTCTCTGTCATCTGGCTTAATATCTGCCTTTTATAAAACCCGTCCTGTTCCATTAATTCCTGATGATTTCCAATTTGAACAATACGCCCGTTTTCAAAAACATAAATAACATCAGCATTGCGTATACTTGACAGTCTGTGTGCTATTATAATGATAGTGCAAACTCTGTTTGAGCAAGCTCTGTTTGTGCAAACCCTGTTTGTGCAAACCCTGTTTGTGCCGTTTCCCGCTATCTCGTTAATCGCCATTTGAATCTGCGCTTCTGTCTGCATATCGACAGAAGCTGTCGCTTCATCAAGGATAAGGACAGGAGCTTGACACAGCACTGCGCGCGCGATGGCGATACGTTGTTTTTGACCGCCTGATAATTTTATCCCGCGCTCGCCTACTTCCGTGCGATAACCGTCCTGCATCTGCATAATCTCATCATGTATCCTTGCAGTACGCGCCGCAATTTCTATTTCTTCAAATGCAGCGGATGGTTTTGCGAATGCGATATTTTCTTCGATAGTTCCCGAAAATAAAAACGTATCCTGCAAAACCAAAGAAATATTATTGCGTAAACTTTCTAATGTTATTTTTTTTATATCACAGCCGTCAAGACGGATAATACCGCTATCAGGATCATAAAACCTTGATATAAGCCGGCTTATTGTTGTTTTTCCTACACCTGTAGAACCTACTATCGCCGCTATCTGCCCTGGTTTTACGTTAAACGAAACATCATCAAGAACTGTAACTCCTTCAATGTAGGAAAAACTCACATTTTCAAAAGTAATATTCCCTTGGGCTTTTCCAATTTCAATTGCATCAGGATGATTCTTAATACTTTGAGGAGCGTCCAGTATTTCAATAACTCTTTCAGCTCCTGCAAGCGCTTGCTGCGCGGACTCTAAAAGCTGCGCTAAACCTGTAATCGGCGCGTAAAATAAAGCAAGATAAAGCATAAAAGCAACAATATCAGCAACGGAAAGCCGGTTATAAAGCGCAAGAAACCCGCCGAAACCTACAACGATAACGCTTCCGATTGCGGTTAAAAATTCAACACCGGGATGAAACACAGCGCTTAGTTTTAATGCGCGTAACATATTACGTGTAAATTTTTCTCCTTTATGAAGAACTTTTTCCGATGCAGCCCCTTGCCTGCCGAAAGCCTGAATTTCCTGTAAACCGGAAAAATTATCCTGCAATTGCGCGGATAATTCCCCTTGCGATTTTTGCATCTTGCGGAAATTAGGCCGCACCTTTCGGCTGTAAATCCATCCTGAAATTAGTATAAAAGGAATAGGTATACAAGTAATCAGCGCAAGCTGAGAATTAATCGAAAAAAGAATTATTGTAACGCCTGTAAAAGTAATAAAATTTGTAATAATTTCAAGCGAGATATGCGCATAAATAAGCTCAAAGGTAGCGACATCATTCATTACACGGCTAAGCAGATCGCCTGTTTGTTTGCCGTGAAGATAATCCATAGAGAATGATTGAATGGCATTATATACTTTCATCCGCAATTCAAGAACAAGTTTCCACGCCGCTTTGTGAGAACAATAACTGCTTAAAAAACGGAATACAATCCTAAGCAGAAAAAGGGCAAGTAAAAATCCCGCCAGCTTCAAAACTAAAATAAATTTTTCCTGCGTCATCCCTTCTGCAACTATCCCTGTCATTGATGCCATGATACGGGGAGCTATCAAATTTACAACGGTAAGCGATAAAGTGCCTATAATCGCCAGAATTAACCAGTTTTTATATCTAACAGCTTCTTTTGCAATGCGCCACAGTATACCCACTTTTTACCTCTGATGAGAGTTTGTCGTTTTATAAAAATTTTTTAGCAATAGAAAAATCTGCGCCCGACAGGACTCGAACCTGCAACCTACGGATTCGAAGATTTAAAAAAGTTGAGTGCCCTCTGCCGCTTATTCGCTTCTAGAAACACATAAATCTATATAAGATATAGATTTATAACAGAAAATTTGCTATCTGTCACTGTAACATAACACCGCAAACTATCCGCTAACACATAAGATTATATGACATTTTATATTTCAATTCAATGCTTTTGGAGGTGATTTATAATAAAGATAATTTAAAGCAAGCGGTCTAATCCCTGACCGCTCCGCCTAATTCGTCAGCCCATTTCTCCCACGGCTGTTTGTAATAATCAAACTTGAATTTCCTTCTTAAAAGGTTTCCTATTAAACTCGGCAAGCCTATTACA
>Ga0209755_10003065_pt1 | contig 21460 bp, 18 predicted proteins | sample TergutCo191P1_FD_187301 | JGI IMG/M metagenome (GOLD analysis project Ga0209755, IMG submission 187301) | Cornitermes sp. P1 segment gut microbial communities from Petit-Saut dam, French Guiana - Co191P1 (SPAdes) (version 2) | ecosystem: Host-associated > Arthropoda: Insects > Digestive system... | reverse complement strand
AAATTCCCCTCCGTGGGAGGGGTGCCCGAAGGGCGGGGTGGGGCGACCTTAGAAAAAAAGTAGGGGCGGCAGGCAGTGACGGGGACTGATGACGCAAAAAAAAGCACCAACAACAAAATCACTCTGGCACGAAACTCGACTTTTTTAAGGGTCTGTCCCCCAAAACGGCAGACAACCAATCACCCCTAAAAACAAAAAAAATCATTAAATTACTAATGAGTAATGACTAATTGTTGTTGCTATAAAACACCTATAACCAACCGACATTAGTCATTAGTCATTACCTTAGGCGTTTTATACCCACCGTTTTGGGGGACAGACCCACAAAAAAGTCAATGATACGGTAGCAAGATTTTTCGTGTTGCCGCTTTTTTATGTGTCAGTCCCCGTCACTGCCTGCCACCCCCCCTACGGGCAAATCGTATGATGGGCATAGTTTAAAAAAAACAACCCAATCGTAGGGGGTGCATACCATGCGCCCCGCAAGATAATTAGCTAATCACGCAAATCAGCATTCGGGGTGCACAGTGTGCACCCCCTACGCCAACCACTAATCCCAACCGAAAATTTACACTTTAAACTTTCCATTTTCAATTTATAAAAAACTTTTGTAAAATATGAATTGATATAAATCCACCATTCTCCATTCTCAATTAGTTAAAAATCCTTTAAAAAAACTTTTGTAAAAGTTGTTGACAATGTATGCATATATATAGTATAATTACATTAACATTCCATATACTAGGGCTATTGTGGCTGCTGCAAAATATAAAAAATAGCAAAAAGCCAAAAAAATAGTCAAATAAAATGGAAAACAAAATTAAAAAATAAAAATAAACAGGAGACTTTTTCAATGAAGAAAAAATCATTACCCAAATTCCTTGCGGTTTTTATTGCCCTACTAGTTGCTTTTAGCATGATAGGCGTAATGGGCGTTTTAACTGCTTGTAATGGTGACGAGAATGGCGGTGGTACTTTAATCACAGGCATTACTCTAAGCCACACAGCTCAACAAAGTGTTGTGCAAGGCACTACGCTCCAGCTAGCTGCAACAGTACAACCAGCTACTGCTAACCAAAATGTAACTTGGACTTCTAGCCACGCTACAGTAGCCTCTGTTAATGCAGGTTTAGTAACAGGTTTAGTTGCATCTCCACAAGTTGTTACTATTACCGCTACTAGTACAAACCCAGCTATAGCCGCAACAGTAACAGTTGTTGTAACAGCAGCAGGCGGTGGCCCAGTTGTACCTACAGAACCAGTAGAGAGTATTTCTGTAGTTAATATGGGCGGCGCAACTTTATCAAGCGGCCAAACAACTCAGTTACTGGCTGCAGTTTTACCGGTTGCGGCTAATCAAAATATTATTTGGACTCAAACTGGTACTGGTAGCGTAACTGGCTTACCTACAGCTGCAACCCCAGGCGGCAATCCTATAACTGTTACTGCAGGGGATGCTGGCTCTGTTACTATAAGTGCAAGGCCACAAGGTGCTCCAGCCATGGTTGAAACAGTAACTCTTACAGTAACTGCAGGTCAAATTACTACTGCAGCTCAGTTTTTAGCAATGACTATGACTGGTAGTTACGAGTTAGCAAATGACATTACTTTTGATGCTCCTATTGAATTCCCTGCTAATACTTTAGGTACTGAAGCAAACCCATTTAGAGGCAATCTAAATGGTAATGGTCACACACTTATTAATGTTCATATCCTTACCCCTGTGGCTTATAGCTGGGGTGCTGCGGCATTATTCCCATTCACTAATGGTGCAACAATCCAAAACTTAAACATTGTGGATGCTTTTAATACTCCTGGTACAGGCCTTGGTGCTGGACCTACGGGTGCTATCTTAATTGGAAATGCACTTAATACAACTATACGCAATGTTTTTGTTAGTGGTTCAATAGAAGCTTTTGGTTTAGCTGATTATGCCTGGAGAAATGATGACTGGCCAGCAACCTCTGGTTTTTGGTGGGAAAGAGGAGGTGCTATTATAGATGTTATAGGCACTGGTACTAGCCTTACTAATGTAGTGTTAGACATTACATCATTAGATGGTTTTGGTGCGGCTATTGCTAGGGTTAACAACTCTACTATTCCGTTTGTAAATGTATATGTTGTGCAAAATTGGGATTTAACCTATATGAGCATGTCTAATAATGCAGGCACAACAACTTATTATTACAACCCTCTTATTTTTGCAAGAACAGGTCCAGACTTTATTTTCGCTCAAAATCATGTATTCCCAGGCGTAACAGTTCTTCAACCTGGTGCTGCTGGTGCAACTTTTGCCTTACCTGCAACTCATTGGAATCTAACTACACTAGTAGGCGGTCTACCAAGAGTAAGCCTTGCTTAAAGTCTAATTTTAAGTAAAAAAACAAAAAAAACTAAAAACGCCCTTTGTTAAAAACAAGGGGCGTTTTTTTAATTGAGAATGTCGGTCAAAATAATTCCCCTCCTTGGGGAGGGGTGCCCAAAGGGCGGGGTGGGGCGACCTTAGAAAAAAAGAAAATGGAAAATGAAAGTTGGGATAAGTGATAAGTAACCGTAGGGGCGGCAGGCAGTGACAGGGACTGACGCACAAAAAAGCACTACCAACTTAAATCACACGCTACGACAGTCGACTTTTTTGTGCGTCTGTCCCCTTTGCGGTGGCATAAACAAACTCATCACACCTTTTACAAAAAAGTCGTAAAAAACTTTTGTAAAAGTTGTTGACAATGTATGCATATATATAGTATAATAAAGTCAATATTCCATATACTAAGGCAAAACAGTCAAAGATAAATGGACAAAATAAAATAAAAAATTAAAAAATAGGAGACTTTTTCAATGAAGAAAAAATCATTACCCAAAATTCTTGCGGTGTTTCTTTCCTTGCTAGTAGCATTTAGCATGATAGGTGTAGTAGGCGTGTTTGCTACTGCATGTGGCCCAGCACCTAATCCTGCAACCGGCGTAGCTATTGTAAGGCCAGATAATGTTGCACAGACTGGTGTTATAACTCTAACGCTAGAAACAAACCCTACGGCGGCTTTTACCACAATGCTTGTTCCAGAAGAAGCAGACCCAGCTACCATAGTGTGGTCTACAAACCCAGCAACAGCTACTACGGTTACTGTTAGCGCAGGTGGTATAGTTACGGCTCATGCTCCAACAGCAGGCAGTAATGTACAAGTAGTTGCTAGAATTTATGGCAGCGACCCTGTTATTCAAGCGGCGGTACAAATAGCAGTTTTACCAGCTCCTATTCCTGTATCTAGCATAACAATAGATGGCACAGCCCCTACGCTAGCTTTAAACTACAACCCAACAGTTAGCCTAACTGCAACAGTTTTACCAGCTGATGCAACAGACAGAACCGTTACTTGGAGTTCTAGCGACTTAGCAATTGCAACTGTAAACCCAGCTGGTTTAGTAACGGCACATTCTGCGGGTTACGCAGTTATAAGTGCAACTTCTGCTAATTTAAATGTTCAGCCTGCTACTATGCTTGTAACAGTACAACAAGTAGCTGTAACTGGTATTAACATTCCTGCAACTGAAGCACCAGCAGCGACAGACCTTATTGTTAGCATTCCGCATTTATTAACAGCAAACATCGCTCCGTTTAACGCTTATAACAGAACCGTTACTTGGACTTCTAGCAACCCAGCCGTTGTTAGCGTGCCGGAAAATTCTACTGCACTAACTGTAAATCTTATGCCAGTAGCTCCAGGTACAGCTACAATTACTGTAACTACAACTACTGAGCCAACCTTTACTGCTAATATACCGGTGACTGTAGGCAACAGAACAGCTACCGCAATTTCTACGCCAGAAGAATTCCAAAACATGAGTTTAACTGGTATCTATTATTTAGCAAACGACATTAATTTTGTTACAGAGGCTTTTAGCCCTATTGGCGGTGGTGCATCGGCATCTGCACAAGGTGCACCATTTAGTGGAATATTGCACGGCAGAGGTCACTCTGTAACTGGTATAACTGCTACTGCTGGTGTAGCTATTGATGGCGAGTATTATGCAGACCCAGCAGCAGACCCAGATGCCCCAGTTGTATGGATGCCTTATGTGTTTGGCATGGCAGCTGTATTTAGGGCTACTTTAGGTGCTACAATTCGTCAAATCTCTTTTGTTAATACAACTGTTTACGCTAGGGGCGGCATAGGCGGACTTTTAATAGGTTCTGTAGGTGCAGACACAGTTATAGAAAATGTGTTTGTTTCTGGCACAAGAGGTGGTTTCTATTACACAACTAGAGGTTATTGGGACAATAACGCAGCTTTATTTGGCAATATCGGTGCAAATGTAGTAATGCGCAATATTGTAGCAGATGTAGAGGTTGCTGGTACTGAAGCAGTAGCAAACCCAGAGTATGCAGGATTAACAACAGCAGAGGGTCCAAGAAATATTGGTGGCAGTATAGCTGGCAGTTCTATTGCTCAAAATATTTTTGTAATAGGCGACAATATTACAGACTTTGGCCCAAATCGTCATTTTTCTGGTGGCGGCACTGGTTCTATAGCATCAGGCAACCTTAATGCATTCTTAAGAAATCAAATTCCAACAGTTAATTTCTTATCTCTTCCTGCGGCGATATGGTATCAACCAGCTGCTAATGCATTGCCAAGACTTAGATAAGTTTAAGTAATTAAATTTAAAAGGAACTTGCTTTAAAGTAAGTCAAACTTAAAAATCGCCCTTGTATGGTTTTTCCATCAGGGGCGATTTTTAAGTTATTTAAATTTGTCGGCTTATACGAGCGAGTATTTAGTGGTATATTTAGCAAAGAAATTACCGACACAAACGGGTCTAGCTCCTTTTTTTTGTTTGACAAAATAGCTTTAGTTAAATTATACTAAACTTAAATTACTCTGTAAGGACTTTAAAAACCAAATGACAAAATCTAATTTAACAACAAGTATTGATGACTTTGTAGCAAGTGCTATAGATGGCATAAAAACGCAGGCGGCTGGTAGACCCGTGCTGTGTGCTTTAAGTGGTGGGGTTGACTCTGCCGTGTGTGCTGTTATGGCACAAAAAGCAGTTGGCGATAAGCTAACCTGTATTTTTGTAGATACTGGCTTTATGCGTAAGGGCGAGGGCGATGCAGTAGAAAAACTTTTTAAAGATACGCACTCTATAAACTTAATACGAGTAAACGCAGAAGATAGATACCTTAAAAAGCTAAAGGGCGTAGTAGAGCCAGAAAAAAAACGCAAAATTATTGGCGAAGAGTTTATTAGAATTTTTGAAGAAGAGGCTAAAAAGCTAGGCGAGATAGGCTGTTTTATGCAAGGCACAATTTACCCCGATGTGGCAGAGAGTGGCGGTGATGGGCATAAAAATGTTAAAAGTCACCACAATGTTGGCGGCATGCCCACAAATATTAAGTTTAAAGAAATTATAGAGCCAATAAGGCCGCTTTATAAAGAAGAAGTTAGGGCGTGTGCCGTGGCTTTAGGGTTACCTAAACAGTTTGCTTTTCGTCAGCCGTTCCCAGGTCCTGGTTTAGCGGTGAGAGTTTTAGGCGAATTAACAAAAGCCAAATGCGACATGGTGCGAGACGCAGACGCTATCTTTTGTGAGGAACTAGAAGCCGCAGGATTAGCCAAAGAGGCTCAACAATACTTTGCAATGCTGCCAAATGTAGCAAGCGTTGGAGTAAGAGACAATGCAAGAGTTTACGAGCAAGCAATAGTATTGCGTGCTGTATCTACAAAAGATTTTGTGTCAGCAAGCGTTGTTCCACTATCATATGAATTTTTAGAAAAGGTAGTGGCAAGAATTACAAGTGAAGTTAAAGGAGTAAACCGAGTAGTTTACGATATTACGCCTAAGCCCTCTGGCACAATCGAATGGGAGTAAGAAGGCTTATATAGTGCACCGTATACGAACGGCACACTCTAAGCCCTTTTACGGCAAGCAGCATAAGCAGTGAAAAGTGAAAAATAAAGAGTGAAAAATGTCGATTAAATAGCAAAACATGCAAGAAAATCATTACGCACAAATAATAAAAGACACAGCCCCAGAGATTATGCGGTTGGCTAAAAAGGCTAAGGATAGTACAGTTATAGATAACAGTCACTATAACGATTATGATGTTAAGCGGGGTTTAAGAGATGTTGACGGCAAGGGAGTTTTGGCGGGGCTAACCGAAATTAGCGAGATTATTGCCTTTAACAAAGAGGACGGCAAGCGAGAGCCATGCGATGGAATTTTGCGTTATAGGGGCTACGACATTAGGGATTTAGTAAAGGGTTTTGTTTTTGATAATCGCCACGGTTTTGAAGAAACTGCTTATCTTTTGCTATTTGGTGCACTTCCCAATAAAAAAGAATTAAGAGATTTTAGTGAGCTTTTAGCTAAATTTAGAATATTGCCCCCGTCATTTGTTAGAGATTTTATTTTAAAAGCTCCCCCACATGACATGATGAACGGCTTAAGCCGTGGCGTGCTAACCCTTTACTCTTACGACTCAGACCCCGACAATATAGAAATTGCAAATGTATTGCGTCAATGCCTAGAGCTTATTGCCCAATTTCCGTTACTTGCCGCATATTCTTACCAAGCAAAACGCCATTACCATGACGGCGATAGCTTAGTTATTCACCAATCTGACCCACAGTTATCTACCGCAGAAAACTTTTTAAAACTACTACGCAATGACGCTAGCTATACTCAGCTAGAAAGTAAGTTACTCGATTTAATGTTTGTTTTGCACGCAGAACACGGCGGCGGCAATAATTCTGCTTTTACTACCCATGTGGTATCTAGTAGCGGTGCAGACACTTATTCGGTTATTGCGGCGGCATTAGGCTCGCTAAAAGGCTTTAGGCACGGTGGTGCTAATATTAAAGTTGTTGGCATGTTTGAAGATTTAAAAGCAAACATTAAAAAGCCGACAGATGCCAATATTAAAGACTATTTAGCAAAGCTGGTAGACAAAAAAGCGTTTGATAACTCGGGGCTAATTTATGGAATGGGACATGCGGTGTACTCGTTAAGTGACCCCCGTGCCATAATTATGAAAAGCTATGTAGAAACGCTCTCTAAAGAAAAAAACCGCCATGATGACTTTTTAATTTACGAAGCAATAGAAAGGCTTGCCCCAGAGGTCATTGCCACAAAACGCAAGGTATATAAGGGAGTAAGTGCAAATGTAGATTTTTATTCTGGCTTTGTAAACTCTATGCTGAACATTCCCCAAGAGCTTTACGCTCCCATTTTTGCAATTGCTAGAATGGCAGGCTGGAGTGCCCATCGCATAGAAGAGCTAGCCAACAACGGTAAAATAATAAGGCCAAACTACAAATGCGTAGCAGCCCCGAAGGAGTATGTGGGAATGAAGGGAAGGGGTTAAAAATAATGAAAAATGAAAACTTAAAAATGCAGCCGAGCCTGCCTAAGCAGGCGAACGCCACGCAGTTAAAATGTCGGACTTTTTAGTGGAAAGTTGAAAGTGGAAAATTGTCGGTTTGGACAAGTGGTAGGCGTAGGGGCGGACTCCTAGGCCGCCAGGCAAGCAAAACGCACAACCTAGTCAATGGCGTGCGAACATGGCGGGCGGCCTAGGAGTCCGCCCCTACGCAAATCGTGTAACCAGTCAATAGCGTGCGGCATGCAGTGACGGGGACTGACGCTTAAAAAAGCACCACCCACTCAAATCACACACCACGCAACTCGACTTTTTTAAGGGTCTGTCCCCCAAAACGGCGACAACCACCAACCCATAAACCAAAACCAATCACGCAAACCAGCGTTTGCGGGTCGATTGCCATCGACCCCTACAATTAGTATAGGATGGAACAGACACGAATAAGATTATATTTTTAGGAACTTAAAATGATTTTTCAAAGAAAAGACAATAAAAATGCAGTTGACTTCAAGGAATATTTAGATACTAGCAGTGATAAGTTTTTAGGGTGGTCTAAGATATACGAAAATCATAGCAGTTATGAAGTCATTAAATTTGTTAAGAAAGATACATGTATTCACTTTTCTCAAGATTTAAGAGAGCATAGAGTTTCTATGGGCTTATTTAATAATGGAAGTGGCCCATACATCTCGATGGACGGCGTTTTAACAATGCTTAATGAACAGTGCTTACCGTTAACAGGAAACGAATATATTATTTTTGAAAAAAGAAAAAAAATTCCTATAATAGGTAGCTACAACTTTACAATATTGCGTGAAAAAATGCTTAAACTTTCAAAATTAAAGCTACTTCCTAGCATAACAGAGGAAATAGATGCCTATATTGATTTTCTTTTAGAGAATCAAGTTATTCCTTGATTTCTGTGCATCAAAAAAATGTCGGTTAAAATTACAATAATCTAACCGACATTTTTCATTGCTTATTAAACACTTTATTTATAATTGCATTAAAAGCCCTTGTGGGTAAAAGTCTTTGCATAAAGTTAAAAAACTTGTATTTTGTGCCTATTATATATAATGGGCCGTTTTTGTTTAGGGCAATTTTAAACATTTTGTTTGCCGCTTTTTTTGGGCACATTCTTTTGTGGTCGTTTTTGTCGTAGTCTATTGCACTAATTTTTGGGCTATCGCCGTATTTTTCGTTTTCTTTTGTAAAGACGGTGCGGTTTTTGCTAAAAGGGGTTCTAATCCCACCTGGGCAAATAGAAATAACCCTTATGCCAAATCGCTTAAGCTCCATACGCATAGAATAGCTAAGCATGTTTACGGCGGCTTTTGCACTGCAATATGCACCATAGTAGGGAATGGCAAAAAGGGCACAAACAGAGCTTATGTTTACAATGCGGGCAGTTTTGTCCATTAGCGGCAAAAGAGAACGGCTAAGTCGCAAAGCACCAAAGTAATTTGTGTCCATTACTTTTACTACTTCTTCATCGGGTAAGTCTTCGCCAGTACCCCAAATGCCGTGGCCAGCATTATTTATTAAAATGTCTACTCTGCCGTACTGCTCCTTTATTTGAGCCGCTGCTGCCTCTACGCTTAGTGAATCCGACACATCGCAAGTAATATGATTAGCATAATTTGTAGGATTAGTCCTAGACAAACTAACAGCAGTGTGGCCGCTAGCATTTGCCATTTCCACAAAAAGCGCCCCCAATCCACTAGACCCGCCAGAGATGACTATTATTTTGTTGTTTTTGTTTTGCATAAGCGTTGCTTTTATAGTGTACAGTGTACAGTTTACAGTGTACAAATGTTGTTCTTAGGCGTGGTGCGATTTATTTACTGTTTAGAGTTTTTATAATTGATATTAGTAGTCGGTTTAACTCGTTGCACTCAGAATAAATTTCTTGGTGTTGGTCTTGGCTAGTGTAGTTTGTTTCATGTAACAATTCTAGCCAGTATTCCGTTTCACTAGCTTCTTTAAGAGCAATATTTAATTTAGCTTTAAATTCGGCACTACTCATAGAGTTATGTGCTTCTCGCACATTTGCTCCTATGCTTGTACCGCTTTTTAACAACTGCTTAGATAAAACAAATTCCTTTTTTTCATCAGCTAAAACCTGATACAGTTTAATTATTTTTAAAGCAAAGGCCTTACTTTTATTCAAAATAATGTTTTTATCCATAATTCAATCCTTATTTGTAAACTGTACACTGTAAACTGTAATTTGGTAATTTTTTTATGGCGAAGCCACAAAAAAATTATCTTGTTTCTTTTATTCTTTGCTCTAGCATTGCTTTTTCTTCGGTTTTTATTTTTGCAATGTAGACTAAAAAGAGGTCGCCTAATTTTCTGCTCATTTCAATTTTATTGCGGTTTTTCTTTAATAATTCTATAAAGACTTTTTCTAAAATACGCTTAATGGCTTGGCCATAATGTATGCGTTGGTTTTTGGCTAAGGACTTAAAAATTTCGTCCGCTATAGTCACCTTGCCCGCTACTAAATAATCTACTAAAATAGCTAACGCTTTTTCTTGGTCGGCATTTTTAGAGTATTGATAAACCGCACGGCGAATAGGGGCAACATCTGCTAGAGCTTTTATGGTTCTAGCGGCGTTATTTGTATGGTATAAATTTAAAAGCTCAAAGCCCACAATTTCACTAAAGCGTTCTTCTTTTGCTAATCTATCTTCTTTAGAGAAGGCCAAAAACTCCCAGACATTGGTAGCTAAGCCAAAGTCTAGCGTCATAAATTGTTTTAACATTTTGCCTAAAACAAGTCGGTCGGCAGTAATATCAAGCTTAGAAAATTCTTCAAAAAGCTCTAAAAATTTAAGTTCTTTAGCTGTCATAGTTGGGTTTTACCTTTTAAAAATTTATGCCTTTATTATACTTTAGGAGTTGCTAAAAAGCTACTATTTTTAAGTAATTTTTAGGTAAAATCGCCCACAAAACTGAAAAAAGGGTCGTTTTTTTGGCAAGTCGCCCACCAAAACACTTAAAAAATTAAGTTTTAAATATAATTGACAAAGCTCCATGAGTTGGGCTACACTAAATAATATGCCAGTAAAGTTAGAGCCCAACATCAAAGCAAGCATATTTTTAGAAAAAGAAGATGTTTTTGTAATGGATAGCAATAGAGCCGAAAGCCAAGACATTCGCCCTTTAAGGGTCGCCATTTTAAATTTAATGCCCCAAAAAGAAGTAGCCGAAAAACAGCTGTTAAGGCTTCTTGCTAATACTCCTCTACAAATAGAGGCAGTGTTTTTACGCACAGGCACATACGAGGCTAAGCATGCAGACACAGAGTATCTAACAAGCTTTTATAAAACCTTAGATGAGGTAATAGAAAAAAAAGAAAAGTTTGATGCTTTAATTATAACAGGTGCACCAGTAGAGCAAATGGATTTTTGCGAGGTGACTTACTGGGACGAATTTACAAAGATATTAGATTGGGCGGCAAAAAATGTTTACTCTAGTATGTACATTTGTTGGGCTGCTCAAGCGGCTATTTTTTACCACTATGGCATTAAAAAACAACAGTTAAAGGATAAAGTTTTTGGACTTTTTACGCATACTGTCAACGCTAAAAAAAATCCGCTAGTGCGTGGCTTTGACGAAACCTTTGTTGCACCACACAGTCGCCATACAGAGGTTAATTTAAAAGAAGTAGAAAAGCACAACGATTTACAAGTTTTAGCCACAGCCGAAGGAGCAGGACTACATTTAGTAGCAAGTAAAGATTTAAGAAGAGTTTTTGCTTTTGGTCATGGCGAGTATGATATTGACAGTTTACATGGCGAATACATGAGAGATAAGCAAAAAGGGCTAAAAATAGAGCTGCCTAAAAACTATTATGTGGACAATATAGAAGGTAAGCTACCGCCTCTAAACTGGCGTAGTCACCAACAACTATTATTTTTAAACTGGTTAAACTATTGCGTATACCAAAAAACGCCGTTTAATATTAGGGATATTTGCCAGTAAGGTTATATAGTCAATCAGTCTACAAATTGAACAATTTCAAAACTGATTTGGTATAATGAAAAAAGAAAAATATGTTGACAAAAATTTATAACTAGAGTATTATAAAATATAGAAATAAAAACTTATAAAGGAGTATTAATATATGGCTAATAAATTATCGGCTTTAATTAAAGCAAAAAGAGAAGCTAAGGGCCTAAGTCAAGGCGATTTGGCACAAAAGCTAAACGAGAACGAGCTTACCATTTATAAATGGGAGGCTGGCGATATTGTGCCAGCTATGAATCATCTTTTACCGCTATCTAATATTTTAGGAGTAGCGGTGGAGGAACTTTTGAGTTGCAGCACGCCACCTAGTGGCGGTGTGAATGGAATGACAAATGACGAATGTTTGTCAAATAGTACCACAGGAGGCGGCAATAATACAACCCCTACTGGTGTTGCAAATAACAATCAGCAAGACCCGTGGGATAGTGGTGGTGCTTGGGGTCAAAACAATACGCAAATCCCAACAACTGTAGGGGCGGATGCTCGCACAGTGAGCCCGTCAACATCCGCAGGTGCAAATTTTCAACCACAATCCCAACAGCCCACACGCAAAAAACTTCCTAAAAAAGCGGTAATTGGCATATCTGCTGGTGCTGGCGGCGGTGGACTTTTTCTAATACTAATTATAACTCTTGGTATAATTTTGCCGTTAGTTTTAACAGGTGTTATTAGCTGTGGCGGTGGCCGATTTAGTGTTAACTTTGGTGCAGTTGCTAGTGATTTTAGAAGTGAAGGCTTTACAGTTTTAGAAATGAACCACCCCGGCGTAGGAGAAAGCCTAACAGCCACAAGAATTGATTTTACTGACCTGCAAAATCCCGTCACTGAAGAATTTAATCTTTGGCGATATAATAGCAATAGCTTAGCAAATATAGGATACGATACAGCCCGTGGCACAGCAAACTTGTCACCCTTAAATATGACGGTTCACAGACAAGGCTTTTATGTTTGGTACGGCACACAAAATGCCATAGACATATTTATGGCGGGTAGCGGAATGGAAAATGATGGAGTTTGGCGAGCAACTATAACATTCGACACTGGCGTTTTTGGTATAACGCCACCCCCACCGCAAAGAGTTGAAGGCGGGCAGCAAGCAACTAGACCCACAAACCCCACTCGCCCAAACTTTTCATTTGTAGGTTGGAGTGAAGATAGGCAAACTAATGCAACGGCAGCTTCTTTATACCAAATGAACCCATTTTGGTTTGCGAATAGCTTATGGGACGACAAAACACTTTACGCTTGGTGGGTACCGGTAAACGATGCATTTGTTTTCCATAATGGCGTTATTATCGCCATGAATAGCCAGCTTGAGTGGCTTGTAGAGTACTTAGAAATACCGTCTGTTATAAATGGTCAAACTGTTACATCAATAGGCAGTGTAGTATTTAGTGAACAATGGAATCAACAACATTTAAGGTCAATATATATCCCCGCTACAATCACTACAATTCAAAATATTGTTAACCAATTTATGCATGGTACCTTAAGGGAGTTTATAGTAAATCCATTAAACCTACATTTTTCTAGCGTTAACGGAATGCTACTTAATAGATTAGGTACAACCCTATACCGTGCCCCACGCAACATGGGTGTTAGTAGCGTTACTATTCCTAATACGGTCACGCATATTGGTCCAAGTGCATTTGAGCAAACAGGAATATCTGCCGTAACCTTAAATCAAGGCTTAGTAGAAATCGGAGAGCATGCTTTTAGAGACAACAATATTTCTACAATAGTGTTTCCTGCATCGCTAAGAATAATAGAGCAAAGTGCATTTAGTGGCAATAGTTTTAGGGATGTTACATTTAATGCGGGCTTATTAGAGATTGGCAGTTGGGCATTTGCGGGCAGCAACAATCTGATTACAACTGTAATATTGCCACATGGATTTTTAAGATTAGGGCATGATGCTTTTAATCCAAACAGCTTGTTTTCTATGGCAATACCATCAACTATTCAAAGTGCTAACCTTTGGAATTATTACAACCTAACAGTCACCTTTTTGGGCACGCAGTGGCAGTGGCATAACTTGAATATTGGCATACATGACGATGCACAGATAATATTTATGGGGTGATGTTGTCGCCTTTGGATTGGCAACAAGTTATAAAATATAATGTCGGTTTAATTTTACAAAAATTAAACCGACATTATATTTTACCCAATAAATCTTCTCGTCCTGCTAATTTTAATGCTTTACTTACTAGCTCTTTATTTCTGGGTTCTCTATACTGCATTAAGGCTCTTTGCATGACTTTATCTTCTTTAGATTTAGCAACAAAAAGTTTTTTGCCACTGCGAGGGTCAAACTCGCAGTAGTACATAGTGGTAGATAATGAACCCGGTGTTGGGTAAAAATCTTGCACTTGTAGGGGCTGATATTTTATGCTCATTAGGTATTCGGTTAATTTTACGGCATCTTTAATGGTGCAGCCGGGGTGGCTTGATACAAAATAGGGGACTAAGTATTGCTCTTTGCCTGCCTTTTTGGTGGCGTCCATAAACGCTTTGTAAAAATCTAAATAGGTTTTGTGCGGTGGCTTATTCATTAAATTAAGCACGCTATCTGCCACATGCTCTGGCGCAACCTTTAACTGCCCCGATACATGGTGAGTGACTAATTCTGTTAAAAATTCTTTATCTAATAGTGCAACATCAAACCTAACCCCACTACGGATAAACACTTTTTTAACGCCCTTAATACTTCTTGCTTGTCTTAAAATTTCTAAGTAGTCGCTGTTATCTACTTTTAAAGCACCGCAAAGTTTGTGGCCAACGCAGTTTTTATCGTTGCAATACTCGCCCCTATTTTGAGTTTTAGCACAAGAATTAGAATGAAAATTTGCACTAGGACCGCCAATATCGTGGATATAGCCCTTAAAATCGGGCATTTGCGTAATCTTTTCTATCTCGGCTAAAATGCTCTCTTTGCTTCTAACGCTTATATTTTTGCCTTGATGAGCCTTTAGGGCACAAAAGCTACAATCCCCAAAGCAGCCACGATGAGCGGTAACAGAAAACCTAACTTCTTCTATGGCGGGGATATTTTTATATTTTGGGTGAGCCATTCGCATAAATGGCAAAGCGTAAATTTTGTCTAAAAGGGCGGTATCGGCGGGCTTTGCGGGCGGATTTATGACGGCAAAATCGGTATCTGACTGCTTTTGGATAATGCCTTTTTTGTCGCCAGAAGCGGCAGTTGTTTCCATAAATGCCTTAGCATAGATTTTTTTATCGCCACTAACACGACTAAAACTAGACACAACGCTATATTTTTTATCGCCACCATTTGCTATTGCATTTTTAATTGCACTACTAGCTAGCGACAAATTCGTTAAATAAGCAGTGCCAGCCACTCCTTTAACCTTTTTTAAATTAACACCAAGCTTTGCAAAATGCAAAATCTCTAATAGCGGCACTTCGCCCATGCCATAAACTACAAGGTCTACGGGGGCGGTGTATAAAATAGAATGGCGGACAGTGTCGCTCCAGTAGTCGTAATGGCTAAGCCTCCTAAGCGATGGTTCTATACCGCCAGCAATAATTGTAGAGTTATGGAACGCCTTTTTTAATGCTTTAGAATAAACCTCGCAAACTCTGTCGGGGCGTTTACCAGCTTTTCCCTCGTCACTATAAGCGTCTTCTTTTCTGCGAGAACCACTAACGCTATAATTTGCCACCATAGAATCAACCACGCCACAGCTCAATAAAAAAGCATATTTAGGTTCGCCCAAAGATTTAAAATCTTCTTTAGTTACAGGCTGACTTAAAACCGCTACGCTAAAACCCTGACTTTCTACAAACCTACCAATAACCGCCGCACCAAAAGAAGGGTGGTCAACATACGCATCGGGCGTGACCACAATAAAGTCCGGCTGAAAAGCAGAGTGGGGGAATTCATTTGGGTGTGTAGGAAGGAAGGACATTTGTATAATGAATAATGAATATTTAATAATGAATAATGTAGGACTTATAGGGTGTTTTTTTGGACAAGGAATACTTAAGGATTTATTTTATGGAGAATTGAGAATTGAGAATTGAGAATGTCGGATAATTTTTAATTTAAATAATAAATCCGACATTATTCAATATTCATTATTAAGTATTCATTAGTAACAAACAAAGCTAATTAGTAACAGAACTACTAGGCATAGAGCTTTTAACTCCTGCTTTCTTTTTTAATATTATTTGCAGTATAAATGACAGCAGCGGGAATAGTGCGCAGATTAGCAGTGCGGCTCTTAGGCCTAGGGCTTCGGTTGTTAGGTTTAGTGGCTCGGCTAGGCCGCTAAGGGCATCGCCTAAAAGCCCGCCTAAAAGTCCAAAAAGAGCAGGGCCGCCAGCTGCGCCAATTTTAGATGCGGTAGATAGCCAAACAAAAACTTTAACTCCTAAGCTGCCAAACTCCGTGCCAGTTTGTGCTAAAAGTCCCGGCAAGAGTAAGCTTACCGCTAGTCCGCAAACGGCAAGGGCGGCAACGCCAATAGCAGGTATGGGGGTAAAAATCGCCACAAGATACAGTAAGAAAGCGGCAAGAGAGCCAAAAATCATAAAATTTCTAATGTCTTTGCCTTTGCCAAAAAGCCCATATAAAAGTCGTCCAAGCCCTAGACCAATAGCAAAAAGAGCGGGGCCTAAAAGGTCACCTACTAATTTTGGCACATAAAGTCCAACATCTATATAAAGACTAGAGCCTTTAGCCACAATCGCTTCGCTTGCCATAGCGGCGGTCATGGCAACCATCATAATTAAAAAGAACGCCTTTTTGCCTTTTAAAGGGCTAACGCTAGCCGTTGCTAGATTTTCGCCGTTAGCTATAGCCTTTGCTTCGGCATGGCTTAAAGTGGCATGCACAGTAACGGCAGGCTCTACTTTTGCCTTATCACATTTTTTAGTTAATGGCGCAAAGAACCACAAAATTAAAGCCGCAACAGGCACAACAACCCAAAATAGGGGAATAAAATTCCACCAGCTATAGGGTAAAAATTCTACCATTAGGGTAGTGCCAACAATCGCTATAAAAATAAGTAGGGCAAATAAGGCATGAAAAATCGCCAAGGTTCGCTCTTTATTTTTAAACGGCATACTGTTAATAAGCGGATTTATAATAGTAACGGCAAAGCCTGCTCCAATACTATAAATAACAACGGCAAATATTATGCCCACTATCATAAAATTAGCAGGGATAATTATTGGCACTAAAAATAACAGAATAAAGCCAAAAGCGGCAATGGCGGCGGTAAAAATAAAAACGGGTCGCATGCCAAATTTGTCAGGCAATTTAGAGCAAGTAGCTAGCACTATTACTTGCATTCCAAAAGAAATAAATATTATAAGTCCAAAAAACCAAGTAGGAAAGTTTACTCCTTGCTCGCTATAAAGCCTTTGAATAGGTGCAAACATTATGGGGATTAAATTTATTGCAACAGCAAAAGATAGTACGCAAAAAACAATCGCAGCAAAGGTCAAGCGATATTTTTTAAGCACCTGCCGTGCGGTTAGTGCGGTAGGTGCTGAAGGTGCTGTTGGAGCGGCAGGTTGACTGCTGTTGTTTTCGTTTGTATTATCTTGCATTTTTTATCAATGAATATTGAATATTGAATAATGATTGGCTTATAGTTTAATTGAAAATTGAAAGTGGAAAGTGGAAAATGTCGGACTTATTTAATTTATAATTCATAATGGCGGTCAAATATTTTAAATCGAAGCACAAGGTTATTGGAAAAATAAAAACTATAATTCTCAACTCTCAATTCTTAATTAAAAAGTCCGACATTATTCATTATTCAATATTCATTCTTCAATATCCCCCGCTACACCCTAACATCTAACTTCGCCAATTTCTTCTCAACCTCACCCCTATCGCCGACAATCGTCACATGCCCCATTTTTCTGCCTTTTTTTACGCTTGTTTTGCCGTAAATGTGTACATGGGTGTGGGGCATTGCTAGTGCTTTTTCTACTCCGCTAAAATTAGCATCTCCATTTGTAGAGCCAATTATGTTTTTCATGGCGGCAAAGGGGTATAATAAATCGCTTGGGGCGGGGCTTAGGCCTACAATGGCTCTTATGTGGTTTTCAAATTGGCTAGTGGCACAAGCTTCTATTGTAAAATGGCCAGAATTATGCACCCTTGGGGCAACTTCGTTTACTAGCACTTTGCCTTCAATCGTAATAAATAATTCCGCACAAAAAGTGCCAACGCCCTTAAAGCAGTCCATAACCGCCTTAGCACACTCTTGTACGGACTTTTCGATTTTTTTATCTATGCTAGATGGCACGCTCGTTACATCTAAAATGCTGTCTTTATGCAGATTTTCTGCCACGGGGTAAACAACGCACTCGCCATTTATGCCACGAGTCGCAATAACGCTAACTTCTCTTTCAAAATCTAAAAGCGGCTCAACCATTAAGTCGTTTTCGCTGCCCCTAGATAATTCTTTAAAAGCAATCTCTAAATCTTTTTCTGTTTTAATAACCGAATTACCTTTGCCATCGTAACCGCCTTTTCTAGCTTTTAGCATAAGGGGAGTTTTTGTTTTAGCATAAAACGCTTTTAACTCGTCCAAATTTTTAATTTGGTAAAAGTCTGGTACGGCAATGCCCGCATTTTTTAAAGCCGTTTTTTGCGTGAACTTATCTTGTATTGTAATTAAGCTATCTACGCTAGGGTAGATTGTAGCGCCCTCCTTTTCTAGCTGTTTTAAAAGCGTAGTGTTAATATGCTCGAACTCAAAGGTTATAACATCGCTTAAAGCCGCTAGTGCCTTATGGCCGACTTCGCTATCAAAATCGGCATGTATAAAAGAGTCGCATAAATTTGCACAAGGGCAATCTGCGCTAGGGTCAAGGACAACAACTTTAAGTCCTAATTTTCTAATATAAGGCATCATCATACGGCCTAATTGGCCACCGCTTACAATGCCGATGGTTTTTACTTTGTTTATCATAGTTTCAATTCATAATGCATAATGCACAATGCACAATTATTGTGGGCTAGCATTAAATAAAAAGCGACTTTAAAATTTTTAAGTATCGCAAATTATTATTATCTAACCTTAATTGTGCATTGTGCATTATGAATTGTGCATTGCGTATAAACGCTAAGCGTTAACTTTTTTGCTCATTTCTCCTACTTTTAGGATTAAGTCTTTTTTATAATCGACTAGTTTTTTTGCTAAGGTGCTATCGCTTAGGGCTAAAATTTGCACGGCAGAAATCCCTGCGTTTTTAGCGCCGTTTATTGCCATTGCATTCACTGGCACGCCAGGGGGCATTTGCACGATAGAATAAAGAGAATCTGTGCCTTTTAAGCATTTACTCTCAACTGGCACACCAATAACGGGTAGGGTGCTGATAGATGCTATCATACCAGGTAAATGTGCAGCACCACCAGCACCAGCGATAATTACCTTAATGCCTCGCTCAATTGCTTTTTGTGCAAAAAAGAACATTTTTTGCGGAGTACGGTGTGCAGACACAACATCTACCTCAAACGGCACGCCAAACTGGCTTAAAGCGTCAACAGCGTCCTTCATAACAGCAAAATCGCTTTCGCTACCCATAACAACGCTAACAATAGGATTTTTAGAATTTTTCATAATTTTTAATTACCTTCTAACTTTTTCTAAGATACTCCAAAAGTCTACAACAAAAAAAACTAATAGTAAAGCAATTTAAAAGAGAATAGAAACAACGCTATCAAAACACGAAAAAATTTTTTATTTTTGTCAAACAAAATGTTCAATTAAAATGTTATACTATTGTAAGGATTTTAACAAATGTAAGGATTTTAACAAAAGCTAAAAAGACATGGATTTAGAAGAACTAATGATTAGTTTAAAGCGTGGCGATAAAAACGCATTAGAGCCTATTTATCTTGCCACAAAAAAAGCCGTATATGCGGTAGTTTTTGCCGTGTTAAAAAATGCAGAAGCTACAAAAGATATTATGCAAGACACATATTTAAAGCTTTTAGTAAAAATCTATAAATATAAGCCAAAGGGTATGCCACTAGCTTGGATTTTAAAAATTGCAAAAAATTTAAGTTTAAATGTCTACAAGAAAAACTCTCGCTTTACTACTTTAGACGAAGCAAAAGATTTAGCTACTACCCCTAGCGAAAGCTCAGACATATTAGACATAGCAGCGTTAGTTTTATCTAAAAGTGAATTAGAGTTAGTATCTTTAAAGGCAATTGCTGGCTTTTCGCATAAAGAAATATCCCAAATTAAAGGAATTGCATACGCAACAGTGCGATGGCAATACGCAAACGCAATAAGTAAATTAAGAGCTCATCTGCAAAAAGAAGAAATTTTTAACAAGGAGAATATAAATTTATGAATCAACAACACGAAAAAATAGAAAGCCTATTAGCTAACGCATGTGAAAAACGAGTAAACGAACTTGACACTAATACTATGCTAAGTAAAGCAAATTCTTACAATGCGTCAGTAGATAGAAATACAAAAAAAGCAGAAAGGCAAAACCATACAAAAAAACCACCAAATGCGTTTATTGCTTTTTTATTTTCTACAAGGCGAGGCATAGCCACTTTTGTTGCTTCTGTTTTTATTATTATTGCACTTAGCGTTGGCTTGCCCACAGGTCTACTTTTAAGCGGCGAAACGATAGTAGAGCATATTAGAATAATAAACCAAGAGCTTGTTGCCGTTGCAAATGGTGTTCAATTGCAGGTTGCAATTAGGTATGTGGGTCGCCAAGAACGCCTTGCTACAAGTAGCGATGTAATATTTTTTTCTACCGATACAAATACTCTTGTAGTAGATAATAACGGATTTGTAACGGTTGCGGGCGAGTTTGACCCAGAGCGAGAGGCAGAGATTGTAGTAAAAAGCGTTAATTATAATACAAACGGCGTTAGGGTGCAAATGGGCATTGCATTTAATCCGCAGATTGTGGTTGCAGGCGTGCCTACAACGGCCAACTTAAACACTAGGTTTACTTTACCCAGACCCCAAGCTCAAGGCATTGCAACAGAGAGCATGGGTTTAACAGTAGGAGTAGAGGTGCGATTTAATAATGAGCCAGTAAAAGAAGCTATTATTTGCCCCGATACTGGTTTTGCAATAGGCACAACTAGTGAGATAGTTGAATTTGATATAAACAATCGCATGTATTTTTACCCAACGCAAATAGGTTTTTACGAGATACTGTATTATGTGGTAGATGCCTTTGGCAATAGAGCAGAAAGGCTTTTTTTTGTAGCAGTAGAAGATAGGCAAGCACCAACTTTAATGCATATTGCAAGCGAGCAAATTCCATCAAATTGGGGGCTAAGAGTTTTTGAAGGCGGGCATGAAGTTAGTGCATATATTACATTCCCCTTTGCAACATTTGTAGACAATTCTGGCCCAGACGGCATTTTAAGGGTTAGTTTTGAAATTAGAAACGCAGACACAAACCAAAGACTAATGTATTTTTGGGATATTAGGGATAATGATTATGGTTATGGCACAAGTGGCTGGTATGGCAATAGATTTGTATACGACCCAAATAATCCATCTTTAGGCATTTATCGGCCCGAGGCAGGTTACGCAATTTTTACAGCCGATGGCTTTAGGTTTAACTTTGCAAATGTAGAAGGCATTACTCCAGGCCGCTTTGTTGCTCGCTTTATTGCAAGAGATACTCCTAGACAAAATATTAGCACGGTCAGTTTTGAGATAAATCTACACGAAGAGTTTGTTATATAGGCTATCACAAAGACAAACAAAAGCTAGATATATTTGCTTTAGCAAAGTATTTTTAGTATAATGTTAGGTATGGACACAAAAAACCAGTTAGAAAACTTTTTCTCTAAAGAAGTTATGAATGAGCTTACCACTGAATTTTTGACGGATTTTAGAGATATGTATTTAAAAGAAATGGGCTACAATAGGGATAGTCTAGTTTTAGGCGTGCAGTATAGCACAGCAGGTTTTAATAAGGCTCTAGTTAGTACAATAAAAAAATTTAAAGCTACAAATCTTTTAAGTTTTTATAAAAACAATAAAGACTCGGACGAATTCGGAG
>Ga0209755_10003063_pt1 | contig 21471 bp, 24 predicted proteins | sample TergutCo191P1_FD_187301 | JGI IMG/M metagenome (GOLD analysis project Ga0209755, IMG submission 187301) | Cornitermes sp. P1 segment gut microbial communities from Petit-Saut dam, French Guiana - Co191P1 (SPAdes) (version 2) | ecosystem: Host-associated > Arthropoda: Insects > Digestive system... | reverse complement strand
CCCATGTAATAGTTTCATAATTTTCATAAGAATTATAGTTATATATTTCGTTTTTCAAAACGAGGAAGAAAAATGAAATATATTCTAGAACGATCTGTAAAAGCAACTGCAAATATTGGCGTAATAATTGTTGTTTCTAATGACGGTTTTAAAGAATGTAGAAATCGTTTTTATTCACAAAAAAAAATATTCAACTATCCTGCCTTAGTTGTAGTAGATAAAAATTCCAGATTGGTAGGTATACTCACTGAAAAAGATATAGAATTTGTAGAAAAGCGAACAGATTTGGACATGCAAAATTTAAGGGTAGAAGATGTCTGCAATAAAAACGCAAGATATATATCAATAGCGGAGCTGGAGATTCATAAAAATAATAATACAGACCCTTTTGATGGTTTGCCGCCGTCAATTAGTTTTATGCCGGTTGTTGATGATAAAAAATTTTTTGAAACTTTTGTTTATAATATAAAATTTTACAATGATAATAGTATTTATATGGCTATCGATATAGTTGATTCTTGTCAGCTTGAGTGTATATATTGCGCACGCGGTATTGGATGGATGAAAAATTCAAAGCGTGATATGGATTTAGATACTTTTCAGTTAGTTATAAAAAAAGCAAAAGATTTTAAAATAAATGTTATTGACATAGGTAACTGGGCTGAAATTTTCTTAAAAAAAGATGCATATAAATATATGGAGATATTACGTGATAATGATATATTTCAGGCAGGTGCTTTAAGTAATTTTTCTTTTGCAAAAATTCAAAACTTTGACAATTTTCTTGAATCTGGATTTTCTAAACTTTATGTATCAGTCTCAGGTTTTACACAAGAAACTTATGAAAAATATCACAAAGGCGGAAATTTGGAATATGTCAAACGTAATCTTGAATATGCATCTAACTATAAAATTAAACATAATATTAACGGTGATATAATCGTTAGATATTTGCATTTTAATTATAATAATGATGAAATTATAGAATTTGAAAAGTATGCTTATCAATTAGGTCTTTCATTTGAGCGAAGAAAAGGTTTAGTTGGTATTTCTCCTAATCCTTCAAACAATGAAACAGATAGAACTATTGCTATTTTACACAGGTATCATACTGTAAAAAGCAAACAGTTATTTTTAAAAAATGTATGTCATATGTTTAAAACCTTTGCTTTGGATTGCGAAGCTGATGCGTATTTATGTTCTTGTAAACCGAATTACGCATGTACAAAAATCGGCAATTTTCTTAGTGATAGTTATGAGGATATGATGATAAATAAATTAATGAATCCAGTATGTCAAATTTGCAGCGAAGGAAAACCATGTTCCTTGCCCGATAGAGTTAAAGCAGAGATAAATAAAAGAATAAATACATAATAGTCTGACAAAATAAAAGGAATTATTTTATATTTTTATGAAAATTGGCATAATTACACATCATAATAATCACAATTATGGAGCAACATTACAGGCATGGGCATTGTCGAATAGTATTAATAAGTTAACAAACAGTAATACTGCTGAATTTATAAATTATTATCTGCCCGAGCTAAGAGGTTTTTCACATCCTGCTTCCCATTTACTATATAAACACTATTCAGAAAAAGAAAAGCTAAAGAATGAATTTAATGATTTAAGAGAAAAGTTTATTAATGAAATAGAAGAACGTTATCGTTTATTTGAATTATTTTATAAAGAAAACATGATTTTTTCTAAACCTTATAACAATTGGAGCGAATTATTATCAAACCCACCAAAATATGATATATATATAACTGGTGGAGATAATATGTTGGATACTGTTAAATGGGTTTTCGATTCCGTACAGTATCCTCATCTATTTGCGTTTACAAATAATCCTAATAAAATTGCTTATGGAACAGGGATGTATTCAGGATTAATGGATTATAACATTGAATTTAAAACATTAGTGTTATTAAGACAATACAGAAAGATAATGCTCAGAGAAGAAAATGGTGCGAATATTCTTAAAAAATATTTAAATAATCCTATTGATGTTGTAATTGACTCTTCGTTATTGCCTGATGTCAGCGATTATTTATCTTTGATAAAGAAACCATTTTATGATATTAGAGAATCTTATATTTTTATCTATTCAATCGCTTCAAATACCAATGATGTTAATGAGCAGACAATAATGGAAATTTCAAAAAAATATAAAAAGAAAATTATATTGGTTAATAGCAGTATACCAATTAACAATGAATATGTTACTACGCTTATTGACACAGGTCCGTCTGAATGGTTATGTTTAATTAAAAATGCAGATGTTGTCATTACCAATTCATTTCATGGTGCTGCTTTTTCAATATTATTCAACCGTCCTTTTATTGTTATAGGTAAAGATTTGAGAAAAATAACGTTGCTTAATACGTTAAAACTTTCCGAGTACAATGTAAATACCATTGATGAGATGTTGTATAAATTTAATGACATTAACGTTAATTTTACTTTGCCAAATGAAATACTTGATAACGAACGGATAAGATGTAAGAATCTTTTAACAGAAGCAATAGAAATGTGCAGGTAAAAACTTTTATGAATGATTTAAGATATTTATTTGGCTTATTTGGCGGTCTTTCAGCTAATGAGGTTTTAAATTCATCTGCTGCAAAAGCTAATAATTTAAAGTTATGTTTTTCAATGTCCTCTTCTTTTGAAAAAATATTTTATCCAGATTATATTAAAAATGTCCAATTTATATGTATTGATTTTTTAGAAGATAAAACAGAATTAAATAAATTATGGGAAAAAAATTGTTTGGAATTTATTAAACTATTAAAAATTAATTTTAAATCAGAACAAATATTCCTTTTAGAACTTTATTTAACTGAACGTTATGAAGATGCTGGGAATCCTTTTTGGAATTCTAATCTATTTGAAATACGACATAGAAATCATATTTTACGTGAAAAATATGATTTCCTAAAAAAGCATTTTTTGGGTATAAATGATGTTAAACTTGGATTGATAATGTCGTATACTGATAAATATCATGAATTTGGCTGTGTTCCTGAACATTATAATAAAGAAGCATATAATTATCTTGCAGAGATTTTAAGCGACAAAATAAAAAACATACAGAATATACCAGAACGAGAATTAATAATTAATAGTGATATTTTATTAGAAAAGCAAAAACCAGAAAATGATCATTACCGCATTGATGCTTATAAAAATAGCTGTAAATACAGAACAATGCGTGATTGGATGTATAAAAAATTTATTTCAAGGACATTAGATAAATATTTAATAGAAAAAAAATATAAAAAAATTGCGATATATGGTATGGCAGAAATCGGTCAATTATTTTTATGGGAAATGCAAAGTTTAGGTATAGATGTATTATATGCTATTGATGGTAATTCTGATATGCTTTTTGCTGAAATTCCTATTCTTAAACCTGATTCTGAACTACCAATAGTTGATGCTATTATAGTTTGCGTTCCGTTTGCGTTTGAAGATGTTAAATATAAAATAATGCAGAAAATAAATATTCCAATAATTTCAATAGAGGAGTTGATTTATGAAGCATAAAAGTAATTTAATAATTATTGGTATTAAAGATGTATACTGATAATAAGAGCGCCCAAATAGTCTTGTCAATATTAAAGCAATATAATATTAATTTTGTTATATCACCAGAAGCTACAAATATTCCAATTTTTTGTATAGAAAATCGTACAATTTTTTTATTTCTTCTTTTATTTAAATAATTTTTGGGAAATACTTATTTGCTTAAAAATTATTATGCCTGATTATAATTTTGTTGTAAGTCATCATTTGTTTGGATTAAGCGTAATTGTTTTGTATTCAATGTGTTAAATATGATGTTATTATGAGAGAAACATTACTTAAAGCTATTGACTTCGCAACAAAAACCGGAAGCTTTAGTGTTATTAACGCATGTGCTAACGCAAAAAATGTTTGTGTTTTCGGTACAGGTCGCTTTTTCGAGGAAGCATTTGATCAATGGAAATTTAAAGAGAATTTAGGTGTCAATGTTTTATGCGACAATAACGCCGGAAAATGGGGTAAAACAATAAAAGGTTTGCCTTGTATATCGCCCGATGATTTATCTAAATTGGATAATGTAATTGTTATTCCGCTTATTGGTAATAAAACACATCTTATCAAACAGCTTCAAGAGTTAAATATTAGATATGTTTCTCCTGATTTATACGCCCTAGAATGTATTGCTAAAACCCCTCAAGGTATTGAATGGTTCGCATCTAATAAAATATTGAATGTATATGATATGCTTGCAGATGATGAATCCAAACGTGTTTATGCAAGTATAATTTGTAACCGTATAGCATTCGGACAATACCTATATAACGATATATATAGTGACGGTGAATATTTTTCTGGTTTTTTTGAATTTTCTGATGATGAAGTATTTGTAGATTGCGGTGCATACAACGGAGATACTATATTACGGTTTTTAAATATCCCCTCCCCCAGTAATATTCGTAAGTTTAAAGAAATACACGCGTTTGAAGTAAATTCACATAATTTTAAAGAACTTGAAAAAATAGTAGCTAATATAAAAGAAAAGAATAATGTCACAATATACTGCCATCATGCCGGCGTTTGGGATAAACCAGGGTCTTTGTCATTTAGTAAAGAAAAAAATGGCTCGCTTCAAAGCATTAGCGTGAATAAAAATGGGGGTATTTTTATCTCGGAAACGGTTCCTGTAGTTAGAATAGATGATGTAGTTAATGATGCTACATTCATAAAGATGGATATAGAAGGCGCAGAGTTAAATGCACTAAAGGGAGCTGAGAATACAATTAAAAGTAAAGCTCCAAAATTAGCGGTGTGTATATACCATCAATTAAATGATTTTTGGGAAATACCTATTTATTTAAAAACAATTATGCCTGATTATGAGTTTTTTGTAAGACATCATACCACTGATTATGCCGGAACTGTTTTATATGCAAGAAAAAAGTGAGAATAGCAAGTTGGTAAATAAAACAAAAACACCTATAATATCAATTGATAGACTGATTTATGAAGCTTGAATATTGTATAACAGAGGATAATATATGCAAATATGTTTAGAAACAATTTCAGCGTGTAATCTGCATTGTAAAATGTGTAGTTTTAGAGAAGGAATGACAGGAGATATACTTAACAAAAAAGCAATATCCAATATAATTCATGATGTTCGAAAAATTAATAATGAAAACAAATCGAATATTTCTTTTTGATTAGATGGAAATACAGAACCATTAATATATTAAGATTTGGCATGGTTACTAAAAGAAATTAATAATACCCTCCCTCCATTATTATTACTACAAACGGTCTTTTATTACATGATTCTAATAATAATATTTTATTATTAAATAATGTAGAAGAAATAAATGTCAGTATGACCGGATTAACTTCTGATATTTATTCGGAATTTCAAGGATCAAATATATCAAAAAAAATTGTGAAAAAAATCTTAAAACCATAAAAAATAATATAATATCATTAATAAAGAGAAAGAATGAATTAAATGCAAATACCAAAATTATATTAAGGTATATTCTTTCTGACATAAGTATGAAAGAATTTGTTTCATATATTGAGTATTGGCATAAACAAGGTGCAGACGAAGTATGGGCTACAGGTCTTGGTACAGGTACATTAAAAACTGAGACTCATGCTCTAGATGAAATTATTTCATATAGACCATGTAAACGGTGGGGAGCAATTGTAATAACCGCAAAAGGGGATGTTTTACCTGCGTGCTGTGATTATTCAGTGGAATCAGTTGGCAATGTTTACAAAGAATCATTTTATGATATAATTACGTCTGGTATCTATTCAAAATATACTAAAGCGCATAAAGAACTTGATATTGATAATCTTCCTTCTTTATGTAAGAATTGCCCATGTATCCATGTTTATAATTCTCCGCCCGTTCAAAACAGACCTTTATATCAACAAATTAAAAATATGTTAAAAGATAGAATGAATAATAAAAAATTGATTGTCTTTGGAACAGGGGCTGAATTTGAAATCGCAAAGAATCAATATATCGGCAATAAAGAAATTACTTACTTTGTAGATAACGATTCACGTAAATGGAATACATTCATGTATGGAATAGAAATAAGATCGCCAAGTAGTTTAAAAGATGAAGATAATGAAAAAATATTTGTTTTAATAGCTTCTGCACATTTTTTAAGTATTCAATCTCAATTGGAATCTTATGGCATTAATAAATATTATTCAACACCATTATTTTTTGATAGGTATATAGAAAGTACACATCGTATTTCTATACCATTGAAATAAATTATAGTTATTAAGAAAAGAATTATTATAATGAACAATATTCAAGATTAAACAATCAAAAAAAATCTAAGAAGAAATCACATGGTTTATCAAAAAATATCATTAGAAATCATGGAATATATGGTTTGGGTGATTGAAATTACAGCGGCAGAGTTTTTCGAAAAAGACAAGACTGCCGCTTACAATGCTTTAAAGGAAAGCAGACTTTGGGATATATATATTGATAATTACGATACTACTCATACGCTGGGAAAGGAATATCTAATGGAAGAAATCCGGAAACGCTTTTCAGAACATGGAGTTAAAATTTTATGCTAGTCTACCATGGTTCCACTAAAGAAATTCAAAAACCTGATTTAAATTATGGGCGATTTAATTTGGATTTTGGCAATGGATTTTATGTTACAACAATAAGTGAGCAGGCTGAAAAATGGGCTATGCGGCGGGCAATGATGGAGAATTGAAGAAACTTTATAGCATTTTATCGTTCTAAAACATGCAAAATCTTATCTGACAAAAATACAGGTGTCTTTACTTTTGCACAGTATAATTTTTTATTCATAGATGAAGGAAAAAAAATTCTTATTGCAAAAATTTTAAAAACCAAGCCATAAAGAAGGTTCAGTTATTGAATGTTTTGGTACGCTATATATGGTGTTGGTAATATGATGTTGACATTTTTTATAAAAATGTCATAATAGAAATAAGGCATAGTTCGTGAGCCGGTAGTTCTTGACTTTGAAGAAATTGGGGGCTACTGGAGGTACTCTTATATGATGACAAAAAAAAATTCTAGAATTATATGTTTCCCCCCTTATTTAAAAATGCCGAAAATGATACAATCCTGTTAGGATTAAAATAAATTAATTAACTTAAGGAAAAAATTATGTCAGACGACGATAAAAAAGACGAAACTATCTATTTCACAATGAACGCGCCAGATTGGTACTTGGATTTGGATTATGAGGAGAAAATTCGTCTAGCAAAGAAAATGGCATACATTCCAAAGAATCCTAAATATCTATCCGATGAGGAAATAGCTAAATTAATGCCTTCGTCTTTGAAATAATGTTCAGTGAATAAATATAAGAATACGCCATATCTAGAGTTATAACATAAGAAGCAGGGGGAGTTTTGAGTAATGCAGCCGTTGAAATTACAAACACACGAGAAAATACAGAAAGGTATGCAAAAAGGAAAACAACTAGCAAAAAAAATATATGAAGAGTTAGGAATAGACGAAAACGCCTCTCGCCAGGATGTGTTTAGATATCTGCGTACCGATTTAAGGTCTATGGGGTATGAAATATATGTAGATGACGAATTCCTTAATGTTAATATAAATCAAAGTGCTCCTGCTATTACCGTATTTAAAACAAAAGATAGAAAGGCTGGCGGTGTTATAAAAATCAATCCAAAATTTAAAAATACCGATATAATTGAAGCAGTGTATCATGAATATGCGCATATAAAAGACTACTCGCTGCCGATATATTCAACAGATCCCAGCGACATGAACTCTGAAGCATTATATGATAAGTCATATCAAGAACTAATTGAGTTCTATGCTGATATGATTGCGTATACATTACTAATGCCTCCAGAACAACTAATTAAGGATGTTAAAAGTTATTCATATAACATCGACCAATTATTAGATAGTTATTTTGATATTGAAAAAAGCAGTGTATTGCAATGGCTTACTATTATTGATATGTTTCCTTGTCACTTTGCATGGATATTACTACCGGATAAAACGAATCTATATATTCTGCATGATGATTGCTATTACGATCACGAACTTGCTCCTAAGACGTTTATTACCAAAGCTTTGAATACAGAAGGCTCAGCGACACATGAAGCTGTAAAGCAAAGAGAGAAATTACCCAGCGGAAAAATTAATAAAGTAACAAATGTAGATGGTTCACAGTATCAATGCTTCGCATATTATGAAAGTGATAAATCGAAAAAACTTTTAAAGCAAGGAAAAGTTCATACTGTGAACTATGACAGAGTGCTTATAATTGGCTGGAAAGATAATTTTTATAAATTTATGAGTGGGTTAAAATAACTTGTATAATTATTGTACCATATAATTAAATATAATTAAATGCAATTTACTCTTAACCACACAAATAGACCCCGCGGTTCTTTCTCGAACTTGTGCTTGGATAACTTAATTTAAATCCTTTATAATCCCAGATAGTTATCAGTTTAAAAATATTAAAATTAGATATCGAATTAAAAGTTCGTGGTAAAAATATATACTAGCGTGATTTATAACATTAATAAAATAATAACAAAATACTAAAGCAAAATCCAGCGAAACATCAAAGTCAGAATTTTCTCTTTGATTCAAGTATAAAATGGCAAAATAAAGGAACATTTGAAAAAAATATTAAATATCTTATTAGACAATCATTCAAGTCTTTGGAATAATTTAGTTTCATCATATATAGATTAAGGAATAATATGCAAATATCAGACTACATCATTCATTTTCTCGAGGAAAAAGGCGTAAAACACGCGTTCCTTTTGGTCGGCGGCGGCGCTATGCACATGAACAATTCGTTAGGGAAAAGCGAAAAAATCGCCTATACTGCATGCTTGCATGAGCAAGCCGCAGGTGTCGCGGCGGAAGCGTACGCAAGAGTAACAAACACTCCGGGACTTTTAATGGTAACAAGCGGACCCGGAGCCACAAACGCTATAACCCCTGTTACAGCCGCATGGATTGAATCTACGCCAATGTTTGTTTTATCGGGTCAGGTAAAAAGAGCGGATATGATCAACAGACAGGGCGTAAGGCAAATGGGTATACAGGAAGTCGACATTATTTCAATGGTTAAGCCTGTTACTAAATATGCCGCTGTTGTCGACGATCCTCAAATGATAAAATATCACCTGGAAAAAGCATGGACAGAGGCAACTACAGGAAGACCTGGTCCTGTATGGCTTGATATGCCCCTTGATGTTCAGGCGTCTCAAATTGATGAATCAAAACTGGAAGGATATAAATTTAATTATCAGCCGCCAAAAGTATCGCATAACGAACTGGTAACAGTGATTGATTTATTGCAAAAAGCAAAGCGGCCTTGTGTTCTTTTGGGAAACGGAATCAGGCTTTCTGAGGGAAGCTGTTCGGGCGCTTTGGATTTGGTTGATAAATTTATTAAACGGCTTGGAATTCCGGTATTAACTACATGGAATGGCATTGATCTAATCGACAATAATCATCCTCTTTATTTTGGACGTCCCGGTTCTGTCGGTCAGAGAGATGCTACAATAATTCAGCAGAACTGTGATTTTATTTTGACCATAGGAGCGCGGCTTAACCTGTTGCAGACAGGTTTTAATTTCGACGCATTCGCAAGAGAGGCAAAACATGTAATGGTCGATATAGATAAAGCGGAACTTCAAAAAATAAATGTCTCTCCTGTTCTGCCGGTTTGCTCCGATGCAGGCATCTTTATGTCAGATTTTCTGGAAGCTCTTGGCGATACCGCGCTTGGGGATTATAAGGATTGGTTTTCTTATTGCGGTAAAATAAAAGGGCAATACCCGATAATGATAAAAGAATATTATGAAAAAGTTGACGGAGCTGTAAATACCTTTGTTTTTGTAAATCGTCTTTCCAAAATAATGAAAAACGATGATATATATGTCGCGACAAGTTCCGGCTCTGCTCTGGATGTTGCAATGCAGGTTTTTGAGGTAAAAAAAGGTCAGCGTATTTTCAGCACCAAAGGGCTTGCTTCCATGGGTTTCGATCTTCCTGCCTGTATTGGGGCTTGTCTGGCTTCAGGTAAAAGACGCACTATATGCGTCACAGGAGACGGCGGTTTCCAGATGAACATTCAGGAGCTAGAAACATTACGCCGCCTTCAACTGCCTGTAAAGATTTTTGTTGTTGATAATGACGGTTATGCAATGATCCGCCATTCCCATGTGGGAGCCTTTGGCGGCAGGTTAACCGCTTGCACTGCGGAATCAGGATTAACTCTCCCTGATGTATTGAAACAAGCTGCGGTTTATGATATAAATACGGTAAGTATATTGAACGATGCCGATTTAGATAATCTAGAAGTGATTATTCAAGGCTCGCAGCCGCTTATCTGCAAGGTAAAAGCGGACATAGCTCAGCCGCTAATTCCAAGGCAAAGTTCATTCCGTAACAAAGAAGGGCAGATGGAATCGCTTCCTATCGAAGAAATGAGACCGTTCCTTCCCGACGATGAAATGGAAAAAATAATGTTGATAAAGAGATATGAAAGAAAATGAAAGCTGAAAGAAAAATTACAACGTTTGATTGTACGTTAAGAGAAGTTGGTTATCAGACCGGATGGTATTTTGACGATGTATTTTGCCGTGATATTTACCATTTTGCGCAGGGAAAAGGTATAGATTACCTTGAGCTGGGTTTTTTTCATAACCCGGAGCATGATCCCGGAAGAGGTATTTTCCGCTATTGTTCCGATAAAAATGACGAGATAAAACATCTTTTTGAAGTAATGAAAAACCTGGTGAAAATTTCTTCCATGATTGATATTCAAAGACCTCTTTGTCCGTTAAGACCCAGAAATGAAAGCGTTATTGACGCAGTCAGAATTTTAACCCGTTCCAAAGAAACGGAATTTCCGGTACTAAAAAAACATGTTAACGATATCAGGTCAAAAGGCTACGAAGTGTTCATAAACTTTACAAGCTCTGGTTATAATACCATGGAACGAAACGCAGAGTTCGCCCAATTTGCGGTTGACGAGGGCGTTCCCATGATTTATTTTGCGGATACAGAAAGCGTATTTACTTCTGAATATGTCATTAATACAATTGAGCTTTGCCATAAAAAGGGAATAAAAGTAGGTACTCATCTTCATGACAAGAACGGCACAGCGGAAGAACTGATGAAAACAGCTCTGGATAACGGCACTGACGGTCTTGATTTTACGCTTTTGGGGCTTGGCGGAAAATGGCTTGACGGAAACCTGTCCATAGAAACATATCTTCATACCTTCGGTCTTACAGGCGGCTACGAATTAACTCACTTAAAAAATGAACTAATCCAGCAGTTAATCAAATACATTAAATTCAGCGCAGCAGGATAATAAAGTGGATTATGTTAACATTCTCTTTGATTTGGACGGTACTTTAACCGATCCGTATATCGGTATTACTAACGGCGTTAAAATCGCGCTGGAAAAATTTAACATATCAGAAACTGACGATGCCAAATTAAGGCTGTTTATCGGACCTCCTTTAAACTGGTCGTTTATGGAATATTATGATTTTGACAGTGAAAAAGCAAAAGAGGCTGTAAGGTATTACAGGGAATATTATTCAGAAAAGGGAATTTTTGAAAATAATTTATATAATGATATAGACACTCTGCTGGCAAAACTTGCTCAGAATAAAAAAAATTGTATGGTTGCAACTTCTAAACCAACGGAATTTGCTGTTAGGATATTAGAGTATTTTAAAATTGAAAAATATTTCAGTTATGTGCAAGGAAGCCGCCTCGACGGTGCTTTTTCTGAAAAAGATGAAATAATCAAAACTGTAATCGAGAAAAATAACCTTGATAAATCAAAAACCATAATGATCGGCGACAGAAAACATGATATTGCAGGCGCGAATAATAACGGCATAGATTCTATTGCCGTATTGTACGGATACGGCAGCAAGGAAGAGCTTGAAGAATCAAAACCGACATATATTTGCGATAATGTAATGGATATTCCGGATATAATAAAATGAAAAAAATATTCGCGGTAACACAGGTTCAAAACGGCGCGGATATTATAGAATCTCTTTGCCGGTATTATTGCAGTTTTTGCGATGGTTTTATTGTAACGAATAATTTTAGTACAGATAACACTCAAACCATTTTGGATTCATTAATTAAAGAAGGATTGCCTGTTTATTTAACAAATATATATAATAAACCCAGAGAACAATTTGTATTTGCTGTAAACAAGTATCAGGCAGATATTGTTTTACCCGCTGATGCCGATGAATTTCTTATTTGTGCCGGCGGCGGCAGCCCTCGCCCTGTTTTGGAATCACTTGACGAAAAAATTGAATATCATATTCCGTGCCGTAATTTTACATGTCCAAAAGATTTAAATGATAATTCAATATTTTATCCAAGTTATACAAATAAATATTCTAAGTTTTCCTATTATAAAACCGCAATTAGCCGTTTTTTACTTATAAATAAATCCGCAGTGCCTGATCCTGGACGTCATTATTTTATGTATATTAATTATGAGCCTGAAATAAAAAAAATAAAAACACTGTATTATAATCATTATCCAATCCGGAATCTTAACCAGTTTCTTTTAAAAATTATTATAGGATGGGCAGGTTATTTAACATATCCGTATCATGACGGCAGTATACATTATAATGAAACATGGCAATGGAAGTCTTTTTATGATGAAATAAAAAAATACGGAACAATTTCTCATGAAAAACTGGAAAAATATTGTACTTATTCGGGAGACTCTCTTGATGAAAGTGAAAATGAATTATTTGAAATGCCTTTTGATACGTCTTTTTGCGCGGATAAAATAAAGCTAAAATACACTAATTATTCCGCGGATTCAAGTAACGAACGTTTCCTTCAGATGCTGACTACACAACTGGAATACCATTTACGCGGAATGCCTTCCTGGCGCCCGGATATGGAACGCAGAGAAGCAGGAGAACGTTTGGGACAGGCAAACGCTACAATAAATAACCTTAATCTTTCTATCGAAAGAATGAATAGTTTTAAAGCAAAGAAATTGCTCGAAAAAATAAAAAAAATATTTAAATTCTTTACTTCTTGATAGAAATAAGGATAATTAGATGGCTGTAAAACAATATGATGGAATTTTAAGCAATAAATTTAATTCAAGCGATATAAAAATATTAGATCACATAAAACCGTGTTCAGTAATTTTGGAATTTGGTCCGGCATACGGAAAATTTACCAAATACATGAAAAACAATTTAAATTGTAAAGTTTTTATTGTAGAGATCGATAAAGAAGCTTTTGATAGTGCGTTACAATATGCAGAAGATGGAATTTGCGGAAATATTTACGACTATTTATGGTTAAAAAAATTTAATAATATTTCATTTGATTACATAATATATGCAGATGTGTTGGAGCACTTATTTAATCCTGAAGAAGTGCTTTTAAAATCAATATCTCTTTTAAAGGATAACGGCAGTGTTTTATTATCTGTGCCTAATATAGCTCACAGTTCAATTATTATTAACCTGATTAATAATAAGTTCGAATATAATGATATAGGTCTTTTGGATAGAAACCACATAAGATTTTTTACTTATTCATCTCTAATTAAAATGCTGGATAATTGTTCTCTTGTGCCAATAATTGAAGATGGAGTAGTTATTCATCCTAAAAATACCGAGTTTCATAATTCTTATTCTGATATTGCCGGAAATGCTGAAATTATAGAAAGCAACATATATGTAAATATTTATCAATTTATTTTTAAATGTGTTAAAAAATCGTTTTATATTAAAAATAATGAAGATTCAAATATTATTAAATTACATGAAAGTATTACACCGGTTTGCTGCCGTATTTATTTTGATAAAGGTAAAGGCATTGATAAAAATGATGTTAATGTATATAAATTCAATGAAAATAAATTTGAAATCATTGTAAATCTTACTCCGGATATAAAGTCTATATGTTTTGAGCCGTTTATGGGACGCGAGTGTATTATTAATAATTTAAAATTAATAACCGATATGGGTGTTATAAAATATACATACACCAATGGCATTGAAATGGATGATATAATTATTTTTGGCACTCTTTATCCAAAAATAATAATTGATTTTCATGGAATGAACATATTAAAAATAAATATAACAGGAGACGTAGATATAATTAATCCTAAATATATCAATATAATCAACAATATGCTAAATTCAAAATCCTGGCGTATTACTAAGCCGCTGCGGAAAATCATGTCTCTTTTTCGGCGAAAAAAAAGTCCCCTCCAGCCTTAAAATCTTCCCCTCTAATCCCTAATTTTCTTTGCCAAAACGCCGATGATCTATAGGAATAACTGTAAATTTTGACAGATTTATGGATATAATTGTTTTAGGGAGGTTTTGGAATGTCTGATAGTGATGATCTTGATCTTGACGGCGGTGATGCTCCTGAATCAGGCGGCACTACAAAGAAAAAAAGCGGCGGACTTGGCAATCTTCTGCCTACTATTCTCAAATTTGTGGCTATTGGTCTTGGCGCGACGATATTTATTATTACTGTCTCTGTTATAACTGTATCTGTTGTAAGTAAAAGAGGTCAGTCTCAAACAACTATTTCAGATCCATCCTCTCCTTATGTAGGCAAGAGGCAGGATTATAATTACTACGATAATATCGGTTCAATTTCGGTCAGGACAAGCGACTTTCCAATTCCTTCTTCTGTCACGGTAGAAATGATAATCGGTTACGATCTTGCTGATTCTGTAGCAGGCACTGAATTAATCACCCGCAGGTATGAACTGCGTGATTTTGTACGGCAGTATTTCTCCTCAAAGACTGCCGCAGAACTTACGCCGGATAAAGAACTGCAGCTTAAAGCTGAAATCCGCGAAATGTTAAACACCCGCTTTTTGGATTCCAGGGGAGCGCGGGTAATTTTGTTTAACAGACTTGATGTAATGGAAGTCAATTGAGAATAAAAAAAATCTTTTGGAATTTTTTTATTCTCTGAAGAATTAGACCCGAACCGGATGTTTGCGTCTGAATTTTTATGTATCTTGTCAAGAGCATGTATATGAGTTTACAATAGGGGTAATTATGACAGAAGTTCTGTCCCAGGATGAGATAGACCAGCTATTAACCGCGATAAACGCAGGAGATACCGAGCCTGAGGATTTCAGACCGGCTGCCGACAGCCGGAAAATCAAAATTTATGACTTTAAACGCCCCGATAAATTTTCAAAAGAGCAGATTCGCACCGTATCAATCATGCACGAAACTTTCGCGCGTCTCACAACAACGTCTCTTTCGGCGCAGCTTCGCAGTATGGTTCATGTTCATGTCGCTTCGGTAGATCAGTTAACTTACGAAGAATTTATCCGCTCTATTCCGACGCCGACAACGCTGGCTATTATCAATATGGATCCTCTTAAAGGAAACGCCATTCTGGAAATTGACCCCGCCATTACCTTTTCCATTATTGACCGCCTCTTTGGCGGCACAGGCGAAGGCACAAAATCCCAGCATGAATTAACCGATATCGAACAATCCGTAATGGAAGGAATAATTGTTCGAATCCTTGGAAATATGCGCGAAGCGTGGACTACTGTTATCGATCTTCGCCCGCGCCTTGGACAAATCGATACAAATCCGCAGTTTGCTCAAATTGTTCCTCCCACAGAAATGGTCGTTCTTGTAACGCTTGAAACAAAGGTAGGCGATGTAGAAGGCATGATGAACTTCTGTATTCCATACCTCACAATAGAGCCGATTATCGGCAAACTCTCCGCTCAATTCTGGTATTCATCGGTGCGCAGAAATGCCACAACAGAAAATCTCAATGTTCTAAAGGATAAGCTCTCTTCGGTCGATGTTAATGTAACGGCCGAAATAGGAAAGATTAATGTGCCCGTCCGGGACGTTCTTTCCTTACAGATTGGGGATGTAATACGGCTTTATAACACCCGCATTGGCGATCCCTATTCACTGAATATCGGCTCCAGAAGAAAGTTTTTGTGCCGTCCCGGCATTATCGGGAAAAAAATCGCGGTGCAAATAACGCAGAAAATTGATGAGCTTGGACAGGAAGAATTTGAAGAGCTCGTATCCGAAGGTGAAGAACTATAGTTAAAAACCGGCATTCATGCCAGTTTTTAACATGAAGTTTTTACTGTGTTAAAACTTCATGTTTGGTATAAAGCGGCATCCGTGCCGCCAAAGGAGTGTTAAATATGATGAGCGACGGCGCACTTTCCCAGGATGAAATAGATGCATTGTTATCCGGTGTAGATTCTTCGTCCCTGAGCGGTCTTGGCGGCGCTCCCGGAGGCGGAGCGGCTCCTGCGGCAACGATGGCACCTCCTGTTGTCTCTTTTAACCGCGATGTGCTTGCGCAGTTTTTCAGTTCAACCACAAATGCGTTATCTGCAAACCTGGCGGCTCTGACTGGCGGCACTGTAACGCTTGTCGGTCCTGATGTAGAATCCAGCAACCGCGATAGTTTTTTAACTCAGCTTCCGAGCATGGTTACTGTCATCTCGGCTAATTATACATCAGGCTTCCCAGGCGAGCATCTTTTTATTTTCTCGGAAGAATCAGCAAAAGCCATCGCAAGCCTGATGACCAAAGAAGAAAACATCCAGCTTGATGATATGGCAATGTCGGTAATCGGCGAAGTTGTATCTCAAATGGTAGGAACGCAGATTACAGTCTTAACAGATAAGACAAAAAATAAATCGATAGTAGCGGGTTCTCCTTCCGCGGCGAATATGGCAAAAGCCGCTGCCGCGCTTCCTGCCGGCGAATTTGCCGTAATGAGTTACAGTCTTGACCTTGGTGACGGACTTGCTCATCAGATGTGGGAAGTTCTCGGTGTTCTGCCGGCTACCGATATCTCAAACAGCTTAAGCGGCGGCGCTCCGGCAGGCGGTATGCAGATGCCCGGTATGCAGATGCCGGGTATGGGAATGCAAGGCATGCAAATGCCAGGCATGCAGATGCCAAATATGGGAATGATGGGAGGCCAGGGTATGCCAGGTATGGATATGAGCGGAATGATGGGAATGCAGGGAATGCAGGGAATGCAGATGCCCGGAATGGGTATGCAGATGCCGGGCGGTATGCCGGCTAATGTGCAGCCGGTACAATTCCCCAATCTGATGCAGCCGCGTCTGGGGCCGCATGAAGCCGGAAATATCGGTCTTATCATGGACGTATCCATGGAGATGACTGTAGAACTCGGACGCACCCGCAAACTTATTAAAGAAATTCTGGGAATGGGCGAAGGCACAATCATCGAGCTTGATAAACTCGCGGGCGAACCTGTAGACATTCTTGTCAACCATAAATTGATAGCCAAAGGCGAAGTAGTAGTTATCGATGAAAACTTCGGCGTGCGCGTAACAGAAATTGTATCGCCGATGGAACGAATTAACGATATGACCAATTATTAATTATTAGTTTAGAATGAAAGCCTGATTTCCAAGCTTGCGAGCAAGCAGGGGTCAGGCTTTTTTTTTGCTCAAATTCCCGCCGCCGTATCTTCCATCAAATTAATAAATCTGGCCAAATTGGTTTTGGTATCCAGTACTGTTAGATAATTATGATCGTAGGTATCGCAAAAAATAAATAATTGCCTGAATCTTTTAACAATTCTTGGCTGTTCATCTTCGGTATGACCTGCTATCTGATGAAAACCTGATACATAGTTGGCTGTCAGGGCTTCAGGGCGTATCCATAAGGGACCTTCATTTGCGTTATTTCCGCTGCCGTCAGGACCAATCCATCTGAATAAATTCGGCTTTTCCCTGAATAAATCGTTTATTTGGCTTATTTCTTCTATTCCGCTGCATTTCATCCATTTTACGGATATTCCGGCGTGTGAAAACAGCCATTTATCGTAAATATAGACAACATTATACAGATTTTTATGACTGATATAAAATTCCTTTATGTCTTTTGCGTATCCTGATTGATAGCCACTGCATCTTTCGTTTAGGTAATAGCTTATCGCATGATTAGACCAGCAAAGCTCTACTTTGTCAGGATTTGCCTTTTTGAAAGAGATAATGTCCAATGCGTTTTCCATCTGAAACGGCCAGCTGTTTTTCCACGAATCAAACTCGTCGCCAAGAAAGATGATTTTATCAAAATCATCCTGCTTTTCCATGACTCTTCTCCAGAACTCAGATTGATGTACATCGCTGATAACGGCTATTTTCATTTATTGGCCTGATATTGATTCATAAATATATAATATATATTTATATTTTTACTAGTCAAGTGTTAAAGGGTTTATTTTCGTTATTTGATTGTTTTTTAAGATATGCTTTTTTTAAGATCAGAGCTGTTTCTGACAGGATCCGGCTTGTAAAAGTTTTTATTATTTTTTTTTAATACTCTTGTAAAAAATTCATAAATAGTATATAATAAGTTAGAATCAGTTTGATCTGGGAGGGTAAAAACTGAAAGTGTCTAAATTTGCCTTGCTGTTAGCGGCGGGTCTTCTAATCAACGTATCAATTATCTCTGCTCAGGAAACTGAGACTTCGGAGCCACAGGTCTCATCCGAAGAACAGCAGGGAGAAGTTCGTAATCCGTATGCCGGCGAGCAGGAGCTTTTACTCGGCAGTACCGGCGGCGGAAATGACGGTGCCGCCGGTCAGTCAAATAATACCCAAACGATATGGTCGGTAATCAGAATGGTGCTGGTTCTCATTCTGGTAGCTGTTGCGATTTACGGCATTGTCTTCCTGCTTAAAAAATCTTCCAAAAAAACTCCCAACAAAGATCCCTTCTTAAAAATCCTTGCCAATGCGCATCTTGGGTCGAACCGTTATGTGCATGTCGTCTCTGTCGGAAATAAAACATGGCTGTTAGGTGCAAGCGACGGAGGCGTAAGCTGTATCGGTGAAATTGACGACAAAGACGTCATCGACGCTATGCTGCTGGAAGAATCAAAAAATACCGCGCAGTCTCCCGGCAAACTGCCGGATTTTACGGCAATTCTGCGCCGTCTCGGCGCTCCTGCAAAACCGGCATCTTCCGGCGCTGACGAAATTCGCAAACGACGCGAAAGGATAGGCGGTTTATGAGAACAGGAAGTTTGCTCTGGTTGGTGATGTTCGCTGTAATATTCCTGGTTTTTCCTGTTGCGGGAAACGCGCAGGAGATTTTTCCTGATATGTCGGTTCAGGGGATTACCGATATGCCCGCTCCTACAGGACCGCCTGCGATTCCGTTTATTGATCTGACGATTCGCAATCCCCAGGGCGGACAGGAAGTCGCCTTTTCATTGCAGCTGCTTTTGCTGCTTACAGTTCTTTCGCTTGCGCCGAGCATTATTATTTTAATGACCAGTTTCCTGCGCATTTCCATTGTTATGGATTTCATCAAACGCGCTCTTTCATTGCAGCAGGTTCCTCCCAATCAGGTTATATTAGGCATTTCGCTCTTCCTTACCGTTTTTATAATGTGGCCTACATTTAGTACAATTTATACTAACTCTATACAGCCGCTTGCCGCAGGAGAGATGTCTGTGGAAAACGCGTACAGGGAAGCCGAAGCTCCTTTAAGAAGATTTATGTATAATCAAATGAGCAATCATCCTGATAACATCAGGCTTTTTATGGCAATGCGCGGCATGGACACTCCCAATACATTGGCTGATGTTCCCACTTATGTAATAATTCCGGCTTTTATTTTAAATGAGCTTACTGTGGCGTTTAAAATCGGAATACTTTTGTTTATTCCTTTTATTGTTATCGACATGGTTGTCGCAAGCGCTCTTATGTCGATGGGCATGATTATGCTCCCTCCTGTCATGATATCCATGCCCTTTAAATTAATTCTTTTTATTCTTGTTGACGGATGGCATCTGTTAACAAGTCAGTTGGTTAATTCATTTATTATTTAGGAGAGAAATGATGAGTATCGGCGACATTGTAGCGATTTTACGCGGAGGAGTTTATCAGGTTTTGATAATCTCGGCTCCGCTTTTGTTGTCTGCGCTGATAGTTGGTTTGGTTATAGCGATATTGCAGGCAGCAACCTCCATTCAGGAACAGACGCTCACCTTTGTTCCGAAGGTGGTTGTAATTCTTCTGATGCTTGCATTATTGGGCGGATTAATGTTCACCTCGCTTGGAAATTATACGGCGGAGCTGTTCAGGCGTATCCCCGAAATGGCGCGTTAAAAAGAGGAAACATGGTAGACAGCGGCGTATTAAATAATATTCTCACCTTCGGTCCTGTCTTTCTGCTGATCGCTGTAAGGGCTTTTGCCATGATACAGACAGCGCCTCTTCTTTCGTCCGAAGCCGTGCCGATGGCGGCTAAAATGGCGCTTGCAGGTCTTGCCTCTTTCGCAGTCCTTCCCACCGCGGAAATTTATTTTGCAGCCAATTCACCTAACGGTGTTGTCTCGCTGCCCGGAGGTACGTTAAGCGATCTGCGTTATGAGACATTCGGTCTGCGCTTTGGTCTTTTGGTTATCGGAGAGGCTGTTATCGGCATTATTATCGGTTTTTTCATGACAATAATTTTCGCAGCTTTTTCCACAGCAGGACAGTTCTTCTCGCTGCAGATGGGGTTCGGCGCTTCTGAAACATTCGATCCTGTAGCGCAGATCGAAAACCCCCTTATGGGTCAGTACTTCAACCTTGTCTCAATGCTGATATTTATTACAATAGGCGGTTTTCATCAGCTGTTTTTGGGAGGTTTCTGGCGTTCGGTTCAGACAATAAATATCATTTCGCTGCTTGAAGGAAGGGAGCCTGTTGTGTTTATGATGGCTGCCGGATTATCGCGCCTGTTCATGGACGCGATTGTCATTTCGCTGCCGATACTCGGCACGTTGTTTCTGACTTCGCTCACAACCGGATTAATTTCCAAAGCCGCGCCGCAGATTAATATCTTATCCGAAGGTTTCCCTATTTCGATTTTAACAGCGTTTCTGCTGCTTTTCGCTTCGCTTCCTTTCCTGATTGAGGCGTTTACCCGCGTATTGGAAGCAGGTTTTACCAGCATTCAATCCCTCTACATTCAAATCGGCAGGCCGGTAACGGGAGGAACGTTTTAAAATGAAAAATGAAGAAACAGGAATCAGGAACGAGGATTTCCTAATTAATAAAGATTTTATTTCCGCGCTGATAATTCCGCTGCAGTGGTTTTCCGACAGTGATGATGAAGACGCGCCGGGGAAGACCGAGCAGCCGACCGAGCACAAATTAAAAAGGCTGAGGGAAGAAGGGCAGGTTGTAAAAAGCCAGGAACTGGTCGGCGCGATTGGTTTGATTTTACCGGCAATGGTGCTGCTTTTTACGGCTCCTTCAATGCTGCGCACCTGCGTCGAGATGGTAAGGTTTTTCTTCCTCAGGGTTACAGAACTAGATCCGACCCAGGACAGGATTATAGTCGGTAATT
>Ga0209755_10003062_pt1 | contig 21474 bp, 17 predicted proteins | sample TergutCo191P1_FD_187301 | JGI IMG/M metagenome (GOLD analysis project Ga0209755, IMG submission 187301) | Cornitermes sp. P1 segment gut microbial communities from Petit-Saut dam, French Guiana - Co191P1 (SPAdes) (version 2) | ecosystem: Host-associated > Arthropoda: Insects > Digestive system... | reverse complement strand
TACCTGCCGTGTTTACGGTCAGCCTGCCACCGGCTTCCGACCATGAGGCGGGTATACCCGCAAAGGCCCCCGTGCCATCCGCGTTGATCGTCAGCATCACCATATCGGGCACGATCCCCTCAACACCGGGAATCCCCCAGTCGCCGACAAGCTCCGCAGGGATTGTCCCGTCATCACCACCATTGCCAGGGCCACCGTTATCACCCAGTCTGTAAAGGTCCGGGAGGACTTCCAAAGCCGCGCCATGGTCCCCCTGCCCGTCCGAAAAGCGCAACCTACCGCCGACGATCTCCCACGCCGCAGAGCCCGTTATACCTGCCGTGTTTACGGTCAGCCTGCCACCGGCTTCCGACCATGAGGCGGGTATACCCGCAAAGGCCCCCGTGCCATCCGCGTTGATCGTCAGCATCACCATATCGGGCACGATCCCCTCAACACCAGGAATCCCCCAGTCGCCGACAAGCTCCGCAGGGATAGCCCCGTTGTCACCGCCGTTTCCAGGGCCACCGTTATCACCCAGTCTGTAAAGGTCCGGGAAGACTTCCAAAGCCGCGCCATGGTTCCCCTGCCCATCCGAAAAGCGCAGCCTACCGCCGACGATCTCCCAGACCGCAGAGCCCGTTATACCTGCCGTATTTACGGTCAGCCTGCCACCGGCTTCCGACCATGAGGCGGGTATACCCACAAAGGCCCCCGTGCCATCCGCGTTGATCGTCAGCATCACCATATCGGGCACGATCCCCTCAACACCGGGAATCCCCCAGTCCCCGACAAGCTCCGCAGGGATAGCCCCGTCATCACCGCCGTTGCCCGGGCCACCGTTGCCATTGCCATTATCGGGTGTCCAGCCTTGGGGTCTTTCGCCTCTTATTACAAGCTCGGTTATTATCATCTCCGAGCCGGGTTGTCTTGTCCTAAGTTGCAGGTGGGAAGGGTTGCCGAAGTGGGCATTCGCGATGATGGCGGACACGTCTTCCGCAGACAACGTGAATTCCTGTTCAAATGCGTTCCCTTGGACAAAAACCGGATCCCAGCCCCCAAGCGGCGCACCTTGGAATGAATTGATGTTATAGCAAAGGTGAACCCGGACGGTGCCGGTAACAACCCGACCCGCTATTCTTATCGTGTCGCCGGCGGCGAAATTGACAAACGAATGATCTATGCGAAGCCCCCGCCAATAGATATCGCCGGTCGAAAAATGAAGGGCCCGGCGCCCGCCCTCCTGAACCGCCATAAAGCTGGCCCCCGCATATCGGAACGGCGTACCCTCAAACATCTGGTCGGTTATGGGGGTGTTAAGCGGCAATGCCTGGACAACAGCGTCGTTCGCCAAATCGAAAACGGTTGTCATTCCGCCTCCGCCGACGACCACTGGGGCAAAACCGCCAATGCCCACCGACGCGCTACCGTTGGAGAAACTGACGGCAGTAGCCCGCCTGAACATGGGGTTCTCCGCGTTGTCTATACCGCCGCCCAAATTCATCAAAACCACCTGGAAGCTGCCGGATCCGGTCCAGAAAACCCCCGCCGTGGTTGTCATCAGGGTAAACACGTTCTCGGTACCGGCTGCGATGCCTCCAAGGGCAACAATATTGGGGCCATTCATGGCGTTTTGGATATGCTGGGGAGTGGAAAGGTTGGTTGTCGATGGGAACACATGGACTCCGTGGTTATACAAAGAGCCTTCAAAACCACCCGTAATGGTCAGCCTGCTGGGATCCGGCCCGGAAGCCTCCGTGGGACAACCCGTAAAAAACACCGCGAGCGCGAGGCAGGTAACCGCCGTCATGAACCATCGCAAGTCAATCCTTTTCATTGTTCCTCCCGAATTCCGATTTGGTTGTTTTTGGTTTAATTTCGATCCCGTCTAAAGATTAGTCACCGCCTGCAAAGATATATCCGCATTGTACCTGTGGTGTATTTTCCTGTCAAGCGGAATATTCGCGAATTTATCCTTACGCACCGTCCCTCTTGCCAAACCGCCGCTTGCCGTACACGGCCTTACAGGCCCAACACCACCTCAACCTTATGCGTTTTTCCATCAGCCTGCGCCTTGATCAGGTTCCCCTGGATTTGCTCCCCGTCAAGCCTAATTGACCTAACGCCGCATTCGACGCCGTCCGGGTTCCTTACTAGGATTTCATAGCTTGCGCCCCTGAAATTTCGTTTTGCCGAGAACTCCTTCCAGTCCCTGGAAATTTTTGGGTCTATCCTTAGCCCGTCGTAGTCCGGCTGCAAGCCCAAAACCCATTCGGTCAGCGACTGGTGCATTGTCGGCGCGGTCCCCGTAAGCCATGTGTGCCCGCCCTGCCCAAAGCCAAAGCCGCCCCTTCCCCTGACGTATTCGGGATAAACGTAGGGCTCGCTTTTGTAGCGGTCCTGGTCGCTTGCCAAATTCTCGGGGAGGCACTTTTCGTAGAAATTTACAGCGTCCGTTCCCCTTCCCAAAATCGCATAACTCTGAACAAGCCAAGCGTTTAGGTGCATAAATATCGAGCCGTTTTCCTTCATCGCGGGCGGCTCTTTTTCGATGTTCCAGGTTCTGCCAGGCAACTCCTCACGCTGTGCAAGCCCGCTGTATACCGGGAAGCAAATCTGTGCGCCAAACTCGCTGTCCAAATATTCCTCAACCTTTTTGATAACGATTCTAGCACGGTTTTCGTCCGCCGTTTCGCAGTTAATCCCGAATGTCTGCGGTTCAAGGAAAATTTTCGCCTCGGGGTTTTCGCTTCTTCCCAAATCCTTTTTATTCGGCACCCTCGAAAGTGCGCGTATATAATAACCTTCCTTGTCTATAGCATGTTTTTCGATTGCCCCATAAACCTTTTCGGCGCGTGCAAGGTAATCGTCGGCAAGGGACTTTTCCCTGTTTGCCGCCCTAAGCAAACCTGCCGCGTCAAGCAAGACCTTGTGCAACTGTTGGGCGACCATAACGCTTTCCACGTCCCTATTCCACTCCCTGCCCGTACGCAATTCGTTGAGGTCGTCATTCCAGTCGCAGTCCTTCAAATAAGGCAAATCGCGATCGCTGCGGTCTATCCAAACCCTGTCAATCGCCTTTTGGATGTGCTCCAAAATTGTGCCGTAAATTTCACCTCCCTTTTCGTGAACCTCGGCGTAGGCAACTTTTTCGTCCAGGAACGCAAAATCGCCCGTTTCCTTGACATATTTGATTATCGCCATTGGGAGCCAAATGGGGTCGTCACTTGCCTGGATATTTTTGTTCCCCGGCTGGTCAATAAAGAAATTGTGGTACGAAACGCCCGTCGAAAACATCTGCGTCGAAATGTGCTTGAGCGCCTCCTTTACCGTCCCGGCGGAATACGGCAGATTGAAATTCACGTCCTGCAAAATATCACGAAAGCCCCAGCCGTATTCGTAGCCCGTGTGGTAACGGGACTTCATTCTGTTGAGGGCATACACGACACGGCACTGGTACTGCAGCCACTTGAAAGCGCGGTTTATTTTTGCGCTGGGGGTCGAAATTTCAAACCGCGACATCATATCGCCCCACCACTTTTTGACTTCGCCGAGCATTTTTTCACGGGAACCCGCGCTTTTTATTGCCCCGACCATCTCTTTGAGCTGCGTTTTGTTGTTCAAATAATAGTCTTTCGTGGAACCCGCAATCAAGGCAAGCGCAAATTCGGCTTTTTCGCCCGCCTTTAGCGTTATCCTGTTTCTGAAAACGCCGCAAGTCCTGCGCAGATACGCCTGGTCAGTTTTGGAAAGCGGCTTTGCATCGATAAGCCTGAGCGGCTCGGCAAGCGAGTGAAACCTGTCGCCCGTAAAACGTTCCTCGCTGGTTTCGTACTCGGTATCCGCCGTGTTCAACGTGGAAACGAAGGCCGCCACATTCCCAAGCATGCCGCTTATTTCGACCTTGTCATCGTTGACGTTTGTGCCATGGTTTCTGCGGAAAACGATCGCATTTAGGTCTTTGTCCCAGTTTGCGCCGCCGAAGAACCCGTCGTTGTCACCCGCAAGCAAACGAACTAAGGCATCGCCCATATGAATCGGGACGAAGGGGTAAATTTCCAATTCCTTTGTTTCGCCCGTTGTGTTTTCTATGGCAATGTTTTGTATCCAGCCGTCAAACTCTTTCGGGACAAACATGGTTTCCTCGGTTTTAATCCCTTTATATTCGGAACTGAACTTTATGTACCCAAAGCCCAAAGTCGCCTTGAACTCTTGCCCCTCTTTTTTGACCGGCTGCCAAGTGGTGGCGAAATAGTCACGGGTTTTCGCATCCACAATATAGCAATAACGCCCTCTGTTGTCGGCATCGTTAAGGTGTAATTGCGTGTCCACGAATGTATTTTCGTGAGTTCCCCTAACGTCAAATCCGCCGCCGGCGTAACTGACCCCCGAACAAAAGGTCTGCGTGCCCGGCTGATCGGGTCTAATCAAATAATGCAACCATGGTTCAGGTGTGCGGGGGTTAAAAATTTCAAACTCGTCATTTTCATTAAACTTCCCGTATTCCGCCATGGGAAACCTCCTGTCACAATTCCTTGGGATTTTTCATCCATTCAATTATTTTTATCGGGGAGACAATATAGACTTCCGGCTTGCTCAGCGCGTAATCCAAAAAATCTTCGATTGCTTTTCTGCGTTCCGTCTCTGGGATTTTTATTTCCGGCTCGCTTTCGTATTCCAGCGAATAAATCCCGGTGTGCGCCCCAAGAACAAAAGGGGCGCGGTTTCCCTGCAGCCTTAAATCGAGCGTATATTTCAGGCTTGCCAAAAACTCTTCGCCCGTCATTTGAAATTCCACAAGGCAATTGTAATCAAGGCCGGTTATCTTCCCCCCGTCCTTCGAAAAATAATCCCGCCGCAAAAAACATTTTTCCCTAAGCCCCTTTTCTATGCCGTATTTTTCGCACAGCTTGTTCGGGGGAACAATTACAACATGGATTGGGATTTCCCAAACACCCGGGTGGCTGCCAATTAGTTCAAGCTCGGGCCTGTAAGCCTGGGTGTATTTGTTTCCAGGGCTTCCTTCGTCAAGCGTATACGGAAAATAAAAATTTGTCCCGTCTTGGTCATCCTGGTAGCCTTCCTCCAAAGAGCAGTCATATACAAAACCCATTTTTTCAACAGCTTTAAGCATGTTTGCGTTGTAGCACAAAAACGGCGCCCTAAATGATTTTATTTCGCCTCTTGATATTCCTATTCCCGTGTCGTTGCCATCGCTTCCTTCCTTGTACGGTTTGCACATGATGTCAATACATTTGTCCATTTCAAAAAGCCATTCCTCGACGCTGAATTTAGTGCCGTCGGGATGTGAATGTGAATGGCAGCCAATTTCAAAGCCATTGTCAAGCGCGTGTTTCCAAGATTTTCGTACAAGGTGCGGCGGTTCTCTCGATTCCCCCTCTGTTATGTACGATGTAGCATTATAGAACGCGCATGAACAATTTGAACCATCGGGGTTTTTGCGGTTAATAAACGTATCAACCGCCCATTTCATGCCCTCGATTCCTTTTTGCGAGGTAAAACCACTTTTGTCGTTGTCATCGAACCCTATTGTAACGAATAAGGGAATTTTCCGGGCATCCAGCTTATTCGGGGGCCTTTGCGATGGCAGAAATTTATCCATGGTTTTGCTTGCTGTTTAAATAGGCCTTAAGGGCCTGCACCGTAGAGGTGAAAGCAAACTCGGAAAAATTAATTTCTTCCGGCCTTAGAAAACGGACGGCCGTGTTTTCATCTTTTTCCAGTTCCAGGTCTTCCGGCTTTAAGCCGGGGGCGTAAACCGAAAAATACATGTCACATGTATTATATTTTGTGCCCCTGTATTCGTAGACATTGGGGAAAGAGCCGAAAAGACGGAAAACATCGCTCCTTGTTTTTCCTTCGGGTATAGCTGGATTCCAGCCGATCTCTTCCTGCAATTCGCGGCAAAGCCCGTCCAGGACACCTTCGCCTATATCGACAAAGCCGCCTGGAAGATCTAGCTTACCCAAACCAGGCTCTTTGCCACGAACCAGGAATACCAACTTTTCGCTTTCGCCCCCAGTGCCTGGGACAATGATAAGGCAGCCGTTTGCGGCGGCGATGTTATGGAAGTAATTAAAGTTGCAATCGGGACAGAGAAAGACCTTGCCTTCGGAAAAAGTGATTTTCTGTGAAGCGCAGGACGGGCAATACCTAAACATATTACCCCATCAAAACTTCAATATTGACGCTGCCGCCCTTTGCAAAAGAAAGGGGTATGATATTCCCCTCGATTTCCTTCCCATCGACTTTAATTGACTTAAGCCCTTTCTGAACGCCGCTCGGGTTGCTGTAGTTTATGTTAAACCTGGTGTTTCTAAAGGTCCTTACTGCGGAGAATTTTCTCCATTCGCCGGAAACACAAGGGTCGATTAAAAGCCCGTCATATCTTCTGCGAACGCCGAAAATCCAGTCGATTAGCACATTCAAACGGGTGGGGGCGGTTCCGGTTAGCCATGTATGCCCGGCCTTTCCGTGATCGTTTGATGCCGGCCCCGAAACATATTCAGGGTAGACAAAACGCTCCACGGCATACAGGTACGGATCGTCCTTGCTTGCAATTGCCGGGAGCGTTTTGATATAAATGTCGTGCGCTTCCTTTCCGTACCCAAAAATACAAAGCGAGGCGATATACCATGATTCCAAATGCCTGAATTCCCCGCCGTTTTCCTTTTTGCCGGGAGCGTTGCGTTTCCATCCCTGGTAATCAACAGGCAACTTCCCCTGTGTCATTGTTTTATCGCCCTGGCAAATGGCAATCCCGTATTTGTCGTCAAGTTCTTTTTCGCAGACCTTCTTACATGCGTCAAACCTTTCCTTGTCCGCGATTCCGCTAAAGCCCGCCCATGCGATCGGTTCAAAGAAGACAAGGCCGTCCGTTTTGCTGCTTCCCAAATCAACGGGCCCATCTTCTTCCCCAATGTAACTTACATCAAGTCCGGTGTTCCCAAAAGACATGCTCTTGAAAACCTCTTTGTGGTCTTTTGCCGCGATCGCACGGATATAATTTCCGTCCCTGTCGATACATTTTTTTTCCACTTCGTCCTTGACGGTTTTTGCCTTTGCGGCATAATCCGTCGCCAATTCCGGTTCGATGCCCCTTGCGTTAAAGAGGTCGATCATGTCGTTGAGCGCCTTGTACAATTGTTGGGCGGCCATTGTCGATACGCTTGTAAAGTTGCCGGACAGGTCATCGTTCCAGTCCGCCATTAACATATACGGCAAACCATTGTCGCTTTGCTTCCAGACTTTTGCGATTGCAACTTTTAAATGATCGAGCATGGTGCCTTCTTTTGCCGGCAGTTCCTCTTTTTCGTCACAGTAGGGGACAACTTCGTCTAAAACCGCAAAATCGCCGCTTTCCTTAATGTATTCCACGACGGCGTAAACCAGCCACAAAGGGTCGTCGCAAGTGACAAAATGTTTGTTGCCAGCCGCCGACACGTAAAAATTGTGGTACACAAACCCGTCGGAGAACATTTGCTGTGCGGTAAATTTGATTAATTCCTTTGCAGGTTTGGGATCGTAAGGGAGGAGCGCCAGGATATCCTGCAAAATATCGCGGAAACCATAGCCATACTCAAAACCCGAATGGAAGCGCGATTTCATTCTGTTAAGAAGCGCAACCATCGCGCACTGGTACTGGAGCCATTTGTACGAGGGGTTAAGAATTTCATCGACACCGTCAACATTAACCGACAGTTTCCCCAGCTCTTTTTTCCATTCGGCCTTTACTTCATCAAGCATTTTTTGCGCATTCGCGGGAACCAAAACTTCGTCCAGGAATTTCCTTACGGACTTTTTGTCATCGCAGTAATAATCCTCCGTGGAAGATGTCGCGCTGACGACGACGATTTCTTTTGTCTCGCCCGCCTTAATTACAAATGAGTTTTTAATGGAAGAAAGCGCCGAGCAATTTTCATGCGCGTCACGGTTTGGCAAATCCCAATCTTCGGCAACAGCGGCAGGCTTACCCATTGTGTTTGTGTGGTGCCCGACAAATTCGTCATAGCGTGTCGCAAACTGGTTGTTAGCAAGGGAAGTTGTGTGGACAATTACCTTCCCAAACATTCCAGCCACTTTATCCCCGTCGCTGTCAAAACTACGCCCAAAGCCGTTTCTCCAAACTACGGCGTTCAGCGCCTTGTCGATTGTCGAGCCGCCCATCATAAGCGTATTAAAACCGCTGAACTGGATATCGCGCGCATCCCCGATATTGACGGGGTTTACGTTGAACATTGAAACTTTACGGTCTTTGCCGTCATTGTTTTTTATTTTTATGATCTGCACCATCGCGTCATAGGCGTTGGGGACGAAATGCAACGATTCGACATCAAAATTGTTGTATGCTGTTTTAAATTTTAGGTACCCAAAGCCAAAGGTTGTTTCCAGCTCCTGCTCCTTGTTAAGCACCGGATACCAGGCGTTGGAAAAATATTTGCCGTCTTCGGTACGAAAATACGCATAAGTACCCAGCAAGCGTGTTTTGTAAGGATCCTCATGGACAAAGCCGTTAAGGATATCACCTTCCTGCGTCCCTATTCTTGCAAAAGATGTTCCGTTATTTGTCATGCCCCAGCAAAGCGTATCGGTCGGTTTTTTGTCCCTTCTTGCCAAAAGCATAAGCCAGGGCTCGCGGGTCATGTCCCCGTGTTTTTCCTTGATTACTACTTCATTTTCCGGGTTGAAATTAAATTGCCCGTTGTTTCTCAAATTCGCCATAAGAGTCCCCTTCCTTATTAATCTGGGAGCCCCTAAAGCCCCCATTTATTTTAATTACCCCACGATTTTATGTTTCTGTCAACCCACAAATTACCAAAATTTCATTTTTTCATACGATTGGTTTTATGACCCCATATTCTGGGCACCCCCGCTTGGCTGGCTTTACACATTCTGCAGTTGGGAACAAACTTTCTCATAGTATGCTCTTTTGTCGCCAATGTCTAAATTACTAAGCGCCCAAAAAGCCGCCCCGGCGACAGGCGGTACTTTTAGGAGCGTATATTTGAAGCTGCAATCCGGGTGCTCCTTGCCTAACTTTTCCTTAATCGTGTCGATAATCATGGGGTGGCCGCCTTTTACGAAAACGGATCCCGCAAAGACTACGTATATGTCTTCGCCCGTATTCTGGTTGAATTGTAATTCCTCTATCATGCCGGAAATGCCATTTGCATAGCTGCTGCCCACATCGCGCAATATACAGAGTGCGACCTTGTCGTTTTCATTGGCCGCCTCAAACAGCATCTTGGCGTAGGAGGCCACGTACAAGCTGCCTTCGTCAAATTTTTCATATATCCTTTCAACAAAATCGTATTTGCTTGAGATGCCGAGTTTCTCGAACAGGGATGGGGTCAGGCATGTGGGTTCGCCTTTTCGGAAAAGCTCGCAGTATACCGTGGAAATTACTTTCCTTCCCAGCATTCCGCCGCCCCCGTAATCCGAGGCGATGGGCACGTATCCGCCGATTTGGAACATCCTTCCCTCGCCGTTGATGCCTGCCAATGTACAGCCGGTCCCGTTTATGGCGCAGATACCCGTTCCCATAGGGTTCCCAGCAGGGATTCCAAGGAAAGCGTCGTTTGCCAGAGTGAAGTCTTTAACGCCAATTTTGTTGATTATTTGCGAAACGATACGGTGCTGTACTTTCGTGTCAACGCCCGCTATGCCAAATACGGCAGACCTTACCTGCTCCAGTTTCAACCGGCTTTTGGACAGCGTCTGCATGATAAATTGTTCAAGCTCCTCATGGAATTGCCCAAACGATCCCGGTAGGACTTCGTGGTTAAGCGGCCCCCAATGGCCAAAGCCGGCAAGGGCCCCTTCCGTGTCGAATACCGCCAGATGGCTTTTTGTCGCCCCGGTGTCCACTCCTATGACATATTCCATTTTGTCCCCCAGACTTAAGGCAGCAGGCCTTTGGGCAGAAATTCCGCGTTGGCCTTGGCCATGTCGTCGAACACGGCCTTTGCCTTCCGGTAATCGCCAATCAATGGATGCACCATCAAGGCAGCAAGCGCATCGCCCCTGCTGCCGTTCATTGCCGCCCTGACTGTCAGTTTTTCAAAAGCCTTGACCGCCTGCATGGTCCCCTTGATGTAGGGAATCTCCGGGCCTGTAATTGGGACGGGGGTGGCCCCGCTACGGTTTACGATACATTTGATTTCAACAACATCGTCGTCCGCCATAAACGGAATGGCGCCATTGTTTTTTACGCCGACGACATGGTACTCGTTTTTGTCGTTTTCGATGGCATCCACCACCGAAACGGCGGCCGTCGAATAAAGGGCCCCGCCGCGCTCTTCCAACTCCTTGGGCTTGTCGCTAAGGTTCGGATCCTTGTATTTTTCGATAAGGGCTGCTTCGATGTCCACGCAAAGCTCGCCGCGTGTTTTTTCGGCATTGAGGCAATTCTGCACTTGTTCGTCCCGCATGTAGAAATAGCTTAAATAGTATGACGGTATGGCTGGGATGGCGGCGAGCAATTCGTCGTCGTACTCGACACTCGGGATATTCTTAAGTTTTGCGCCCGCCGATTTCCCAAGGCTTTCAAGCACGTTTTTGCCGTCCACCGTAACGGACGTTACCCAGCTTAAGTGGTTAAGCCCAAGGTACTCATAGTCAAAATCCTCCCTGCCGATGTTTTGCGCTATCCCGGCCTTCATGTTCACAAAACAATTGCACAGGCCAACCATCTTGATCTTTGTGTGGTTCAACAAGGCATCGGCGACTATTCCGGAGGGGTTGGAAAAATTTACCAGCCATGCGTTTGGGGCAAGTTTTTCCATGCGCCGTGCTATGTCCAGCATAACTGGTATCGTCCGCAGGGCGTTCATAAAACCGCCCGCCCCGGTTGTCTCCTGCCCCAGAAGCCCGTGCCTCAAGGGTATTTTTTCGTCGCGAATGCGGGCTTCCATGCCGCCGACGCGAATCTGCGCAAAAATATAATCCGCGTCCTTAATCGCCTCGTCCAAATCCCGGGTAAGTACGATTTGGCTTGTAAAGCCCTTCGAGCTAAGCATCCTCTTTGCAAGATTGCCGACGGTTTCAAGCTTTTCCCCGTCAATATCCACCAGGTAGAACGACTGGAAGTTCAGGCTGCCCTGCCTGTCGATAAATCCCCTGATTAGTTCGGGCGTGTACGTACTGCCCGCGCCGATTATGGCTGCCTTCAATGCGCGCATAGGGGGAGGTTAGCAGGGTAATGGGTAAAAGTCAAGGTATGATTTTCGGTGGTTTGTTATTATGCGCTCCCGATGACCGCGTTTCCAACAAAATCGGGCCAAAAATCCAACCGGCGGCTTTAGGGGCTCCCCCCGCCATTCATGAACTCGTTAAGCTCGTTTTCAAGACTGCACAGGCGTTTCTCCATCTCGTGTATGCGCTGGATTGAATACTTCAACTGCCTGTCCAAAAGTCGTTCGCAGGTTTCATCCAGGATGGAATCAAAAGTATAGGCTTCGGGGACGGAAATGGCTTTTCCCCCCGAAGCCGCGTTGCCGTTGTGCGTCATAGGCATATTCTGCATCACTCGTCGAGCACCGATGATTCCACCGTGGTCTGTCTGGACGAATCGCCGAGGCCTGCCTGAGACACATCGTAGGCTCTTATAAAAGTGACGACCGCAATAAACGCAACAAGCACCAATATTAAATTACGCATGGTATGGTATCCCCAATAAATCAAGTTATCCCGTACCATCATTATAGGCGCATTAGCGCCATCGGTCAACAGGGTTTACCGGTTCTCCTCTATAAAATACGGCAAAGTGGAGGTGCGGCCCTGTGGTGCGGCCGGTATTGCCGACCCTGCCGATTTCCTGCCCCTGCCTTACCGTTTCCCCCACGGCAACGCTAAACGCCGAAAGGTGCGCGTACAGGGTCTGGTACTCGCCATGCTGCAGCACGATGAAGTTGCCGTAAGTGGGGTTTGCCCCCCTGTGCAGCACGGTCCCCCTCATGGCCGCGCGTACCGGGTCCCCTATCCTGCCCGCAAGGTCCACGGCCCTGTGCAACTGCATCCTGCCGGAACCTGGGCTGAAGGGATCCTCGCGCCAGCCAAAGTCGCTTGTGATCCTCCCGCCGACGGGGCGGATCATCGGCCTGTCGGGGCTGCGCCAGATTGCGCGCCTTAATTCCGTGGCATCCATTCTGCCGCCCGGGATGAACAGCACCTGCCCCGGCACTATGTTGTCGTTGTATATGTCGTTCGCGTCAAGCAGCACGTTCAGCGGAATCGCCATGTTCCGGGCTATCGTATTGAGGGTATCGTTTTCCCTTACGGTGTAAGGGATGCCGTTCATGTTTGGGATTCTGAGCGCCCTTCCTACCTGGAGGTTCCACGATTCCCTTATATCGTTCAGCGCGATAATCGACTCCTGGGAAATTGAGTGCCGAAGGGCTATCCCCGAAATTGTCTCGCCGGCTGCCACTACGTGGGTGGTCCAGGAAAAGGTTTCGGTAAGGTTGAGGGGGATGTCGGTGTACAGAAGCAAGGGGCCTTCCGCCGAGAACAGCGAATCGTCCCACTGTAGGGCCTGCAGGGGGGAAAAATCGGGCGTCCGCTGGTTGAGCGGGGAAACCGGATCCTCCAGCGAGTGCGGGGATATGCTCGGCGGCGCCGTGAAGGCCCCCGAAACGCCGTCCCAGTTAAGGCCGACAATCCCCAGCGTCAAAACCCCAAGGGCTATGGCCAGCGTTTTTACCCATGCCGAGGGCACCCTAAGGCCGAGAAGGCCCTGCGGCAGCCAGCCCCAGCTACCCCCTTGGGTATCCGCGCCGGCGTTTACGGCTTCGGTATTTGTCGTGGCGTTGCTTGTCGTGGCGCGCGCCGTGGTTTTTGCGGCGCTTTTCCGCCTTTTTGGCCTTTCTATGTTTCCGGGCGCAACCCTGTCGAATATAAGCTGCCAGATTCTGCCGAAGTCAAAACCCGTTTCCCTGCGCCTCTGCCTTTGCCTTGGCCATACTTCTTGGGAAAAGAACGCCTCCGAGGAAAGCGGGGAGCGTCTTGCATTTCTAACTGGGGACGGCCTGCGGCGCTTCACCACTTGCTGTTCCCCAAGGCGATCAAAGTTCATACTACCCAATTATCGACATTTTGGCTCTTAGGCATTATACTCATCATATGGGGAAGGCAATCCTTGCGGCCTTCGTGACCGCAGTGGTGATGAAATTGTTTTTGTTCGAGGTGGTTATTGCCGAAGGTAATTCTATGGAACCTTCAATTCAATCGGGATCCATCCTGGTGGTAAACAGGCTGCAGTACGGGTTCCGCTTTCCAGGCCAAAAAAGGCACCTAATACGCTGGGCCAGCCCCAGGGAGGGGGACGTGGTCGTTTTCATTACGCCTTCGGGAGCCGTTGCGGTCAAGCGCGCCACCAAGCCCAAGGGAGAAGGGGTTTTTATGGCAAAAGGGGATAACTACCGACTTTCCTATGATTCCCGTTCGTTCGGGCCGGTATCGGTCGATGCCGTGATAGGCAGGGTCTTGGGGATAAGATGAACACTTTACCTAGGGGACGTTTTCGGCTGGTTGTCGGTGCCTTGTTGGCCTCGGCCCTGTTTATTTTTGGCCATTACGCGGTTTTGGCAGGGCAGGGCAGCACGGAGCGCGCCGCGACCCAACGGGTTGCCCAGAACCGCGGCCCCATTGTTGACAGGAACGGGAGGATCCTGGCCGCCGAGGTAAGGCGCTACGACATCCACCTAAGGCCGCCCAGGGACAGGAATAGGTACATGGAGATACAGAGGATTGAAGCCCTGGCCGTCGATCTTGCCCCAATTCTGGAGATGGACGCGGAGGAGCTCTTCTGGCGCATTGCCAACGCGGACAGGGAATTTGTACTAAGAAGGCAGGTTCCTGCCCATACAATTGACGCAATCAGGGGTATCCAGGAACAGGCGGGAGGCAGGCTTTCCGGCGTCATGGCAAGGGCCGTGCCTTTCAGGGTCTACCCTGAGCGAAACCTTGCCGCCCAGATTGTAGGTTTTGTTGGGGCGGAGCACGAGGGCATGGAAGGGGTCGAGTTCGCCTTCAACAATGCCCTTTCCGGCAGGGAAAGCGGCGGGAGGGGCAGCAAGGTTACCCTTACCATCGATGCCAACGTCCAGCACATACTTGAACAGGTCGCCGCCTCGGTACTGTACGACACGAACGCCGAAAGCGTCATGTTCCTGGCGATGGATCCCCGCAGCGGCGACATACTAGGCTCGGCGGTTCTCCCCGGCTTTGACCCCAACGATCACCGGGCTTCGACACCATACCAGTTCCGAAACCTTGCCGCCCTGGAGCATTACGAGCCGGGGTCGGTAATGAAGGTTTTTTCGGTCGCCGCTCTTCTGGAAGCCGGGGTCATATCGCCGGAGACGGAATTTTTCTGCGGCGGCTTTTACGAAAGGGTTTTCCCTGGCGGCGAGGTCGTGCGCATAGCCTGCTGGAACCCGAACGGCCACGGCTGGGTAAGGGCCAGGGAAATCATAACCCTTTCCTGCAACGTTGCAGCCGCATACGCCGCCGAGCTGTATGCGTCCCACCTCTTTCATCGGGATCTGGTGAACTTCGGTTTCGGCAGAAGCACCGGGGCCTGGGTAACCAGGGAGACCGCTGGGCTTCTTGCGGAGCCGCACCAGTGGTCGGGCCGCAGCAGGCAGACCATTGCCTTTGGGCAGGAGGTTGCCACCTCCGCATTGCAGATAATGCAGGCGGCGACCGTAATAGCCAACGGTGGGATACTTGTCCCCCCCAGGATAGTCTCGCACGTCACTTCCGCGGACGGCAGGACGGTCACGCCAAGGGAAAACCCGGGCAATGCGCCCAGACGGGTAGTAAGCCCCGAAACCGCCTGGAGGGTGCTCGGCTACATGAGGGACACCGCCATCCAGGGGCAGGGCACCGGCTGGAGGGCCGGCATGGGCGACCTGAGCATTGCGGCGAAAACGGGAACCTCGCAGATACTGGGTTCCCAGGGTGGGGGGTATATAGCCAGCACCATCGCCATCCTGCCTGCGGAAAGCCCGTCGCTCATACTTTACGTGGTGATTACGAGGCCGCAGGTGCCGGCCTTGAGCGGGCAGATAGCCGCTCCGGCCATCCGCGAGGCGGCGGAACTGCTTGTCGATTACCTGGGCATTCCCCGTGGCAGGAACCCAATCGTCCACCATGCCGGCCATATAAACATTACCGAGGAACGGCTTCCTGCCGTCGGCCCCAATGTGCCCAGTTTTTACGGTCTTTCCAAAAGGACGCTAATGCCCCTGCTTCTGCGAAACGATATCACCGTGGAGATATGGGGCGAAGGCTGGGTTCGTCATCAGTTCCCCCCCCCCGGGGTAGCCTTGACGCAGGGCATGGTGATAGAACTGGAACTGCGATAACGGGAACCAGGGCCAGTTTTGGATAGCTTGTCATTCCTGGAAGCCAACGGCGAAATCCTGCGAAAGGTTTACCCTGGACTTCTGGAGGAACTGCTTCGCCGGCCCGACGACTGTGACGGTACGGAACTGAGAGTCGAAACCGCAGCCTCGGGAATACCGACCCTAAAGATAAACGATATTTATGTCCATTCCCCCCGTGATCCCGCAAGGGAAGGGCAGCGTCTTGCCGAGGCCTGCCTTGCCGGTGCCGATACCGCCGAGGGGGAAAACGCGCCCGTGCTTGTCCTGGGATTCGGCCTTGGCTATGCGGCGGAGGCCGTTGCCCGTCTTGCTCCGCACAGGCCGCTAATCATCGTGGAAAAGAATCCCTGGTTGTTGCGCAGGGCATTTGAGCTTCGGGATTTTCGCCAACTCCTTTCCAGGCCGGGCATTGCCTTTGCGCCGGGCGGCGAGGGCGAGGCGGCAATCACGGCGCTTGCGTTTTTTGAAAATGCGGGCAACAAGAAAAACACCGGCAAAGGGTATATCGGGAAGAAAACCCAGCCGCTTGTTTTGCGCAACCGGGCGCTTACGGGCATTGACGAACAATGGTACGCCGCTATCGAAAACCGTGTCCGTGCGTGGGCAACGCAGGGCGACGTAAACAAGGCGACGCTTGAAAAGTTCGGCAGGCGGTGGATACGCAACCTTGTCCGCAACATGGCCGCCATAAGGGATCTTCCTGGCATTTCCGGGCTTGCCCAGCACCTGGATCTGGGTGCCAGGCCCCTGCCGTTTTTTCTTGCGGCGGCAGGCCCCAGCCTGGACAGTACGGGCCCTTTTCTGCGGGAAATACGGAAACGCTGCATCGTGGTGGCGGTTGATACAAGCCTTCGCTTTTTTCGCAGGCAGGGTGTCGAACCCGACTTTGCCCTCGTTGTAGATCCGCAGTTCTGGAACAGCCGGCACCTGGATCGATGCTCGGACAGCAGGCATACCAGGCTGATTGCCGAGTCCGCCGTGTATCCGCCGGTACTGCGGCTTCCCTTTGGGGGGACCTTCCTTTGCGGTTCGCTTTTTCCGCTTGGGGCTTTCATCGAAAGGCGTGTGGATCCCAAGGGGCTTTTGGGCGCCGGCGGTTCTGTGGCCACCAGTGCCTGGGATTTCTGCCGAACCCTTGGCGCAGGGGAAATATGGATAGCTGGCCTGGATCTCGCCTTTCCTGGCAACAAGACGCACTTTAGGGGTGCGCTTTTTGGGGAAAAGGCCATCGCCGAATCGGGCCGCCTTAAGCCGGCGGAAACCTCGCTGTACGCCGCCCTGCGCAGCGGCGTTCTTTTTCCCGCCCCTTCCGCTTCCGGTGGGCAGGTGCTTACCGACCGCCGCCTTTCGCTCTATGCCTCTTGGTTTGAAAGCAGCTTCCGCAGTAGCCCCGGGGTGCGCAATTACCGCCTTTGGCAGGAAAGCCCCGGCGATACCGGCGGCCTTGCGATTCCTGGCCTTGAGACGGCCTTGGTGGAAAACCTCCTTGCCCTGCCCGAACGCCGCCATGAAATCGACGGCAGGCTTGAAGAGGCTTTTTCACGCATCGAGGCGGAATTCCGGGGGGAGGGGGAAGCCCGACAGAGGCATCGGCGCTACGAGGATGCCCTTGCCGCTTTGCGCTCAGGCTTGGAAAAAATAAGGGCATCGTGCAGGGAAGGGGAAAGGCTTGCCGCCGAAGCCCTGCAGAACGACCCCGGCCAGGCGGAGGCGGAGCGGAAAAAAACCGTCTCCGTGCTTGACGGGATCAACCGTGCCATTACCGGGAGCGAGGTAAAGGAAATAGCTGGGTTTCTTTTGCCAGATGAAGCCCTGGACGGAATCGCCGGCCTGCCGGATGAAAGCCGGGAGGGCTTTCGTGGCTACCTGGAGTCTTGCCTTGGGGTGTATCGCATGTTGGCGGAAAGTGCGGAGATTGACCTGTGAGACTTCCCAGGTCAATTTAATTTGGGATCGGAACGAAGGAAGCCCAAAAACCTCGCAAGCTAAGCGGTGTCGAAAAGCTTGGCCTTGAGCATGCTGGTAAGGGGCACCCTGTCCGGATGGTTGGCCGACTTGAACAACCGTCCCTGGGCGCGCGATCTGTCGCCGCGTAAGGCATGCGGGTGAGGTCCGCCCCGGTGCCCTCTGCCGGGCGGAGCGGGCTTCCGCCGGTGCGGTTTTCACCCGGCGCGTCCGTCATTACCGAAGGTGATGAGCAAGGTGGGTAGATGTAAAATTTATGAGATGCTGCGGGAGCGTGTTGCCATTTCCCCGCCTTTCTGCTAACCTAAAACATACCTCTTTTCCGGCGCCGCGTGGTGCCGGACAGGGAAAATTCAAGATTTGCCTTTTGGCAAACCCAGTCCACAAGGAGGACCTATGCGCCGATACGAACTGATGGTTATCTTCCCCCTGGAAGAAGACCAACACACGGCGGGTCGTGAACGTTTGCTCAACGACCTTGCCGCCAACGGGGCCGAGATCGAAAAAACCGACGAACTCGGGGATCGCGATCTTGCCTATGAAATCAAGAAAAGGAAACGGGGGAAATACGCCCTGTTCACGATCAAGGCCGATCCCGCCAAGATCACCGTTTTTGACAGGCTGTTCAAACTCAATCCCGGCCTTGTCAAATACCTGTTTGTAAAAATCGAGGAAGGGCCATGGCCGATCTGAACCGCGTTACGCTGATCGGGCGGCTGACCAGGGATGCCGAGCTTAAATCGATAGCCAGCGGCACGGCGGTCTGCAAGATTAGTATCGCCGTCAACCGTGCCGTAAAAAGCGGCGAGGAATGGAAGGAAGAGGCAAGCTATTTCGATATTGATCTCTGGGGACGGCGGGGCGAGGGTTTGCACCAGTACCTAACCAAGGGAAAAATGATAGGCGTTGACGGCGAGTTGCGGCAGGAGCGCTGGCAGCAGGACGGGCAGAACCGTTCCAAGGTGACTATATTCGCGAACAACATCCAGCTTTTGGGTGGGAACCCAGTCGGATCGGGGGGTGGTCCCTCCGGCGGCTACGCTGCGCCCCCAGCTCAAAACCAGAATCAGGGGCAGCATTGGCAGTCAAATGGCGGATCGGGGCCGGCGGAGGACAACTTTGCCGACGATATCCCGTTTTGATCCGTATGGACGCAGTTTTAATTTATTGCAAGGAGAGCAGTTATGTCTGACGAAAAAAATATCGAAACCGAACAGCCTGAAAGCCAAAGCCAAAGCCAGGCACAGGAGCAGCCGCAAGTACAGGAACAGCCACAGGTGCAGGATCAGGCACAGGAGCAGCCGGCGGAAGGCGAGCGGCCTTACCGCCGGGAGCACGGGCATGAGGGCGAACGGCCGCCTTACCGTAGGGATCACGGGTCGGACGGCCGTGACGGTCGTGACGGCGACGACAGGATGGGTCGAGGGGGTAGGGGGGGCAAGCCTTTCTTCAAGAAGAAGGTGTGCAGGTTCTGCGTCCAGAAGCTCAAGACGGACTACAAGGATGCGGACACGCTTCGCCGTTTCATTACCGAGCGTGGTAAGATACTTCCAAAACGGATTACGGGTACCTGCGCCAAGCACCAGAGGGCTTTGGCGGTGGCCATAAAGCAGGCCAGGATAATTGCCCTGCTTCCGTTCGTGTCGGATTGAGCGCGGTTTAAGAACCGCTGGATTTATGGTGCATCGGGAAAGCCCTGCCTTATCCATGCTGCGGGACAGGACATTGCTTGTTCCTGCCCTTGCCTGCGCGTCCGTCTGCGTCGTTTTGATGCAGATGGGCTTGCTTTCCCTGTTTTTCCTTGTGCCGCTGGGTTTTTCCGCCGTGGCTTACGGCGCCGCGGTGGCCTGGCTTGCCTTGATTCTGGCGGCGATTGGCAACGCGGTTTTGACGGCTGTGTTTTCCCATGGGCTTGGGCTGGCTGGCATCGGCATGGATGTCCTGCACTTTACCGTGTTTGCCCTGGGTTTTACCTGGCTAATGGCGGGCAACCCGCCCTGGCTGGTTCGGCAGCCGGTGGCCGGGCAGTTGCCGCCGGGGGATTCGGCCCCGGCTGTCCCCCATGTCCGTACCCTTTTCCGTTTTGTCGCCGCCTCCGTGGCTGCGGCGCTTATGTTTATGGGCATGATCCACTGGTTTGGGCGCGACGGTTTTCAGGCCCTTGCCAACCGGCTTGAGCCGCTTTTTGCGGCCTATATTGCCTCGGCGGCAGGTGGCGATGCGGTCAGGCAGTCGCTCCTGGAAAACGCCTTTACCCCGGAACGGATCATCGAGATGGTTCTGGCGGTAAGCTTTAGGGGGGGCGCGCTGCTTTCCGCCGTCTTTCTGCTTTTTTTCAGCCGGCAGATGGCTTTCCTTCTGGCAAGGCTGTTCCGCAGGAACGGGGCGGGCACTGGGGACCTTACCGGGTTTTTTGCCCCCCGAAGGGCGGTTTGGGTTTTTTCCGCAAGCCTCCCGGCAATTTTGCTTAGTAGGGCACTTTCCATTCAGGCCGTGGAGCTTGCCGCATGGAACCTTCTGGTTATCTGCGGCCTAATGTTTCTTGCCCAGGGCGGCGGCATCGTGCTGTTCAACCTTGCCCGCCGGCCCATGCCGCTGCTGGCGCGTATGCTTCTTGGCGTGTTGTTCGTCATTGTGGTATTTAGCCCGGGCATTAACTTTTTTGCTTTTGGGGCCTTGCTTATCCTTGGGATTGCCGAAAACTGGCTGCCCATGCGCGTGGCAAAACAGGATTCGCCGCCTTCCTAAGGCGAAGGCGGGTTTTTGAAGGTGTGAATTACCGGGACGGCCTCTACTCCGGGGTCGGAAGCCGCAGGTTGGATGCTGCGCCCGAAAATACGGCTGCCGTCTGGCAGCCAAAAAACTAACAGGGGGAGAGGGCTTTCCTGTGGTCCCCCAAAGGAGCTTGGTTATGAAGGTTATTTTGAACAAGGATCTCTCCACCCTTGGTGAGGAAGGGGACGTGAAGGACGTTGCGAAGGGGTACGCCAGGAACTATCTTTTCCCAAGGGGAATTGCCCTTCCGTACACGCCGCAGACGGTAAAGCTGTTTGAGGCACGAAAGGGGGAAATAGAGGCCAGGAAAGCCGTAAAAAGGCAGGATGCCATGGGCCTTAGGGAGCGGCTGGAAACCGTCGAGCTTTCGATAACCATGCCTGCCGGTGCCAACGGAAAACTGTACGGTGCCGTTACCCCCCAGACCATTGCCGACGAGCTTGCGAAACTGGGTTTCGATATCGACCGAAAGAAAATCGACCTTGCCGCTACGAGCATCAAAGTCGTGGGCAAGTATAAGGCGACCGTAAAACTCTACGAGACCTCCAAGGCGGAGGTTCAGATCACAGTCATTGGCCAGGAGATAAAGACGGAATCTCCCCGTGCGCCGGCCCGTCCGGCACGTCGCCGCAGGGAAGAGGTGCAGGACGAGGCGGCTCGGGAAGCGACGGCCTCTGAAGATCCCGTTTCTGCGGAACCTGCCGAATCCGAGGCGGTTTCCGCCGTGGAGCCGGAAAAAGAAGCAGGGGAAGCTTAAAGGTAGCCGAAAAAGGTTCTTGCGGCCCTGGTTCCCGAAGTCTTGGGTGCCGGGCGGCAAGGACAGTCGCTCAAGCGTTTGGGAAAAATGACGAAAGCACTGGGAAAAACACCTCCTCACGATGACGAACTGGAACGTGCCGCTCTTGGCAGCATGCTCTTCGACGATAGGGCTGTGGAAGTGGCACGGGACAGCCAGCTTGAACCCGAGGACTTTTACACCAGGGCCCATCAGCGGGTTTACGAGGCAATCAGCAGCCTTAAGGACGACAAGGGCCTGCGCCCCGACATTCAGACCGTCGTCCAGGAACTAAAGGCCAGGGGCAAGCTGGACGAGGCCGGCGGTGCCGCATACGTTTCCTCCCTTACATCCGTAATCCCGTCTGGGGCGAACATCGAATATTACGTGACGGCGATACAGGGCCATTCCCTTCGGCGTGCGCTTCTGCTTGTGGCTTCGGGAATCGGTGTGAGCGCCTACGACGAGTCCAGGGATTCGCTTGAAATACTGGACGAAATCGAAAAGAACGTTTTCAAGCTGCGGGACAAAAAGCAGGCGTTCAAGTACGACAAAATCAGCAACATCCTG
>Ga0209755_10003061_pt1 | contig 21478 bp, 12 predicted proteins | sample TergutCo191P1_FD_187301 | JGI IMG/M metagenome (GOLD analysis project Ga0209755, IMG submission 187301) | Cornitermes sp. P1 segment gut microbial communities from Petit-Saut dam, French Guiana - Co191P1 (SPAdes) (version 2) | ecosystem: Host-associated > Arthropoda: Insects > Digestive system... | reverse complement strand
CCTCAACATCTATTTCAACCGGATGGTAATTTCTTGAGTCTTCTATATGGAATTTCACTTTGTGCATCTGAGTTCCAGGATCGCCTACCAAAGCCGTTTCATTCACCCAAGACCAGCCTGCAGGCAGAATAACTTCAGCAAGCCTTTGATCTAAGTTTGCCTTCAAGTCGCTCGGAGCAATGTATTCCTTATCAGCTTTAGCTATCTCAAAATCCTTAGATATTGTGCCGCTGTAGTTGTTTTTGCCAGTAATGACAATCTTTGCGATACCAGCAGAAACATGATTTTCATACGCAACGATATAATTGTCTGTGCTTATTGCAAAGTCTCCATCTTTAACAATGAATGCCGGCTTTTGCTCTTTTCCGTTATAAACAGGGTTTTCGCTGACTGTGATGGTTGCAAGCTCTATGCTTTTTTCTATAACGGCAAGCATTCCATTTGCAACTTCAAATCTGTAATTGGTTGCCAACAAGCCATTAACATTAACTGCAATTTGGTAATTTCCTTTGTCGCTATCAATCGTGCGGTCTGTGCTGAGCTCTGGAGTGCCTGCAATAATAGACTCGTTTTCGCCATTTACAAAACCGGAGTATGCATAAGTAAATTCTGGATTGGCTTCGCAATATGTTACGGACTGGTTGTTTGCGGTAATGGCAATAACGGCTTGTTCAATATTTGCTGTAGCAAATTCCGGTTGTGTTTCCTGCAAAATATAGTTAGAAACATCGGTGCCGTCAATGCTCCAACCGCTTGCGACAATCGCTATGCCTTCAGCAGCGTTTTCATCGCTGAATGCCACAGTTCCCTCTGCAACGGTTACATTGTCGCCGGGAATTATTCCGTTAAGCACAGGAGCATTGAGAATAGTGGCAGATGTGTTGCCATCGTAAGTCTTGTTGTTTGCCGTGCCTTCACCGCTCCATGTTAGCAGAGCTGGGAGTATGGTGAATGTTCCTGTTGCAGTGCCTGTGTAATAACCCATGCCTGTAACAGTCACTGTAGCTTCCCCAGCATTTATGCCACCACTTGTGACTTCGTATGTGTAATCAGTGCCCTCTGCCAGCGTTTTGCCGCTAAAAACTACTTTTACATCTTCAGGTGTTTGTGCCTCGCCATTGTAAGCGTAAGTGCCATTAATTGTTACTGCTGCGCTGAATATGTTGGCAAAAACAGGTATAGTGCATATAGTTGCCATGCCACCGCAAGAAGTGGCGCCAGATGGCCTGGTAGCAGTAAGGCTAAATTCTCCTACTTCTGTAGGTATACGAGAAGAAGAAGAAGGCCAAGCAAGATTGCTAGTTAGCGTTCCATTGCATTTTACGCTCCAAGTGCCACTGCTGCTGCTATACGAAGTGGTAGTTGAAACTGCTGTGCCTACTGTTCCTATTGTTGATGGATTTGTTAATTCGCAAGTAAACGAATCTGGAGGCTTCACAGCCTTAATGCCAAATGGCTGAACAAAGATTATTCCATTGCTATTCTTAACATTAGCTCGAACGTAATTTTCAAATTTTCCAGATACGGCATCAAGGTTGAGCGTTTCGCCTTCGTGGATTATATTGCCGCCGGCAATCCATTGAATAGTGACAGGATCGCTAGACTCAGTACCATCATGCTTAACCGACATCGCTTCAATTGTAATGGTATTGCTGCTCACAGTTATATTGTTGATTTTCGGCATAGGCCCTTGAAGCATATTTTCATTTGGCTGGGGAGTCTCTGTTATCCCTTTATTAACATCCTCGCGATGAGCAACGTGCGCAAAAGCCAAAAATGCACAATCATTCATCGACTTTCTCACATTGGCTTCATTAAGCTCCGAACCGTCGGGCATAAGCAATAAATTGTATGAATAACCTACTGCGCCTGTGAAATGCGCATCGTCATTGGAAAAACCGCATACCGGCCTGCTTGGCATAGTTTCTTTTAATATGTTATCCCAAAGAATTCTATCGGAGCGTGATTCGCCATCAAGTTTATTAATTATTTCTATACCAACGGAAGATGGATAGCCCTTTAAGAGATCCGTGTATTTTTTAATCTGCGTTGGCTGGCTGGATATTGAGGCTGCAGGCGTTACTGAGTATTGTTCGTTAGCAGCTTTTGTTCCCCTGCCTGGGTGGTTGAGAATAGTGATACCTCCCAGCTTTTGGACTTCAAAAAGGACTTTCGCCAGCGAGTCAGTAGTTGGATTGCTTTTAGGCGCAACAGCATGATTATAATCAGCCCAGTAGGAGTTTATGTGGTCATCCCACCAGGAGGTCTGTTCGTTGGTATAGGTCAGGCCAATCATGCCGCCTTGCCCGGGTTTGCGGTAAGATATTTGATTTTCTTGTAGGATTAGCGGATGTGTGCCATTTTCTATTGCCAATTTTTCTTCCGTAGTAAGCTTTTTTAACCCTTTCCATGCAGAATAAGAACTATTGCGATTTTCATAATACTTGTGATAAAAGCCGCCTGTGGCAGTTTGATTGCCTACAACTTCATATCCTTCCTCGTCCCAAGCTGGAGTTACATAGTTGTGATCGTTTATGGTGAAAACGCTATAACCCTTTCTGTATGCATCCATAATCATATCCCATCTGGTATCCTGACCATCCGAGTAAGTAGAGTGGTTATGAAACCCAGCTTTATATTGTTTACTGAAGTCCACACCGGCATAAGGATTAGAAATGATGTATTCCGCCGCAAAAATTGGAATTGCAAATACAGCCATAACCGCTATTGCGAATGTCTTCAAATTAAACAAGGATCTGGTCATAGAGGCTCCTTACACATTGTATATTGCCCCTAATTTAGAAAAGATTTTACTTATTGTCGACGTTTTTGTTACGATTTAATCCAAATTACGCATTAGGCAATAGCCGCAATACGTGCCTCTGCTGCTTTTTCGGCTTCTTCAAATTCGCTGAGAATAATGTATTCCTTAATCTTGTCTAAAACTTCTCTTGTTTCTTGTGAGCATTTTTCTATACCGGCAATAGCATCCAAAGCTCCTTTTCTGTTGTAATCGGAGCACATTTCTTTAATTGACTGCAATTTATTGCACAAATCATTTTCATCAGCAGAGATTTCGCCCGACTTTTGCTTAAATTTATAAAGTAACGCACGCAAGCCACTCAAAAGCTCTGGCATTAATGCTGTTATCCGCTCAATATTACGCTCCCGCCCAAAGTTTTCAAGTTGAAGCGAAAGCTCCGAAAGCTTTGTTTCACCCACTGTTTTCAACGCGCTTTTAATACCATGCACATTTATAGTAAATTTTTGCAAATTTTCTTCAAATCCGTTTTCCTGAGACAACTTTTCCAGAAAAGCAATCGTTTTACGGGTATCTTTAACAAAAAATTCCACAAGCATCGGATCCTGCGACGGCGATGCCTGCGTCTGTATCGGTTCCGATGCGGCTGCCTCTTGCGGATGTTTATCACGTATGTATTTATTCAAAATCGCATCCAGCTGGCGTGTATTTATGGGCTTGGAAATAAAATCATCAAAACCGTTTTGCCGGAATATATCCGCTTGCCCGGCAATCGCATTGGCAGACAACGCAATTATAGGTGCAGTGTACCCGGAATCTCGTATAATCTTTGTCGCTTCCAAGCCATCCATTCCCGGCATCATGTGATCCATAAAAATAACATCATAAACTTTATTTTTTGCCTTATTAATCGCTGCGCGCCCGTTCAAAACCGTTTCTATTTGCAGCTTATAAGGTTTCATAAAACTTTGGGCTACATACAAATTTGTCTCCACATCGTCAACAATCAATACGCTTCCGTAAGGCATAGATTCCCGCACAATTTTTGTTCTCTTATTTCTGGGCAAATAACTAACACGAAACTGCTGTAAATTCTGCGCCACTTCCTTGCCAAGCACTTCGCTATCCACCGTTTTCTGCGGCAGCCTCACGGTAAAAATAGAGCCTTTGCCGGGCTCGCTCTCAACATGAATTTCACCATCCATAAGATGTATAAGACGCTGCGTAATAGCCATGCCAAGCCCGGTGCCTTTGGAGGTTCCGCCATCGTGCTCCTGATTAAAGCGCGAATATTCGTCGTAAAGTTTTTTCAACTGCTCTTTTGTCATGCCGTAGCCGGTATCCTGAACGCTGAACTCAAGGCGAGATTCTTTGAAACAGATAGATAAATTAACCTCGCCGGAATCCGTATATTTAAATGCGTTTGAGAGCAGGTTATTGAAAATTTGTTTTATGCGAAGCTGATCGCCAACTAACTTTGCAGGAATATTTTCATCGACATTGAGCTTAAACTCAATGGGCTTCCCTTCAATACGCATAATATTCAAATGCACAGAATCGTTTATTATGCTGGCAACATTATATTCAACAGGCACAACATCCATTTTGCCGGCTTCTATTTTGGAAAAATCCAATATATCGTTTATTATGCTTAAAAGCATATCGCAGGAATTATATATTTTATCAAGGCCAACTTCAATATTTTCCGGAAGATTTTCATTCTCTATAAGAATTTCCGTTATGCCCATTATCGCATTCATCGGAGTGCGTATTTCATGGCTTGTTTTCGCCAAAAAATCCGATTTCGCTCTATTGGCGGCTTCGGCTACAGCAGCCATGCCTTCCAAGTCTTTGTGCATTTTAAGCATAGAGCTCACATTGTTTACTATTTGCATTTGTATTCGCACTCTTGACTTGACAATTTTTGCGCTGAAAGGTTTATGTATAAAATCTGCGGCCCCAAGGTCAAGACCTTTTTCCTCGTCTTCAACCGAGTTAAGTCCGGTAATGAAGATAACAGGAATATGCTTGGTTTTGGAAGAAGCTCTGAGTGCCTTCAGAACTTCATATCCGTCCATGTCTGGCATAATAATATCGAGCAAAATAAGATCGGGCAAATACTTCTCTGCCATTTCAATTGCGCTTGAACCGCTCTTTGTCATGTAAATGGTATAATCTGAGCTTAGTATGCTAAGTAGTACTTCAAGGTTTGATTTTTCGTCATCCACAAGAAGGAGGCTGTTCTTTTTTTCTGAGGTGGGGCTCATGAGGGTAATATAGGAAATAACAGCACTAGCCCTGCAATAATAAATATGGATGGCAACAGGTTCACCACATTAATTTTTTTTATTTGGAGCATGCTGATCCCAATTCCGGCAATCAATATGCCGCCAACTGCGCTTACTTCCGTAACTACGGCTTGCAGTTCTGCAGCACTCAAAAATGAAGTTATCAACTTTGCCGAGAGCGCAATAGCACCTTGATACAGCAGCAACGCCCCAGCCGAGAAAATCACGCCGAATCCGAGCATTGTGGTTAGCAGCATCGCAGATATGCCGTCTAGCAAAGATTTGGTGTATAGTATGGTATGGTCGCCGCGCAATCCGCTATCTATGGCTCCCAACACCGCCATTGCGCCCACGCAGAATAACAAAGTCGCTGTGACAAACCCTTCTGCTACAGTACTTTTGTTTCCGGGAGACATTTTTTTTACAGCTTCTTGAAGCCACTCCCCTGCTCTTTGCAACCTGACATCCATCCTTAAAATTTCACCGACTGCACCACCTGCCGCCAAACTGATTATAACAAAAATAAAATTCCCAGTTTTGATTCCCATGGATATTCCCAAGAACAATATGGCAAGCCCTAGCCCTTGCATAATAATGTCACGTATCCTGGTTGGCATTTGCGGCAAAAGCATGCCCGCCAAACACCCGATAATTACGGCACCTGCATTGACAAATGTTCCCCAAAGCTCAGTCATTGGCACTAAGGTAGAAAATTTCTAAATTGCTGATATGAAGAGAATTATTCCGATAGCGATCTTCCTTGCCACGAGTGCCTTTGCTGCCGACTGGTATGCCAAAGGCGAAGGCTATGAAAAATGCATGAACACAGAAGACGGACTTTTAATTTGCCGGGAAGACTATGTGAATAATTTTTGCTATGGAAAAGAACGGGTGTGGCTTAACAATATCCGAAGAATGGTTATGTACGATAGAGGCGAAGAAAGGCAGTGGTACGACCAAACTCTGATTGCCGTAAGAAACTTGAACTATAAATGCGAATATCACGGATGGTCAAAGCTCAAACTTGCAGACGGCAAGTGGACATGGCAATGCTACCTCAATAATCGAGCAACAAAAGATGAAGACTGCAAAGGGTTTGGAAAAAAGCGATAATTGCATTTTCTATATTGCTTAAATGGAAAATATGATAAATGTCTTTGAAAATGGCCAAAAAAAAGCATTTACTTGGGACAGTCTTGGTGATGTAAAGCTCGGTAGGGGAGATTTGGGCGAAGAAATGCCCGTGCTAATTTACAGACTTATGCAGTTTACCCTTCTAGAAACCTTAAGCCAGGAGCTGGGATTATCAAAAACAAATGATTTTTTTCGGAAAGCCGGACATTTGGCTGGGGCAGAATTTGCGAAAAATATGTTGCCTCTAGATTCGGATTTTGACAGCTTTATTTCACAACTTCAAAAAACATTGAAACAACTGAAAATCGGGATATTGCGCATGGAATCTTTTCAGCCGGAAACCGGAGATATAGTACTTACTGTGTCGGAAGACTTGGATTGCAGCGGTTTGCCGATTACCAACGAAACCATCTGCGTATATGATGAAGGTCTTATATCCGGTATACTGGAAGCGTACACCGGAAAACAATATGATGTACAGGAGATAGATTGCTGGGCAACCGGAAACCGAATATGCAGATTTAAAGGCCAGCTGGCAAATTAATTGAGTATGAGCACGACACCTGAAATGTTATTTGCGTTCCTTCGCGACTTATTCTATTTTAAGCCCAATGCCGAGCTTGATGTAGAAAAGCTTGAGTCGGATTATGTTTTATTCGGCAAGGCTTTGGTGTATTTTGCGCATTGTCTTTCTCAATACAACAATTTTGCAAAAGCTCTCGCAAAGGGAGATTTAAGCATAGATCTTCCACCTTCGGCAAATGAAGTTGCTGCGCCGCTCAAGTCTCTTCATGCAAGCCTTAAGCATTTAACATGGCAATCCAAACAGGTGGCAAAAGGCGACTATAAACAGCACGTAGATTTTATGGGCGAATTTTCCGAAGCATTTAACACAATGATTGAACAATTGGCTGAACGGCAGCTAAAACTTGAAGAAGAGATAAAAATAAGCCAAAGGCATTCAAATGCTCTGGAGCAAATAAATTTGCTTCTCAGCAGTTTAACAGATTATATACCGCAACAAATATTTGTAATTTCTGCCGATAACAATAGAGTGCTTTTGATCAACAATATGGCAAATGCCGAGATAAAAAAAGATCCGGATTACTTAAAGAAACTATTGGAATTGTTGCCCAAGCATAACGGCAACCACGTAAATCATTTTGATATTCTGCTCAATCAGGATGGCACGGAGCGATATTTGGCGATTAATTCATATCATATAGAATGGCACGAGAAAAATGCTACAGCTTTGGTGATCAACGATAACAGCACAGAAAAGAAGCAGATAAAGCAACTGGAAAATTATGCTTACTATGACAGCATGACTCATGTATATAATAGATTTTACGGCATGCTCACTCTTAATGAATGGCTTGATAATAAAAATGAATTTGCCCTGATTTTTGTAGATATGGACAGGCTAAAATACATAAATGATAAATTCGGGCATAGCGATGGAGACAGATACATTATCAACGTTGTAAAGAATTTATGTACTTTTTCCAAAAACGCCACAGTTTGCCGCATAGGCGGTGATGAATTTATGCTGTTAATTCAAAATATCAGCGAAAAGGCGGCACACGCACGCATGGAGGAAATTCAATTTGCAATACAAAACGACGAAGACTTGAAGGACAAAAGCTATACATACAGCATAAGCTACGGCATAATAGCAGTTGAAGAAAACAACGAATTATCATCCAGCAATATTCTGAGCATAGCCGACGAGCGAATGTACGAACACAAGCGCGCCAAGAAAAGAAAACGGCTGGCAAAAACCGAAAAAAGACCGTAGGGGAAATTTTCTAAATTCTCCCCTATATGACCTACCCGGAAATTACTTTAATCGCCATTGGACTGTCTATGGATGCGTTTGCTGTTTCAATAACGCTTGGATTGTCTGTTGAAAAACCGAAATTAAAAGAATTCATCCTGCCGGGAGTGTATTTTGGATTTTTTCAGATGCTTATGCCGATTATCGGATATTTTGCCGGAACTTTATTTGCAGAGAAAATTGAAAAAATTGACCACTGGGTGGCTTTTGGGCTTCTCGCATTTATAGGTGGTAAAATGATAAAAGAAAGCTTTGAGAAACACGAAGAAGAGAGTTTACGCAAAAATTCATTCGCATTTGCAAGTATGCTGCTGCTGGCTGTAGCTACAAGCATAGACGCTCTTGCTGTGGGAGTGACATTTGCATTTTTCCAGACAAATATTTTTGCTGCAAGTTTAATAATAGGCTTAACAACATTCAGCTTTTCCATAGCCGGAGTGAAAATCGGAAATATCTTTGGAATGAGATTCAAATCCAAAGCCGAGTTGCTTGGCGGAATTGTCCTTGTGCTGATTGGGGTTAAGATTTTAATTCAATAACATTTACTATATTTAACTATCGTTGTATAAAAACAGGAGAAAGTATGGATTCTGGTGCCACTATTATAATAGTTATTCTTATAGCTATAGCAGCACTAATTACGCAACATTTGCTTTTGCGCAAAAAAACTAACGCAACAGAAAAAGAAAATAATTCGCTTAAGGAAGAAATTGGCGAGTATAAAGGCAAATTAAAAGCTAAAGAAGAGCAGGAATCCAAAAGAGAAAATATAGAGCAGGAGTTAAACGAATCAAAAGTTAAATGTTCAGTGCTGGAAGCAGAAAAAAAAGCGATGGAAGAAAATTTGCATGCCGAAAAAACAAAGGCAGGAAATTTGGAAAAAATTCAAGGAGAGCTTAGAACAGAGCTTGCTTCTGCGCAAAAGAAATACACCACATTGGAAACGACAGAAGAGGAAAGAAAGCAAACATACGAAAAAAGAATAGAGATACTTAATAATACACAAGAGAGACTTGAACAGGAACGGGAACAGGAAAAGAAAGATGCGCATAAAAAGGAGTTGGACCGTTTGGAAGCACTAAAAGATACTTGGAAAAATCACGAAAATAAAACCAAGCAAACTATTAAATTAATTTGCGAAGAACACACCATTCCTTATGTGGATAACTTCCCTTTCAAAGGCAAACCGGACAACGCAATTCAAATAGCAGATGAGTATATCATATTTGATGCCAAAAGCCCAGGTTCTGACGATTTAAGAAATTTCCCTAATTATATAAAAGCTCAGGCAGAACAGGCTAAAAAATACGCAAAGCAAGAAACTGTAAAACGATGGATTTTTCTTGTAGTTCCTTCAAACACTCATGAAGTTTTAACTAACTACATCCATAAATTTCCTGATTATGAGGTTTTTGTTGTAACCTTAGACTCTCTTACGCCTATAATTCTCTGTTTGAAAAAGATTGAGGAATATGAATTTGCAAATCAGTTAAGCCCGGAAGACAGAGAAAAAATATGCAGCATAGTTGGAAAATTTGTGCATCTTTCCAAAAGACGAATACAAATAGATTCATTTTTCATAGGGCAGTTTCTTGAATTGATGAGCAGTACAGAAAATAATTTGCCTGAAGAAATTCTTGAGGAAGTAAAAAAGATTGAAAAAACCGGAAAAATAAATCCTCCTCTGGCAAAAGGCAAAAAAGAAATTTTAATAGATAATTTGAGCGATACTTTTAAAAGTAAATCAAACGATGCAATTCATCAGGGCATTCTTATAGATCAGGAAACGGTTCTCAAGCAAATAAATGAAATTCCCTTGAGCGAGCGAACTTCTATTTAATCCCCGAAGCCCTGATAATAGGATGTTCGCAAGATTTTAACAATACATTCTCATCGCCAAAAATAAAGCATTTCTTTTTTGCACGGGTTATTGCCGTGTACAACAATTCTCTGGTCAAAAATTCCTTTTCCAATTCACTATCGGGATATACAACAGCAACATCATCATATTCCGAACCTTGGGATTTATGAATTGTTATCGCGAAAGCATCGCTGTGAGTAGGCAAAGTCAGTGCCTGAAATGATTTTATCCCATCTTTGCCGGAATAAAAATATGCAAATTCCTTATCCATAACCCCAACATCGCCGTTGAAGAGATTTAAGCTGTAATTATTCTCCGTGATTATTATCGGAGTGTATTTCGCTTTTTTCTGTTTTGCCAAATTGCATAGCTCTCTATTGACTTGTATAGTCCCGTATTTGCCAACATTTGTTGCACATAAAATCTGAAATGTTTCCAAAAAATCAAGCGCAGCTTTTTCATTTTCCGCATTAAATAAAACATCGTACCTGTTAAAAACCTCTGCGCTCAATTTGTCATTTTGAAAATAATGAACATCCTCATTTTCAAAACTTTTTACATCGCCGGATAAAATCTGCTTGCTCAGTTTATCAATACCGGGAGGAAGCCTGAACCCTTTTGTACGCTCATCATAAACCTTATCATTGCCCTTATACTTTTCGCAAAGATCAGCAAATACAGAACCCGCCTCAACGGAGGCCAACTGATTTTTATCCCCCAGCAAATACAAATCGCAATCATTGGGAACCGCATTCAGCAATTTAGACATCATAGATAAATCTATCATTGAACATTCGTCTACGGCTATTATTTTTGCATCAAGCTGATTATAACCGCCAAGCAAGCGATGCAAAGTTTTTGATTCTTTTTCTATGCCTTGATTAGCCAAACTCTGTGTCATCCTGAGAGCCGCTTTTCCTGTTGGCGCAGCCAAGCTAATTGTTTCAATATCTTTACCCTTTAGAATATTCGCCAGTGAAGTTGTTTTGCCCGTTCCCGGGCCACCTGTTATTATATGGAATTTCAGCTCGCCAAGCCTTTTCAATATTCTTTCCTGATACACAAAATATTTCTGAATATATAAGTTGCCGTTATCAAAAATCAAAGGACGGTTTCTATCCCTATCACTTCTCCCCACCGCCGCAGAATTTGCCAGGCTATCGTCTGCAGGAATGCACACGCTGCCCTGCCACAATCTTTTCAAAAGTTCCGTAGCTGCTTTGTAAAGCGGAGTGTTAACGCCAACGCCATACTTTTTTTCCAAATACGAAAGCAAAAACTTATCCATGCAAACTTTCCTCCAGCTTCGCAATACCGTCTGCCAAATCTGCACCGCTTACATTATAAATTCCGTTTGAATTTTCCGCATTCACGCCTCGCACAAAAATATAATATATCCCGCCGAACTTCTTTTCAAAGTCAAAATTCTTCTGCGTTTGCTCCAACCATCTCTTCAATGCAACGGCGTAAATATAATACTGCAAATGATAACCGTGATGCTGCATAGCCTCTTCCATTCCATCTCTGGAAAAATCATTCAAGCTATTGGACTTCCAATCCAGAATGTAATACTTTTCATCTGCACCCAAGAACACCAAATCTATTGCACCTTTGATATATTTATCCGGCAGCACCTTGGGTTCGGAAAAGCTTATTTTTTCTTTTGCCATTATATCCTGTATCTTTTGCAAATCCACTTTGTCGGAACTCATCAAAAATCCGAGCTCCGTTGCTTTATTTTTAACATCGCGCAATTTCCCTGCACCACCCGGTAATTTTTTATTCAAAACTTCATTAACCCAATTTTTTACCACTTCCTTATTGCTTTTTCCCTCTTCCGTTTTTTCAGAGAACTCTTTAAAGCCACCCAGTTTATTTTCTATCATATCCAGAATTCTATCTTCTTTCGCATTAAAATCAAGATTTTCAAAAATGCTATGCAAAAGAACCCCCATTCTTTTTCCTGCAGGAATTTTTTGCCGCACCGTTGGGATATATTCCCTATGTTCAAAGTTTTTTGAAATTCCGGTAAAACTTGTTCTTGTCCATGTCGGTTGCTGAAACTCCTCTTTATTATGCAAAACTTTGGCTTCTCTTTGAAGATTTTTCGTTGCAACTTCCAAATTATCATACTTGCCTTTTTCGTCAAAAGCCTCATCCAAATCTATTATTTGAATATTCTCGCCATCAAAATCGGAATTGCAAAACTCATAAAAAAATTCACGGACAGGTGATGTTTTATTGCCGTTAAATGTCCCATCTTTTTTCTTTACCGGCGGCAAATACGCAACATACAATCTATGCTTCACTCTTGTCAAAGCAACATATAAAAGCCGTGCAGTCTCTTCGTTTTCTTCTTTTTTCCCTGCATCCGACGCTCCTACATCCGCAGCTTTATACGCTACAGCAACTTTGCGTTGATCTTTGTGGTACACAAATGGTTCCGGGAAGTTACGATTCTTCCGCCTCTTCCAAATATCCGGCACAAACACAATATTAAACTCCAAGCCTTTTGATTTATGGATAGTCATTATTTTAAGAGCATCTTCGTCTGTTTCCAATTTTTCTTCCATTTCATCATTATCTCCGATTTCTTTGCAAAGAGCGGCAAAGCGATTATTTATTTTTTCCGGAACTCTCCCTAATTTAATTTCCTCTTCATTTAACAATTCCATAATCTGGCGAATGTTTGTTATATTCCGCTCTCCGTTTATCTCTTCTGCAATGCTCGCCCATAAATTCAATTCATTCATAAAAAAATCAATGGCATTCATAAGGCCATGTCTTTCCCATTTTCCTTTAACCTCGTGAATTATATCCGTCCATTTTCTGAAAACGTTTTCATCTATTTCTTTCGGAGCGAAGCCGCAAAATTCATGCAAAAGCAAAGCCCTAATATATTTTATATTGTTATTATAGCAAATAGCATTTAATAATATCCTTAAAAAAGTTGCAGATTCGCTTGCAAAAACAGAAGCTCCGCGGACTATAGCCGGAATACGCTCATTTGACAAAGCCGCTTTCCAGTTAAGACAGGCATTGTTGCTTTTCAGCAAAATAGCTATATCTTTTGGCTTAAAGTTTCCTGAACTTAGCAATCGTTTTATTTCCGCTATAATAACCGGCTGAATTTTTAATTCATCATCTCCTTTCCAAATAACAAAAGATTTATATTTATCGTCCTTTTCCCTAATCGGTTCAATATCCTTTTTTCCGCATGCTACGCTTGTGTAACCTATTCCATCGCCCATTTTTGACACAAACGAGTCGCTCTCAAAAAAAGAATTCAGGGCTTTGAGCACAATATCTTCAGAACGATAATTAACAGTCATAAAAAAGCAGTTTTTTCCTGCAGAAGTTTTGGAGTGCCCGTATGCAAAAATATCACCGCCTCTAAATCTGAAAATAGCCTGCTTGGGGTCGCCGATCATAAAGAACGGCTTGCCGCTTCCGCTGAACAGATAATCAAAAATCTTAAACTGCAATCCGTCCGTATCTTGAAATTCATCCACTAATATAGCTTCATATCTGTTTTTCACAGCATTTTGCAGTATTTTTCGCTTATCATTTTTTATCGCCGTATAGCAATCTTCAATCATATCGCTATAACTCATAACTTTCAACCGGTCCTTCTCTTCCTTCAATTTTTTCCGAACCGTCTTTGCCAACTCATAAGCTATTGCATATTTCATTTTTTTCATATCGGTTTCCGCTAAAGACTGTTCCAAATCATCACCTTCATATTCTGCTTCGGGATAATTTAAAACTTTATCTATAACTCCGAGCAGATCATCGGGTTTAAGTTCTACAGCCATATCCAAATTTTTAACTCTTTTTCTCCAGAAATCAGCTATAATTCGGGCTTTAATATCACTCAAATCAGAAACAATTTCCCTTTCTTCAAAATTTCCCGTTTCATAAGCGAATTCGCTAAGCATTTTTTTGCAAAATCCGTGGATGGTAAACACAGGCATTTCATCCATGCGCGCTATTGCATCGCGCAAGTTTGCTTCTTTTTCTTTTATCTTTCCTTTTTGTTTAGCATTTCTGATTAAAGTCAAATCAGGATCATCACCTTCGTCTGTTTCCCATATTTCATAAGCACGCCTGATTTTTTCTGCGGTCTTTTTTTTGAGTTCTGCGGTTGCCGCATCTGTGAATGTTATCAAAACTATTTTTTCAATAGGGAGCATTTTCTCCAAAAGCAAGCGAAGAACAATCAAACCGATAGTATATGTTTTGCCTGTGCCGGCACTTGCTTCAATAAGAACTTTGCCTTCAAGAGGTAAACTATGGACATTTAATTCTTGCATTTTACCTCTTCCCCGTTATAATGTTCAAACAGTGCATTTGAACAATCCTGAAATTCCTTTTCTATGCCTAAGGTCTTAAAATTTTTCGCATTTCCTATTGCCATTTTTGTATATTGAGAATTAAATTCATTTTCAAAAAGCATTCCTTCCGCATTATCCATTTTTTTATTTTTCCTGTATTCCCATGCCGCATCCGGAAAAATCGGCAACAACTGCTTTTTTAAGCCAGTGGCCAAATCCCATAATTTATCTATCTCTGTTTGCGCAAATGCACTATCTACTTTCGGCAATCTGAATTTTAAAGGTTTTTTATCCCATAAAATAATTTCTGTGACAGCCGGCTCCGTTACGTTATGCTCCAAATGTTTCAGCCAATGCCATAACCTGTATTTTCCTTTGTCTTTGCTAGGCTTGATGAATGTTTTCACATTTGGAGTTTGCTCGTTTTCCATTTTTTTTATCTGGGCTATTTTCTGCTCTTTAATTTTATCCGCAAGTTTTCCGCTTGGGAAACTTCCTCTGTATTTTAAAATCTCTATTTCATGCTCGTAATTCCCATTGTTCAAAATCAAATCCCCAAGCTTCCATTCCTCCAGCTTATTTCCAAGAGCAAAAGGCTCTATATTTTCCAAAAGGTCAATATCTTCCGGCAAATCAATATTGCACACGGTTCTTAAAAAATATTTCGGAGCATCGGATAAAATTCTATACAAAACATCTACATCTCTTTTTTCTTCTGTTTTCTCTGTCTTAACTTGCCACTGCCAAATATTTTTTTTCTCTTTAATTTCTTTGTTATGCCATCGATTGTCATAAGTGCTCAACTCTTCATTGTTAAAATACCTTACGGAAAAAGGTTGCAACGGATGTTTTGCAATAATTTTTTTTATATTTACGCCATACTGTTCTTCCAAATTTTTCAGAAACATAACAACCACGCTGGAAGGATCCAGATCTTCCGCATTTTTCTCGCTCTGTCCCACCCAACTGATGTAAAATTTTTCCTTAGCACTGCGAATAGTCTCCAAAAACATCAGGCGATCTTCATTTGCTATGTCCTTGTCACCAGGCTTCGGATCCGTATCTATAATGCTTATCTCCTTGCTTTTGCTTTGCCTCGGAAAATCCTTGCTGTTCATTCCAATACAACAGATAACTTTATGCGGAACAGCTCTCACGGTGTCAATATTTGAAAAGGAAATTTTCCCATTTAAATGATACCTGCTCTTTGCGCTTGACACGACTTTTTCCGGCAAAGCATTCTTCAAAACGGAAAATTCCACAATAGCATTTGCATCACCAAAACCTTCAATCATTTCCTGTTTTAGCAAATCCCAGGCATTTATAACTTCCTGATACGGATTATCATCCTCCGTGAAATCGGTTTCATCGGAACCAAAAAACGGCTGCAAACAATCTTTCAAAAAAGAATCCCAATCTTCAATGGATTTATCCGAGCTTCCTTTTTCCAGCATTTCCAAAGCATCTATAAAATCTGTAAAATCACCTAAAATTTTAGCTGAACTTCCTTCTATGTCTGTGTAGCAATATTCGCCAATTTCGGAAAATCCGTGCTCTGGAATCATGAAAAAGCCGGCAGCCAACTGGTCAAACCCGCTTTTAAAGGAATAATTTGGTTTTTCTTCGGTGCTTTCCAGGTTATGTCTTATCGCATTTTCCCTTACCCATTTTTCCAAAAGTTCCCTGTTATTTGAATTCAGCTCCTTGCCCTGAACAAACATGGAGTATTCAAACAGCGCAACAATATCAGAAGCATCGTAGTTGCCGTGAACTTGCGAAAAAAGCATAAGCAAAAGCTGTACTGTCTTATCGCTTTTTTTCACATCACGGTCTGCAATGTCGTAAGGAATTTTATACCTGCCAAAAACCATTTCTATCGCACTTGCATAAGTTTCAATATTGGGCGAAACAACAGCGATGTCCGCAGCGGCTATTTTTTCTTTTATAAATAAATCCAGTATATAATCGCATAGAACTTCAATTTCTCTTAGAGAGGAAAAGCAACTGTTGAAGGCTAAGTTGAGAGTTGAAAATTGAGAGTTAAGAGTTGCATTATCATCGTTGATTATGTCTGCTTGGATTTTTGAAAGCAATGAATCTGCAGATTCCGGCCCGGATATAGGCTCTAATTTTTCCCAGCCTATTTGCTCATAGAAAACCTGTGCGCTGCGACCTAAATTTGCTATCAGCCTGTTGCCTATATCCCAGTACAGCGTATCTTCATCTCCCATCTTTTTTTCGGTCCAATCCTCCCATGCTTTTTTACGCAAACGCATGATTGATTTATCGCTTTTTGCATCGCCAATATATTTGCCGCTTATCAAATGCAAAAACAGATGAACTTCGCAGCCGGCTTCTGCCAAAATATTCAGAGATTTCAGATGAACGGGTGCCATTGACAGAGGAGCAAATACGAATATTTGTTTTTTTTCAATTTCGCATTTTTTTTCTTCTATAATACTGTAAAGCTGAGAGATATCCATCTGATTTTTATATTTTTTTCTTAAACTTACCCAGATTTCTCTTTGCCATTTTTCATGTTCATTTTCTGTTTTGCATGGTTTGCCGCTATCCCAAGCTTTGATCAAATCAGGTCTATAAATTTGATATCCGTAAAATAAGGTTGCAAGTTCGCCGGCAAAGGAAAATGTTTTTTTGCCTCCTTCCAGCAAGTTGTAAATTGCCCATTTCAAATTGTCCGGGTTGTAAACACAAGTCTTTTCATCTTTTTTTTCATCGGAAAGATTGTAGGCATATTGCATTAAAAGCCCGGCGAGCGGCTTGAACGGCAAAGATGTCCATATTCCGCGTTCATCAACACATTTTTTTTGCAAATACTCCTGCAACCCTTTCGATTCGCAAACGAGTACCTTTCCGCCGGTTAAAAAGCTGCCTTTAGTTCCGACATCAAAGTTTTCTTTGGCCACAACAGCCTTTAAAAACTCATCTGCCAGAGTTTCTATATTTGTATGAGGAATAATACGCATTCTTTAATTATAGTGAAAATTCATCGACTAAAAATCCGTCCAGGCCAAAAGTTTTTAAAACCAAGTTTTTTCCGTCAACATCCGCAATTGTATATTCGGGTACATTCCTTTGAGAGTATTTAGCTATTGAGCTTTTATCTGCTTCTTCAAGGGCATCATAGAATTTTGCGTTGCTTGCCGTGGAAACTGTTAAATATACAGGTTTCGGCTCACGAGTTCTTACATATATGTGATCATGCCCGGCTATTACCAAATCCACGCCGCTTTCAGCCATCAATTTGTCAAATCCGCCTTCTATATAGTGCCGAACATCGTCATCGTAAAAATGAATTGCTACGCTCCGTGTGGATTTATGGTGGTGGACTATAATCCATTCGTATTTTCCGGCATTGGCTGCCTTAGCTTCCTTAATTGTGCTATTGAAATCGGCTACATATTCCGCAGCACGTTCTTTGCTTCCCGGCCAGTGAGCCGTATTTAGCGCAATAAAAAGAATATTATTATATAGATAAAAATAATTGCCCGATGCCAAGTTCTGTTCATTGGGCAAATTAAAATGATAGACAAAGAGATCGGCGGGGTCGTGATTTCCTCTCGCAGGCGCAAAAGGTATATTGCGAAGTTCCGGCGGCGCAAAGAACAGTTTAAATTCAGATTCATCGCCGTTGGAGTTATCAACATGGTCTCCGGCACTAACAATAAAACTTGCGCCGGCCTCGGCTATTTTCCCAACCACTCCTGCCCAAGCATTAGCGGCTTTGCTATTTCTTGCCTCAAGTTGCGGGTCTCCTACTATAGCGAATCTGAAAGCTCCGGATTCCGGAACCGAGTAATCATATTCTTCGCTCCAATTAACGCTGTCGCTGGATGCCGAATATTTATATTTTGCGCCTGGGGTTAAATCCGTTAAAGTAACTTTGTGCCATAGTTTACCCTTAGAAGCTGCACCGTATGTTCCCATTGCAGTTTTGATAAAAATTCCGTCTGCATCAAAAAGCCGAACAACTGTTTTTGTATCAAGTGTGCTGGAGTACCATGCGAGATTAAGTTCCGTTGTATTTGAGCCAGGAGTAAGAGCAAGCGTTCCGTCTTCAAACTGAGGGGATTTGTCATTTGAATCCGAACACGCTATGACAAATAGCAGGGATAAAAGGAGTAAACGCAGCATTATGATGAAATATAGTAAAAGTCAAGACTTTTTTATTTCACCAATATTTTCCTCGCTTGTTTGCCGACCTTTTCGATATATACTCCTGGTATGGTTGGTTTGGCAGTTCCTAGTGGAGTGCCTTTTAGGTTGTAATAACGAGGAAGTGGAGAGTGGGGGGTCGAGAGCATGGAGTGCAGAGTTGAGAGTTGGTATGCGGAGCAGGTTTCACCTTCATCGATTTTTGCGACTATTCCACCCATTCCTGTGCATTCACCTATTAATATATCTGCATAGCAGCTTCCGTAAATCAGGCATGGTTTTCTTAAGGTTGCGCAACTTTGAACTTCTTCGCCTTCTATGCGTTGGCAAAGAACTTTGCTAATTTCTGCACAATAGTTGTCTCGGTAGCAGAATACTTTGTACAGTCCTTCTGTATCTTCGCTTTCGTCTATGGTTTCCATGATGATTATGGTTGGGCGTGTTAGTGCGTAATTTTCTGCGGATACATTGTCTGTGACTATTGTTGCGGTTGCTTTTTGCGTTGTTTCCACGCGTTTGGATAAATTTGGGGTACTCTTACTTAACTCTATTGTTGGTTTGCCGCTTAAGACTTTTTCGTCATCGCTTTCGTTTGTTTCTATGTTTGTGGCGAAGCCGTCGTAGCTCATAAGGCTGTTTAATACATTTTGCAGTAGAGTTTGGTTTGCAAATATTTCACGTGGTACCCAGAGTGTGTCTGTGGTTTTGTTTGTTTCAAAATTAGGCATGGTATCTGTGAAGAATGGTTTTAGTTGTTTTTTGTGTATGGTAAATTCGGCTCTGTTGTTGTTGAGTCTGTAGTTGCCTGCATTTGGGTCTTCTGGGTTTATCATATAATAAGCGGCTTTGCTGCCTTTGTATTCGTCTGCGCCGAATCCGTAGCCGCCAAAGATGAAGTCAAGTTCGTCATGGAGCTGGTTTTCGTCTATGCTTGGAATTGGAGATTGGTTCATTTTGTTATAAACATATTCGCGTGCTCCGGTCCATGTGACTTGCAGTTCTTTTGGTTCTATGGCATAGGCGCAGGCATTGTTTTGCAGAATTACATCTTCTTCAAATGTTGCCAATTTTGCCATTGCTACGAGCCCTATGCCTGCATTCGTTTCTTTGCCTTCTACTGTTAAGTCATAAGTTTTTCCGTCTTGACCCACAGCAAATGGTTCGGGGCTTTGCAGTTCTCCGTTGTATGTGAATATTTCACCGCATTTTGGAAACCATGAGACTTCTATCAGTCTTGCAGGTTTTATTATGAATGGCACTATTAGTGCGCCGAAGTATGCGTTTCTATCTTTGCTGATTATGTAAACTGTTCCGCCTGTTGCTACGTGTATGTTTAAATCGTAGTGATATTCAAATTTTGCAGTATCTAATTTTGTTCCGTCCATCCATAATTCCGGCCTTGGTTTTATTGAGAATCCTGTGTATAGCTGAGGTTCAATTGGGTCTGCTTGAATGTGTCGCATTGTGTTTTGTAACTTGAAGTAAGGCATTCCATCGTTGTAAAATCTACCATCTATGTCCCATATAGTTTCGAAATCCCAACCAACATAAGTGTCTTTTCTTTGCATTTGCGCTGTTGTTCTACCTTCCCCTTTACCAACATCATTTTGACGACTTATTTGTGTGTTGTAATAACTGTTGTAAATTGAAGCATTAAGAGTAAATCCTATCAAGCCACCTACACTACTATATGCAGATTCTGAAGTATGGTTTACATCCACTAAAGCATAACTATTTAATATAGTTGAATAAACCATTGATCCCACCAAACCACCAGTAGTACCACTTCCTTTCGTATTGTGCAGTACACTTCCTATTGCATAACTATTGGAAATTGAACCATTATTCTCATTTCTACCTACTAAGCCACCAACATTTCCAGGCGAAACTGCCGATATTTCTACTAAAGTATAACTATTGGAAATTAGACCACCATTCATTCCCACCAAACCGCCAATACCAACACCTCCACCAGAATCACCATTACCCAATATATTTGTTATGGTATAACAATTGGAAATAGAACCCCAATTCCATCCTACCAAGCCACCAACATTGTTTTCCCCCTTTACATTTCCTATTACATAACTATTTGTGATTGTTCCTTTATTACCATTTGTATTTACTAAGCCACCAACTCCGTTTTCACTTTTTACATTTCCAATAGCATAACTATTTGTGATTGAGCCTTCATTATATCCTACTAAGCCAGCTAATTTAGAATTTCCTTTAACATAGCAGTTGATGATTGAGCCGTAATTATTGTACACCAAACTTGCATGAGTATATGAAGCGACGATTCCGAGGTTTTGTATTGTGCCGCCAGGTAAATTATATGTTCCCAATAATCTAAATAAGCTATTGAGGCTATAAAGGCCGCTGATAATATGTCTATCACCATCAAATGTCCCTAAAAATGTTTGAGCATTTTCAGCGTCATATCCTATCGATGTCCACTCCCTTAACCCTTCAGTATTTTCATCCCAATCTTTCCAATCTGTTGTATCATTAAGCATAATATTATTTCCAAGTTTAATTGTTATGCCTTCCATATCATTGCCATCATTCACAAGCTTAGCCAACCCAGCCAATTGCTCAGGCGTAGTTATAACATATTCATTCTTATCGCCAGTATACCAATCGGTATCAGCATAATCAATCCAATTGCCTTGCGCAAAAAGCAAAGTGTGGAAAAAGACGAGAATAAAAAGGATTTTTCTTTTGAGAGGTAATAATTTCATAGCCGTAATATACATATTTTTTTGAAGAAGTGGTGACTTTTTTGAAATATGCGTTTTTTTTCGAAAAAAGCGGTTTTTGGAAGGAATTGTTAGTTTCAAGCGTTAGGTTATTCTACACTGGTGACCCATTAAAAAATAAAAAACCTCAAAATCCGTCATTTTCATGTCATTTTTTTGGCTGATTGCATTTTTTTATGCATTTTTTTCATTTTTTTTCCTCTGAACTCCGTCTAAGTAGTATGAAGAAAGAAAAACAGAGTTTTGTTGTTAAGGGTATCTCTAGAAAAACCCGGAAACTGTTCGACAGGTCAATAAAGTTCATAATGGCAAAAGCAAGCAACTCAGC
>Ga0209755_10003060_pt1 | contig 21479 bp, 14 predicted proteins | sample TergutCo191P1_FD_187301 | JGI IMG/M metagenome (GOLD analysis project Ga0209755, IMG submission 187301) | Cornitermes sp. P1 segment gut microbial communities from Petit-Saut dam, French Guiana - Co191P1 (SPAdes) (version 2) | ecosystem: Host-associated > Arthropoda: Insects > Digestive system... | reverse complement strand
ATCAGCCAGGAAAAATTGACAGCATCTACATTCTGAGAGGCATGATGTAGGTGAAGTGGGATGATAATATGCTGTTATAGTATTTACGTTTTAAAATGTCCTTATTCTTGAGTGAAACCTTTTTTTTAATGTGACCAATACCATGGAGATTCTCAACAGTGGTCCACATTCTTGTATCATCTGGACCACCCCTTCCTCCCAATAGCCCAGCTGACCTAAGAACTAGAGTATCTGATTACAAATGACCTCCCCTCATGACCAACTGCGAATTTAGATTTTATAAAAAAATGCAAAATCCAAAACACAAAACTCTAACCCCATAAGAGCGATTCCACATTGGTATAAATGTTGATTTTCCTTTTCCACTTCTGATCTTACAATTACAAACTTTTATCCAAAACATTTATAATCTATGGACATCCTGACAACTCTGACCTTAATTAACAGAATATAATGCATTGATACAAATGATTACCTTCTGGAGAACGAGTCTCTATATGTCTACTTATGTCTTCCCAGTTGCCAAAACCAAACTGTTCAATTGCATCAAGAAGATGCAATTCTTCTCGAGCAGACCAACCACCACGCCCCAGGCACATGCCAATGGCACCTGAATCCTGCAAAAATTATGTGCAAGTATTATATGGCAACTACTACCACCCATCTAGATGAGATACTAGCATATATGGGGGTCAGCTACTACTAAAACAGGTTGGCTTTTGATTTAACACCACCATGAATTATCTCAATATTTCTTATGTATACATGGCAGTAATTCTAATCCTCTGTGTTAGTCATAAGCAAAAACTAAAATTATACCCGCCACTCCATGCTTTCTAAAATTTCTGCAATTTACAAAACATGCCAAAGTGGAAAAATAAAAATACTGTCCACAGAATGCTGCAGGCAGGCTTCGATATCATGAGGACAGTCACAGACATGTACCATTCTAAAACAGAATGCAGGAAAGACTAAATTATATATCACACTTTAGTTTCTTATGTTAGTTTAACCTACCAACCTCATTCCATGAAGCAGAGTCCCTCTTAGAAAGCTACGAGTTTGTCAGCCACTCAAGAATTTCCCCATATCTTATGGAACTCAGAGGTTTTATTTCATTTGGATCAATATGCACTAAAAAGTATATAACTGTGTTAATAACAGTATCTTATATTTCGTATTTCTCCACATTTCAACTTAAAAGCCACTTTCCAAGATCTTCACAGATACATTTACAGGTGGTACCCAAAGTTAACATCATCCTTACAGCACTGTATAGACATTACCAACTTAGGGTGAAGTGTGTACTGATGGCAAACCTGCATGTAATTATAAAATCTAAATTTAATTCTATCATACAGACTGTTATAAAGTAAAAAAAGCTTTTATTATTAGGAAAACAGTCCACACTATATAGTAGGTACATGCGAAAGTGACTACGTGCTAGCTAATCCTAAGATGGACTACTGTCTATGAGTTTCACTTCTGTTGTTCACTCATTGCTGTTGCTGTGGTTGCATTCAGACACATATTCAAAGAATGTGGCAATGTGTTATGCAACACAACTGAGACTGTATGTTCTTGTTACTCTTGCCTGACCAGTGAATGCATTCATTCGTGCTTCTGGTCTGTAGATCCTGTACAATGTGCATGTCCAATATCTGAAGCCAAGCTGCAGTGGTGTGAGGTCATCAGTGTACTAATAAAGTACTACTATAAATGTGTTTGCGAATGTCTCCTTTGAAGTGGCTTCTAAGCCAAAACATCACAGAAACTTTAAATACAATAAGCTTTTCTTACAACATGTGTTTACTTTACCAAAGTGTGTTTACTTTATCCAAATTATACTGTGTAAACAGTTAATCCACTACCATCCACTTTAATATTACCGTGTGCACATGGGCGTGTGTACCTGTGTGTGAATGTGTGGGGCGGGGGGGGAATTTGAGGTGCTTCAATATATCTGACTATGAGCACCTTACTAAAATCAATAAACATATTCATGACCCACCAAAGAAACGTAACAGCCAACAAACTGTTGGTTAGAATAATGAAGAATCTGATGCTAGTAAGCCTAAACAAGACAGGCAATGCACCTATAATGTAACACCGTAGTGTGTTCATGCAACCATGGTAGCAGTGGAAAAGCAAAATGTATTAACATATTACAAGAGTGTGTCTGTAGCCCTAGGTATCCAGCTTGTAATGTGCATGCACCATATTGTCATCTGTGGCCTGTCCTGCTGTACCATAGTTTTCCACATTATCTCATAAATGGCATGATTAAAAAAAATAGCCATTATTCTTGTCAGATCTTAATGAAACTTGAATTTTCTCAACAGATATTTTAAAACTAATCAAATACAAAATTTCAAGAAGATCCATCCATTGGGAGCCACACTGTTCCATGCAGATGGACGAAGAGGATGAAAGGCCAACAAGGAAGCTAGCAGTCACTTTTCGCAACTTCGCAAATGTGCCTCAACAATGAAATTGAATAAGAAATACAAGAACTAAAAACAAGTCACCTGCAATAGACAGTATTCAGGCACAGCTCCTAAAGCATGGAAGTTAAAAACTTATTCATCCATTACAGAAACTGCTTCTGTTGACATAAAAGAAAAATACCTACTGATCAGAGGATTGGTATAATATGCCTCTTATTCAAGAAAGGTGACCAAACTGCTGAATACTACATATAAAGCATCATCCAACATGCTATATGCAAGAATATTAACTTACACATAAAAAATTACTGGTAACTACCAGAGTGATTTAGCAACAGTAAATCAACCACTGATCCAATATTTACATTAAGACAAATCCTAGAAAATTCTGGTGAATGTAACACTGAAATCCATCATCAATTCATCAATTTTAGTGCAGCATATGACAGTATCAACGAGTACTACTACTAAGTGCTATGAAACTTTTTGGAATTCGTGACAACCTGGCGAGACTGGTGAACGCAACAATGGAAAATGACCGGTGTCAGGTAAAGATGCAAGGTGGCATGTTATATCTCTTAGAAGTCATGAATGGGTACAACAAGGAAGTTCCTTAGACTGCATACTTTTTAATTCAGCACTGGAGAAAGTCAATACACTTAAGTATCCAGACAAGGGGCTACTGTATGTACAGCTATGTGCATGTGCTTGTGATACAGATATGAGATATCTGAGGAAAACAAAGAAATCCTTCATAACATTAACAACTATAGCTTATACAATGGGATTAAAAGTAAATAAAGTAAAAGTACAGGAAATAAAATGCCAACAGTGGTTGAATCATAAATAAAAATTAGGGGCTATAAATTTGAGAGAGAACATGATTTGTAGAAGTGGGCTCAATGGTCACTGAGAAGAATCACATGACTCAACAAATTAGGAGATGAATACAGAACACAAGTAAGTGTTACAAAGACATTTTCAATCATGACTGCTTACTCATGAGAAAAAGATTAGGCTATACCAAACCCTTGTAAGACATTCTGATGTACAGAAGCAAAATATGGACATTGATGCAATCAGATAAGCTATTACTGTGTACTTTAGAAAGCAAAATCTTATGTAAAATGTATGGTCCAGTGCAAGAAAAAGGAGAATTAGGTACAATCAGCTGGTCACCGGACATTGTCAGAATGAGAAGAGTGGCAAGGTTGTGATGGATACAGCACCTACAAAGAATGGGCAATAATAAAATACCCAGAAGATATATGGATTACAAACTTGAAGACAGCAGGAGGATATGGAGAACTAAACTTCGGTAGGTGGATGGTGTGGTGGAATATCTGAGGAAGCTGGGGATCCAAAGATGATGAATGATCACCAGGTATAGCACGTTCAGAACCTGATGGCACATGGTGACGCACGGTAGGGGAAGTGAAGGGGAAAGATGTGAATGGAGCGGGTAGCCAGCAGCCTTGCACTGTACGTTGGAACATGGTCTATCCAGCATTACTACCAACAATAAAAACATGTGACTAGCTGGCTAGCAAGATGGTAAGCCATAAATTAAGGAGTAAAATTAGACAATTACAACATCACTGTTTCCATATAACACTTAACTACTGTTGACACAGTCAGTTCAGTTGTTTCCCGTGTTATGATATATGATACGATATATTGGTCAACTGCAATTGTGTTCACACACGGTGGCAGTAGTACAGTAAACATTTACACACAAAAGTGCAGGCCGTGCCCTGTCTTTGCAAGTTTTACCCTGGCATTTGCCTTACAACTGAGGAAAAAGCACGGAAAAACCTCAGTCAGGGTAGCCAAAGAGTGCTAGTATATGTATTACCAAAATGCACACATTACAAAATGCACACATACACACACCCACACATCACAAAAGCCACACACACACACACACACACCCACACATTACAAACTGCGCTCTCCACCAGCTTCTTCCTGCCTTGTAGCGAAATTTTCAAGCTGTGATCAACGTACTTGCTAAAGATAATACACTCGCTGTCCGCTGATGCGCACTCCTTGACTGCCAGTAGTCGACTGAACTGACACCCCCGCCGATTTAAATGGACTCGTCCGTTTCGCTGTAAGACCAAATCTGGTTTCTGCGCGTGTGCCATCACGTAACGAACGAGCTATACTGACAGTTGTGGAAGAGGGTTCTAAAGAAAGGTGATGCTCATTGTGGACTGCAGTGCTACTGATAATAAGTCAAAACCCAGCACAGGGTTCAATGACAACATATCATTATTACCAAAACTGCAGTTACAAACCTGCCAGAAGTTAGAAATGTTAAAAGAATACCAATCTGTATAGATTCTCAACATCAATATTGTAGAACCACGCACATAAAATACAGGACAGACCTTGCATGTTCATGGCAGTTAAAATAAAATTGAAAAAATCTCCAGTCAAATTGACTGGGCAAGCCCAATACTGATAATGCATGCCACAATATTAGATATGCTACAACAGTCGCCACCTAGGATGTTGTGCAACATGCCCTGGCGATGATATCTATATGATCCTTCATGATAAAACTGACATCTGACCAGAATGTGGGAGAGAGTTAGAGATACCACACAACATAAGTATAGCTGGTTCTCTACACAACAGACGGCCATGTGTAAGGCGTGTGTACGACCAGTCTGAAGCCATTATATTATGACCTCCTCCATCCTGGTGAAGCTAGAAAAGTATCAAAACAAGCACACAGATGGTTTCATAACTTAGATTCTGGCCTGGTGTAGGAGTCCATTCCACTTGCCAGGCTGACAAAACACCTCAATGAAGACCATCACTAGGTTCAGGATTAAATGCATTTTGCACATAATGCAGACAAAATAAGTCTAATCATAAAAAATGTCATTGCCTAGAGCTTTCTCTGAAAAAAAGGTAGCTTCCTTGACAGATGTATCTGCAACCTTAATGTAATGCAAGTCCATTTTAACCGTATCTGCAACCTTAATGTAATGCAAGTCCATTTTAACCAGGTACCCAGCAAGACAACCAGTTTCCCTGACTTTGATGCGGGATACATGGCACACAATTGTAACAAATGGACAGTGTGGTGTATGATTATGCCATGAAAATAACACAAGGTTCTTTGTGAAGCTGTATATAAGCGGTGACAATGCTGAATGGAGGAAACAGTGGGCACAAAGGTTTCACCACATAACAATACTGATACTGAGAATGTGGCATGAGAAGACCTGGCCGTTATAAATGAACCAGTTAAATTGGGCATATGACCCAACAGTGCTATGGGCTGGATGGTCTGGGGATCAAATCCCACTGAGGGACGAGATTTTCTGCACTCATCCAAACTTGCCCTGGGGTCCATCCAGCCTACCATACAATGGATACTGGGTCATTCCTGGCAGTACAGCAGCCAGGGCGTGGTATTAACTACCCAGCTCCCCCTCTAGCACTGAGGTTAAAGAAAGAGTAGACCTGTACTCTACTCCCTCTCCGTGCCTTCACGGCAGGTTACATGGTGAACTTTGTATGACCTATCAGTAGTAAACCACCCTGTGGTACTGATAAGTTGAAAGAAGGTCTACAAAATATCAGTAACATATAAGGGCAAATGTACTGCCTTGCCTGTCTGATAAGTCAAAACTTCAAGGGTTGGCCATGTAGTATGTCAGAGTGATAAAAGCAATTGTCTAATAGGTATAATATGCAGCAATAAGTTATGCAGATACTTGACAGGTTTATGCACATGAACATACATGGGTCAAGGAGTTGTCTTACACAATGAGTGGATATCAAATAACAAGACTGTGTGAGTAGGTCCTGGCCTACACCTTTGACCATCAAAGTAAATACAGTGAAACCTGCCTTACAACAGAAGCTGGAGAGAGCAGAACACCATCTTTAGTATCAAACTTTTACAGTTACAAGGACCTGCTACAAGGAACAGTACGAAACCACCTTTAATGAAAGTAAATGGACAGCCAAGACAAGACTGGAAGAGGGGTGAAAGGGTCTAGTTCCTAATTGTATTGTGCTGCACAACTATCAAGGGGATTTATCCTCAAGGAAACCTGGGACCTCATTACATTCCAGCATTCTATGTGCAAACTCAGACCCTTAAGATAGCTACTGCTTAAGGTGCCAGTGTGGAAAGGAAACACCAACATTGTGGAGAGGACTTAAGGTAGACAGTGAGGACTTCACTGCAGAGCTATAAACACAGCTGTTATAGTCTACCTTAGACTGAATTAAGATGAACAAGGAACATCAACATCCTATCTCTGCCCTACAACAATTCACACGAAAATTCCAAAATATTTTGTGACAGCCTGCATCTTATGTGGTAGGATTCATAAGACAGTATGGTATCCAGATGATTGTGTAGAAAGCTGTCAGAACATTCTTATTGTGGAACATATTTAGTGAAGGATGTAAACTCTAAAACCATTAGAAGTGTATAAACTGGGTTCTAGCAACAGAAAAAGAAGGACCATGCTCCAGTGTCAAAAGGAAAATTATAGTTTCATATATTTTGATTTTTATATTTTTGACAGCAAGCAAAAACAAATACCTTGAAATGAATGGTAACAAGAACTATAAAGACAAAATTTGCTCTTAAACTCTTCATAAACACTATTTTGATTTGTTCATGTTGTTACCAAATATTTGAACCTTGTCACATTTTCAATGGTTTAACTACAACCTTCATGCGCACAAGGACACCAGATCCTTAAATTCTCCCAGAATTGCACAGAGAGCAGAAGATAAAATCTTTAACAAACTTACCATGAATTGGTATGCATGTTCATTTTTATGTGGCCCTATTTCAGCACCTGCTGAGAAGCACTGAAACAAAAATGACATATATTAATCACACATAAGATATATGAAAGTGCTTACAACTTGAAATCCACAAACAGTTCCAAAAAAAATTAAATTATGTAACAGAACATCTATGACCAGCACATTAAAATGATCATAATATACATTCACCTTCATTCATTGCTTGAATTCACAGTGGAATTAATGGCAATTGCAACAAACAAGGGTAGTCAAAGAGTCATGCGCAATGGTAGTTGCTAAACAAGCAACATATACCAGAAGCACAGTAAATACCATTCATATATTTCTTGCTCTGTAACCGGTTCTAACGTGAAGAATGAGTTTGTGTCAGAAAAATTAAACCTCAAGGCTTCTTATCAATGGTAACACAAAAAAACAGCCACAATGGAACATAAAGTTTGTATTTAAATTTTATTGAGAACTTTCAATTGTAAATCTGCCACTAAAATGAAACCCCAATGTGTAACATTGGTGAAATAAGTTTTGTTTTTCTTCGATGTCAGTTCCTGTCACAGAACAGGACCTCAACACCTTCACCTTTGTGAAATAAATATTGTTGAGTTTCAGTTCATAAAATGAAGCATTCTTGGTAACATAAAGGTCAGCATGGTTGGAATATTAGGACAAATTCTGGGAACTGTAAATTCAATTTGTCACTAAAAAAAAACTCAAGCCTAACCCCGTCGGATAAAGTAAAACAAAAACTGAAGGTGACATTCTTAACCTCTTTACTGGGTCTTTTCTGGGCTGCTGGTGTAACCTGCCCTGGGTATTTAACTGCCCGTTGTTCCTTGGTTCTATAAAGCAAGAGAAGCAGTGCAAACATAATGGGGGTTTTCTTTCAACATGTAATGAAAAACTGATGTAAAGATGAAATGCAGCTTTTATTCACAATTACTGCAACATTTATGATTTTTTTGGATTTTAAAATTTTTATCTGTGGTAGGCTTGAAATATACATAGTGCCTTCTCACAGTCAGGACACCAATATGATGAATCTTTCCTCTTTCCATTGGCCCAGCAGACTACACATCTCCTGGTAGGCTTCTTCTTTGACGTCCCTAGTACCATGTCTGGGAAGCAGCATCCAATGAGTCAAGGTGGTTTGGGTGATTTTGATGGGCAACCCCTAGTTGCAGGTTCCACCACTCCACCCACTGAAGACAAGCTTCCTGCCAATGTCAGGTGGAAATCTAACCTAGAGATGCTTTTACCCTTCTTCTTATATATGATGAATGCATTCAGGCAGAACACATCAAGTAGATAGCGGAACAACTTCTGGTAGTACTTCCCTGGATGTTCTCGAGCCAACTTGTAGTTCTGAGGCTGGCCGTCATTCCTGTCAACTCCCACCATGTTTTTGTTGTAGTGAAGGACAACAGATGGTTTCTGGATTACTCCTTGTCTAGTTGTCACATCCTCCATGCTATCATCATGAAATGTGCTGACGAGTACGACATTCCTTTAGTCTTTCCACTTCATCATGATCATCTGTTTTTTGAGGAATGCTGCCACTGTTTTGCTCTTTTTTAGTCTGGCCCTCTTCACAAAATCTGGGAACTCTTTCCTACTGGTCCTCATGGTTCCAACAGTATCTGTTTCTCTGGCACATAAGGTGCCAACAAGATTTGGACTGGTTTACCAGTTGTCCAGGTAAAGAGAGTAGCCCTTATCAAGTAGGTCATGGGCTACCTCCAGCACAATCCTTGAAGAAGTCTGCTCTTCTGGTGTTCCTCGCCATAAATGGTACCTTCACCAGTGTATACTATGAAAATTACAAACATATCCTGTGCTGCTCTCACAGAGTTTGTAGATTTTCACTCCAAACCTGCTTTGCTTTGATGGTATGTATTGAATCCAACCCAGCTGTCCTTTCCAGAGGAGAGACTTGTCGACACAAATGTTTCGATCCGGTGTGTATACAGACAAATGTTTCGATCCGGTGTGTATACAGAGGAAAACTTGGATTTCAGGTGAGCAAGGATTGTTGGATTTTACAGAGTTTCTTGTGATGATGATCAGGGTCAAATTTGGAACTGTTGGCAAAGTGAAAGAATTTTAGGAGGAGACAGAACCTTTTCTCTGTCATTATTTGTGAGAAGTGGCAACTCAGTACTTTCCCTTTTGGAGAAACACATTCCATTCTCAGGTTTCTGTACAATACCTTGAAGAATGATAAGTCCAATTAGGGTTTTCATTTCAGTCTGGTTTGAGTCCATCTAACTTCTAGCTCAGGATCATGGTTTCAAATTTGGATTTGCTGCCAAAAATTGGAGTATATATTTGTTTGTTCAGCAAACAACTGCCACATATCTTCATCAATAAACTTCTGAAAACATTCCAGAATGCTAGTTTCATCATCAAAGTCTACATTCACTCCACTAAAACCAAGAAATGTAAATCTTGGACATGCCATGTCATGAGGTACTAAAGGTTGTGAAAAATGTGACACTTCCTCATACAGTTCACTTTTGTGCACAACACTGCTTGCCTCCAACTCAATGTCTGATGAATCTTCCTCACTTGCACAAAAAAAAAAAATCATCAGATTCCTCAGAGGACACGTCACTTTTGTCTTCTTTGTCTAAAACTTTGGAAATATCCTCTTCTGTCAGCAGATCCTTCTTTCGCTTGTTACTTGATGCTGCCATTTTTATCCCTCTAGACCACAGAATGTAGTGTTTCAAATAATTGTCATGGATGATGTTGGCTGCCAAGAATAAGTTGGTGGTGCCTCATAGAGGAAAAAATGTAGACTATTTAACAGTACTAATACCTAAGTCATATCTTGTCACACCCAGGAGATATTAGCAGTGAAAAATCAAGGACATAATAGTACATCTTACACATTGAAATAATGCAATACAACTATGTACATATACATCATGCCCAGTTTAGAGGTTAACGGTCAAATATATCAGTCACACTCTACATTGGTCGCCCTCATTCTCGACTGTTTCATTTGGATTCAACATGAATTTCAGGCCATCACCTATAACACATATGATTACATCAAAATGAGCCAGTAATGTTACTTCCCTTATATAAATGTCTTTTGTTGTATTGGTGTGTGCAGAATTCTAAAACATTCAATCCTGCTCCTACATTGCTTCTCTGTCAGCCTCTATGAACCATCATTTTGTTACACAGCTGATAAATTTCATTCTACAGGACTTAACATCAGTTTTTTTCACTTGGGGGTCCCATTCCTGATCTAGTTACTATACTGTCACGACACTCACACGTGTTTTTAACTTCTCAATCCCCCATTGCCAATATACCACGCCACAAATCTAAACAGTGTGCCAGTTATACACGCAATAATTACGAAAAATTACAAAAATACAAAATATTATTTTAAAATGTATTCACCACTGAACATCACAGCTAACATATACGCTTCCACGCAACTTAAATACCAAAAAATTAGACACAGAAGAATCGGCTGTGTTCTGATTGGTTGTTTGCAACCCCAGAAATACACATTTAAGAGTAGGGCAAAAAATTCAGTTCACAGATTATGTTGAGTGCGCGTAGCGGTTCAAAAACTGACACACGTACGTAATTACGAAGATGTGGAAATGTATATCTAGCGAGACTGGAAACGGTAACATTTTTAAATACATGTTTATCCAGGCTTTCGTAATTGCTTCTGTAAAATCAACTACGTAACAACAGTACTCGGCAAAGAAAAATGTTATGTCCCATCAAAATTACGTAAAACACCATACCAGAAATGTCACACGAAATATTTGCAAACCTGCAACAGCTTTTTGCAGTCGACATCCTATCATCATTTTAAATACATCCAGTTCCAGCGTAACCATGGTTACTCGCATCTATTATACGCCCTTGATCTGAATTTCATTAGTACCACGACAAGATTATTTTACAGTTCGGAGGTCTGCGCCCCTCACCCATATAAAACGCTCCAGCCAAATATGCGCATGGCACCAATCACATGACGCGCATGACATATCCTCGCTTTAGTCAGTCATTGGCCTACCTGTAGACATAAGTCGAAGTCTGTACACTCTGCACATTTTATTCTGAGTCCCGTAATATCTTCTTGGCAATAAGTACAGTTGTATTTGGCAAACAAATCTGAAACGGAAATGCACATATATATCGTTTTAGTTCATCTGCAAATACAGTTATTAAGATCAGATACAAAACCCTAGCTGATCATAACACACACCCGCCATCTCATAGCTTATGTGACGTCACAACCAAAGAACAGTCAACGAAAATATGTGGTTACAAAGAACATCTACTATAAATACAACACAATAAATAAGTGCATTATTTCATGCCGACAACCGTAGCGGATTCTGTACACAAACATCGCAGTAAGACACTTTACGAAAAAAGAATTACAAACTACACCATTTCATATCACATACATATACTATATATACGTATTTCTGGTGTAGCTTAAAGGACATACGTGACAGTGAACATCAACGCTCTCTATTGGCTTAATCCTTAAATTTGTGGTAGACGAGCATTTTGTAGGGAGAGATATTATAATGTCATAGATAAACATATCAGGAGCAAATATGATAAAACGTGAAATATTTCAGTTACGATGCCAAGCGAACATCAATTATTCAGTACTATAACTTCCTTACCGTCAGCGTTGGTAACCCTGCTTGATTTACCGGTACGCAGGAATGCCAACTCCAGCATTACACTGTAAACGGGTTTTAGTGTTTTTCGTTCATTACTTCACCAATAATGCATTTTCAGTTTTAGTTCTTTTCATTGACTTTCAGGACATATTTCTATTTCACCTTCCACGATAAAAAGTACCGACACAGTGTACTCTCCCATGTCATTACCAGACAATGTCATGTGCTTCCCCTCGTATTGCACAACCACTCTCTTGGGTGTTTACACTGCGTGATAAAAACCACTTATTATTGACCTCGATAAAGAAACTGTCGCTGCAGATCTATTAATTCGACAGATACGTTGCTGCGGTCTGAAATAATATTGTCATAAAACAGGGGAATTTCGATATTTCGAAACGTTCAAAATATAAAAATACTAATCATTATGTTACCTTTATTTGGTTCCTTGCGTTTTTTTTTGTAACTAGGCATGAAAATATCGAAATACTTCGATCTGAGCTTCATGCAACCAAAGTGAAAGCAGCAATGGACCGACGAAGAACAAATTTTGATTCGCCTGACAGTTCATACTGTTCAACCAAACACGAAATGCCGTCAAAAATCCTTTCCCTAGTTTCGGAGCTGAAACTTGTGGACAGACGCGATCTCACTGTGATTGTGTACGTTGCACAAAACACAAAATGCCATTACATACGTATAAAAGAAACTCCCAGTATAGAACAGCTACGTAAACGACGTAAACGCACAAAGATAATATGCTTGACATTAATGTATTCTGACAAAGTCAAGATGCTGACCCTATACCATGATTTTGCGAAACCTTAGAAGGGGACTAATAAACCGTATATTGTGGACGAAAATATTTAAATAGTGTTTTGGAAGACTTTGTGAGCGAAAATATAGGAAATGAGTAGGGAGAGATGAAATAATCAAGAGAATAATTCGGTACAAGGAATAAAGTAAGAAGACAGTGGAAAAATAAGAAAAAGAAGCAGAAAAGAAACAAGAAGAAACATTTTCACCTTGATTCAGACACAAGCACAGAAGAGTTTTAAATTTCTGAACAGTTCTGTGAAAATGTGAGTACACTGACCGTGTCTAATTTTTTTTTTAAATATGTATCTTCCGTTGCACGAGAGGCGTGAATCAAATATTGTAGCTCTTGTACGAGTTTGTTTCTCGCAATCGTAGCATTGTTGTGTTTGTGACAACAAGCACAATTCTGCACTGACACCGTTTTGGGGTTAGCATTTATCTTGACATTGCCTTCTCATTGTTCACTCTTCCATGGTCATTACTGATTCGAATAAACATAAAAAGTCAGTATCAAATCCGAGTAATTGTCGTTTAATTAAACTGAACAAACTTCAAACTTCAAATAGGTAAATGAAACAGTCATGTGCTGAATATGCCTGCATACAAAATATTCATTTCGATATTTCGTCTATATGACGTATAAGATTCATGATATTGCCACTGTTACTTCTCAAAGCACAAGACAATTTTTATACAAAATTTGTAGGAACGATCATAACTTTTCAGCGTTCAACATTTTTTCAAGTTCGGTACCATTTCTTACACAACCATAATAATTCAATTAAAGTAAGTTGTTGAAGAGTGTGACAACTATAAACAGTTCAGGTGAACGCAAAACTAACGCAGTGTTTAGCAGTACGTAAAGTACAGCAAAAATTAATAGCAGGTTCCAATCATAAGAGTAGGCTACATGGTGTAAGTGTACGCAGTAAAACCTAAAGAGCGTAGAACAGCGACGCGTTATAAATTACGTTCCGGGTCTTTAAAATAGCGAAATATGGTAATAACTAAAATAAAATCTTTGTTGAAAATGTGTATGGTGTCGCTGATTTCCCTCTGCGTATCCGTACAAAGTGAAGAAGTAAATAATTTTGATATCCGTGTTCTTCTGGTACCATTAGGTGCCCAGTACTCATAAACGTGTTGGTCTCACTGCTTCGCGGAGGAAGCCTGACATCACACAGAGTAAACAGTTTTGTTTTAATAATATCAATTAGGAAAAAAGCATCCAGATGCCGCCACCTGCAATGACATGTTACAAAATTAAGCTTACTTAGTATGACTTTATAGGTACCGCCACAATAGCCATTCAAAAACGTACTCACAATGATAACATATAATATGAAAAAGAATGTAATAGTGTTTCGAAGACAGATTCAAACCCAAAGTTGAAACTCAGAAGGGTGACGTAGAAACACTATACTCATAGCAATTAAGATCCTTTTAAAACTATTCAGATCTTAATAGTGGACGAAGAAGGAGGAATATGCAGAATGAAACCTGGTAATTTGAAAACTTAAGAAACAATGTAGTCAATGAGCAGGTAAACATAGACCTTACAGGCAAATAACACTTCTACACTGGAAAATATTTATGTTGAATAAAGTACTTTAAATTCTTATTCTGTAAATAGCCAAGTGTTTTGTAGCACTTGATGCCAGTTGCCTCGTGGTCTAAGGCGTTCGTCTGCGGCTGTTTTCTTGCTGGGATTGCGGATTCGAATCTCGCGTGGGGCATGGATGTCTGTGTCTTGTGAGTATTGTGTGTTGTCAGGTAGGGGTCTCTGTTGATCACTCGTCCAGAGGAGTCCTACTGAGTGTGATGTGTCTAAGAGTGACCGTAGGAGTCTCGACAGTTAGGGGACCTTTACCCACCAGAAGCGGTCGTGTAAAGACTGCAAACAAACAACACAAACAAACAAACAAACAAACTAACCAACCAACTAACTAACTGACTGACTGACTGACTAACCAACCGACCGACCGACCGACTCACTGACTCCACGGAACAGAGTCCTTGAGAAGTTAAACGGTTCTTAGCTAGGCAAGAAATTCCTCGCAATTTATGGAACCCAAAATTTCATTACCACACTCACAAAATCTCGCTACCTATTCCTATTCTGAGCCAGATCAATCCAGTCCCTGTCTACCATCCCACTTTTTGAAGATATTTTTTAAAACTATCCTCCCATGTACACCTGAGTCTTCAAAGTAGTCTTTTTATCTCAGGTTTCTCCACCAAAACCCTATCAGCACCCCTCCCCTCCCCCAAAAGTGCTACTTTTCCTGCCTGCCCGAGCGTGAAAAAATATTCTTACGGACATATAATAATATAAACTGAAAATTTCTGGTAAAGGTGGGCTACTTAGCCAACTTACCCGCGGGGTACTGATAAGTCCTTAGCCCTACCAAGAAGGAAACACGTTCGGAAGCATGTCAGGGACGCACGCGATTTCAACAAAATCGAGACGCGAGCTGTCATCAAGTTTCTTTTCCTGCAAGGAAAGACGCCGAAAGAAATTCACACTATTCTGTCAGAAACATTAGCTTGTTTCCTTCCTGCTTGAGCTAAGGACTTATCAGTATCCCTGTATATACTAATTTAATGTAAGCAAATAGGCACAGTGATGTGGATTTGACTTACCTAATTAGGAATAGCGTATACCATTTATTGTACCAACAAAATGCACATTCTTAATTAGTACAAACATTAAATGAAATTAAGAATGTGTACTAATTTGGTATAATAAATGGGGTACGCTAATATACAAAGATGCAAGGAACGTAAAAATATAAATAACAGGAATGCGTGTAAAATGAACAACATTTTCTGTCATGTGGGATATGACTCCGTGAATCCTGTTAGAAATGTATCAGTGTTTCGAATAAACATGCTGCGTCATCATCTCAAGTACGATGAAGACGGAGTCACTATGTTCTTGCGAAACACCGGCGATTTCTAGCGATTTAAATCGCCACACAAACACGCTGGAGGTTGACCAGTAACTGTAACAGTCGACATCGAGTATGTTTGCAAGTAAAGCTATTTAAGGAAACAACTTCTAAAATTCATGTATTCTGGGATGTAAAGATTAAACAAGTCTGATATTTTACCAAATTAAGAGAACTCAGACACCAGCAGAAATATAGACCTACTTCATGCCATAACACTACCAAAATAAAAGAACCCAGAGAGCTTTGTCATGATCCGAAATTTTTACCACCTTATTGTACAAAATTTGTTTAATTAATAAAAAGAGTTACGTTGGCCAGACTGATGTTTATTTGTTCTTAAATTCTGGGTGAAAATTTTGTCACATCCAAAACTGGCTACATACTTTGCTCATGTTATAATCGTTGATTTAAAACCTTAAATATTACGCAATAAAAATACAGATTTTGAAGCTTCTCTTGATCAGTTCGCCACTTTCGTATTACCTTCCTCCTCTTAGGTTCAAATTGCTGTTTGTAACACCTTATATTTATCGTATATTTCTCTGATTTCGCTAGATATTTATCGAATCGAAAAACGTTTCTGCTGTCTGTCGTCAGGTAGAGGTCTCTGCGACGGGCCGATCCCTCGTACAGAGGAGGCCTACCGAATGTGTGTGTGTGTCTCATTGACTGTGATCAGGTGCAACAGTAACTCTCTACACTTACAAAGAGTTGGGAGAAAGAGGTCAGAATAAGAAAATAAGCTAATAAAGAAAGAAAGAAAGAAAGAAAGAAAAACTTTCAGACAAACTTTATCGATCTTAACGTAATCATTTCATGGAATAATTTCTTTTTGAAATGAACCGGTTTGGACATAATGGACAAAGGTCGACCTGAATTCCAAGAAAATTCGATTTGTAGGCCTACTAACTCGTACAAACGAAACTGAAATTGTGTGTTTGCTGGCAGACTCTCATAACAAATTTTCGCCCATATTCATCTAGTAAATTTGTAGATGAATTACTTGTACAGGCAGTGGGATAGACACATACTTGTGAATCGATTTTGTGTGCACACTGTAGAACACATTGCACGATAACGCGCTGTTTTCGAAAAATACTAATTTGCTTGTACTTGTGAATTTCATGACAATATGGGAGTTAATGAAATTCCAGAATTTAAATATGTTCACAACATTTGCAATAAGATTTTTGTGTCTTTTTCAAAATAATCTGGCCATAATCCATAACATTTGCAAGTGAAAATAATCTGGTGACCATATTGTATCAACTGCTGATATTCTTTTCCAGAACAGAAGAACACAGTATTCTCTTAATGAGCAATTTTCCTAAGCATACGACTCGCGTTTGCGAGCGTCGTTTACGAAAATAGTCTGCTCAGTCCAGCGGGGTTTGTGTTTTGTTCGGAGCGTGTACCGGGACATGACGCCCAATTGTCGTGGAGACGCCTGCCACGGCAACCTTAGAACTTGAAACGTCAGTCACTAGATGGCATTAAGATCGGTATGTGGTCAACTCTGTACAGTGGGGCGACTACGTACTAGGCGCTCGGTATTTATTGATCGGGGAGGCATACATGCCGAGAAAAGTGCGTTGGAACGTATCATCTATTTCTGTCTCTTTCTCTCGTGGCGTAGCAGCAATCAATAGTAGGGGTAGGGGAAGAAGGTGCATGATAGGGTCACAATTGCAGCAAGTGGATGGTCGTCAAAGAAAAGCAGTTTTGGTGTCCCTGAACGCTATGATTGGTGCTGTATTGCAATGACGACAGTTTGGGTTGTGGTGGTGCATGTAGTGTGTGGCTGGTTGTATGTTCCAGGGGCAGCAAGGTGCGTGCGGAGCTGCTGAGCTACTAGCCTACTAGCAGGGGGGGTTGGGGTGAAGCTACTGCTAAAATTAGTGAGCGGGCCGGGGGGTGGTAGGTAAAAAGACGAGGGATAGAGAGTGAGTGTTGGCGAGTAGGGTGGAGGGGGATGTTACCATGGCAATGACGTCACTGGTGTTCCAGTCGCCATCGGTTGCCGCTCATCGCAACATGGCGGCTCGCAGTCGGTGTTACGTGTGTGTGCTAGTAGTGATTAGTAGTGTGTCGTCTGCTTCAAGTCGTGTCCTGGTGGCATTACGGTGTACATGGCGTCGTGTTTGTATCCGTGTGTCGTCACCCACTGAACAAGGAGCAGCACTGTTTCCTCATCGCCGCCTGTATTTTTACCATCCAAAACAGCAGTACCGATCTGCGAATATGTGATTTCCGCAGTAGTTAGTTATCGGTGTTGTTTCATAATAATATAAGAAAACTCGAAGAAGTCGGAAGAAGAAGAAGACTGCCTTACAAAGGATTAATTCGCCGGTGATTTCTGCAGCTATTTCATTGCTGAAACTACAAGACATTCGATCATTATGTCGCTGCTCAGCGTGACAGGTATTTGTGCTGTAATTATTATGTGTCGCACGTTCTGCTAAGGTTCCCATTCGACTGTCAAAGTTCATCATCCAGCATTGCCCAAGAAAGAAAAATTATGAGCCGCAAACAAGTGACAGCTTTTTATATTTGCTAGATTTTATATACTGTAACCAAATTTAAATGTTATTTGTTGGTTGTGATCGGATGCACAAAGTAACGGAGGTTAAGGATGATGATGTATTTTTCGCCGCTTTTCGGCGTTGGGGTGAACTTTTACGCGGGTCTGTTTTGGGCGCCAAGTCGACAAGCGCATGTACTAAACCGTGCGCTTAAATCGTGTTTATTTTATTGTATCGGCTTGCCGTAACAATTTTTTGGGCCGATGTATAACATATATGGTTTTGTTAAAATTTCGCGCAGCAAATTCAAAACAGTTTAGGTTATGTCATAATCCTGTGCAGTGGCTACGCTGCGGCGTGGATGACTGGAGAATCAGGGTTCAATTCCCAGTGGAGGTGGATGTTTATTTCTTTGACACTGAGTCCAGACCGGGTCTGAGGCTACCCATCTTCCTGTCAAACGTGCAGTTGGGTCTCTTTTCACGAAGCTGACGTGGTCGGGTCGTGCAGCTTATCACGCATCTTCATGTAGTGTGGCAGGCTAAGAAAGACGAGCTATAACCTATCTCACGTAGGTTTTTCGTGGCCGGGTACTTAATTAATTAGGCACAGCGCCGATATACTTCACTATTTTAGTCAGCATTAGGCACAGCACCGATAAACTTCACGTGCTTATTCGGTATTAACGTTACATTGTGAACAATTTCGGAGATTATATTGCGATAAGGGTACTGTCAAACTGGTCATGAATGCAATACGCTTATATTACACGCCCTTCAGTTGTGCTCCTATTTAATATGTGTTACGAAGAAGGTTAAGCAATATTTTTTACAGGGTATTTCCATCAAATATAACCCTTTGAGGTCGTCGGTGTCATGAATGTTTGTCTCTGGTAGATGTTGTCAGGTACAGGGCACTGAGACGGGCCGATCCCTTGTCCATAGGAGCCCAAAAAGTTTGTATGTGTGTGTGTGTGTGTACTGCGTGTGATCAGTCGCTACGATAACCTCTACACCTACAATAGGTAGGCAGAGGAGGTCAGACTAAAAAAAATTAATATACGTCATATCACGTTGTAATCACACTACGCACCTACCGTTAGGGGTGAACGAAATCGAATATTCCAAGTTGGTATATACACGTGGTTTTAACTGTTGACAAGCTAGGAAACGTGAAAATGGTGATCACTTGTTAGTTTCCGGGCCTTTAGAATTATTAGATCTAATATAAACTGCCAACATATCTTAACTGTATCAATTATCACTGAACTGAGAGTTCGTTAAAAGCTAACAATTCACATAAAAGCCCTTCTAATTTAACTGACTCAGATGAACACTGTATTTTAAAGGTGTGCTAAACAATACTGGTCATATACAAATATAATACTCTTGCCGGTTTATTATTTGATTGTCACATCATAGTATACGATTGTAAGGCGAACACCTTGGAAGTCATTGGCTTTGGACGAATTACGTAATAACGAAATCTTCTGATTTAACATTTATACTAAATATCTAACACATATATGAAATTTTGGGGGGATTAAATAATGCGTAATTTAGATGGGGGCTCTCTTTTTATAAAATATGCTTGTTGCAGCTGGCGTGATTTGCAATTCCATTTTCTGTGTCATGGTATAGATTTTTGCTGAAACCACGCCCATTTACGTAGCACAGTTTAATACAATAAACATATAAAGAGGAAAATTAACCTGAATTAATTTAAATATTCAGTTCGTACAGTGTAGTAAACGCTTCGTCGCGGTTAGAAAAGCCACTCATTTTTGTATGAGGAAATAGTTGTTGTTTGTGCTAAAATCTATACAAAACACAGAAATAAATTATATGTAAAGAGCGAAGAATGTTTAAGTATTTAGCATGGCAGTAGGAATACATAGGTAATATTTAGGGTTTAAACTGTTAAAGAGCTGCTATTTTGTTTCACAGTATAACCATAAATTTTCAACACTTTATGTGATGTTTGTTTCAACATATCTCGATTCATCCTGTATTTTGCTGTGTATTATTCAATAATTTAACACCCTACAGTTTCAACATGCCGACATTTAATATCAACGTCAGGGTAAGTCATACATTTCACTACTATCGGATATATTTCTTTGGGGCATGGAGATCACCTGATAACGTGAACATTCAGTTCATGCCTCATAGATCAAACCAGTTTCCACTATTATATCGACGTAGCGTCCTATCCCAGAAGACCTAAATCCTCGAAAATCGACTGGTTTGTGGTTTTTTTGTGAAATAATGGCCGTTCTCTCCAGAACTTTTAAGCGACACGTGAATACGCAGCGCTGGAAAAATGCCGAGTTAATTAATATTACATTAGGTGGCTATTTTACAACCACCCTGCCTAACGAACGTGATACGTTATCACATAGTTCTCCACTTTGTCGAAGGTCAAGACATGGAAAAGTAAAAAGTTTAAAAAACGTACTTCTTGTAAAGTGATTTCAAGTTTTATCCATCATAAACAGTTGGTCTTATTTAAGAAATTTGAAATTCGTAAATTGAGAACCAAGCTTTAAGAACTGAAAGGTTAAGTGTAATTGATAATGTGGTTTTAATAACTGTCTAGGATGCCTATAATTCCTAAATAAGGGAACTTTCGTAGTAGAAGTTTTGATGTGTGTTTAGGTTAGCATCGCATCCTTCACTTTTGTTGCTGAATGGCGAGCTGAATCGGATTTCACTGGTGGCAAAGCAGCGAAGTTAACTAATTGCTACGTACTAACGGTGGACAAAAATAAGCGCAGGCCTACAAGTTCTTAGTGGGGCATTTAATAAAACACTTATACACTTAGTCGTGTCGGCTGTTGTCAAATAATTATCAATTTGAGTCACAGAGGGACGTGCAGCCTTAAAATGTAAGTTAATTTATGAATAGTATTTCATATACATTCCTTTAAACTTTTGAAACATATTACATGATTTGAGAGTAGGGAATGCGACCGGTTATGCTCATGCAAGTGTGCCAAAAATTTCAATACAATTTATTTGTGACACGAGTGACAATTACAACGTCGTATTTTAAAATGTTACAGTACTTGGTCCTTTCTGAAAGTACCGGAGTGCTGATAAGTCCTTAACCCGACCAGGAAGGAAACAAGCTCGGAAGCATGCCAAGGACGCGCGCGATTTCAACAACATCGAGACGCGAGCTATCAATTTTTTTTTCTTGCAAGGCAAGGCGCCGAAGGAAATTCACGCCATTCTGACAGAAACATTAGTTTGTTTC
>Ga0209755_10003059_pt1 | contig 21485 bp, 20 predicted proteins | sample TergutCo191P1_FD_187301 | JGI IMG/M metagenome (GOLD analysis project Ga0209755, IMG submission 187301) | Cornitermes sp. P1 segment gut microbial communities from Petit-Saut dam, French Guiana - Co191P1 (SPAdes) (version 2) | ecosystem: Host-associated > Arthropoda: Insects > Digestive system... | reverse complement strand
TTGCCGCCCTGCTGCGTTGGTACTTTCTGCCCGACCTTGGGCCAGGCCGGTACGAGGGCTGGTTTGTCCAGGTAAACCTGGGCGGCACCCTGTTTCTTACGGAACTGGAGGCGCCGACCTGGTTTCTTGGCGAACTCCGGGGCGGATACCGCCAGCCCATGGGAACCAATTTTTTCATCGAGCCTTACATCCGTATGGGGTTCCCCATTATGGTGGGCGTGGGTTTTTTTGTGGGAATGCGCTTTGGGTCTAGAGATGTTCATGAACCGGCCTTCGCGCTGGAGAATTCCCCCGCGACCCCGGTTCCGCCCGAACCCGAACCGGAGATGGAAGCCGTGGCCGAGGTTCACCTGTGGACGCTTAACTTTCGGCCGGGCGTTTCGGAGTTGTCGGGTGACGAGATGGAACGGGTTCACGGGTTGGCCAAAACCCTGCGGGACTTTCCGCAGGCGCGTCTTCGAATCTCGGGGCACACCGCCTATGCCGGCACCGAGACGGCCAGGTTCGTGACGTCCATGGAAAGGGTTGGCTTTGTAGTTGGCCACCTGGTCGGCTTGGGTGTGGTTCGGCCGTACAATATCGTTATTGTTGGTTACGGCGCGCATTGCCCGGTTGGCGATCCGGACACGCCGGAGGGAATGGCGGCGAACAGGCGCGTGGAGATTGCCATGTCGCCTGATGGGGATGACATTGAATGCGAAGGGGTTCGGCTTCCGCGCGTCGGCTTCCAGGCCGATTCCGCGCAGATAACCGCGGAGGAGATGCTGAACATCTACCGGATAGCCGACACCCTTCGGGAAAAGCCGCAGGCCAGGATACTGGTTGCGGGGCACACCGCACTTGCCGGCACCGAGTGGGAAAGGTTTTCCCTTTCCCTGGAAAGGGCGCTGAATGTGGCGGTTCACTTGGTAAACATGGGCGCGGTTCACGCGCGTAACGTTAATATCGTGTGCTATGGATCTTATCGACCCTTGGGCGATAACGAAACATCGGAGGGAATGGCTGGCAACAGGCGAGTCGAGGTGACCATACTGGAGGGCTGAAATGCATAAAACGAAAATAACGAAAAACCGTGACATAAAGGGGGGAGGGCTATGTTTGATGGCGATTGGCGCGTTGCTGTTTTCGGTGGCGGTATTTTCGTGCGGTAACCCGTTCTGGCCGGAGGACTCGCGGGATCATTATACCGACGGCTCTGACATGGATCTAAGGGTCGGCAAGAACGGCAACTGGTGGATCAACGGCAGCGATACAGGCATCCCGTCGAACGGGCAGCAGCTCCCCGTGGATGTCAGGATCGGCGACAACGGCAACTGGTTTATAGACGGCCAGGACACCGGCGTACCCGCGACCGGCCCGCAGGGCGAATCCGGGTCGCAGGGCGAGCAGGGGCCTGCGCCGGAATTGGTAACAGGCATACGGGTGCTTCGGGACGAGTACCCCTACTACGCGGACGAACCCTTCGACTTGCCCCTGGGCGAAAGCGTTACCCTTGTCGCGACGGTGTACCCGGATGACGCGGTGATCCAGACCGTGCTGTGGGAAACCGCCGACGGCAACATAAGGCTTTCCAGGCCGGCGGTGGCGAGATCCGCCATGACCACCGGAAACTCGATAGTGGTAACCGCGCTTCAGCGCGGTAAGGCGACGGTAATAGCCACGGCGATGGGTAGCGGCGACACCCCGGTTACCGCGACCGTGACGATAAGGGTCGACGGTGCCAACATACCGTATCCGGAACCGGGCCCCGGCCCCGAAGAATGCCACTGCGAATACCTGGACGAGTTTACGTTCCTGTGGCTGGGCGGGGAGAACGGATACCGAATTACCGACTGGGATCCGCCGTACCCAAGAACAAGCGTGGTTATCCCGACATGCAGGGGGGGTGTGCCCGTTAGAAGCATGGTCGCCACCGTGTTCCGTGACAGGGGGCTTACAAGCGTGGTGCTTCCGGACAACATTACCGCGATAGAGGCCAGCGCGTTCGAGGGCAACTATATTACTGGCATAGTTATTCCCGCAAGCGTCAGGAGCATCGGGAACAGGGCTTTTTTCCAGAACCGCCTGCACAGCCTGATCTTCCGCGGCAACACCCTGGAAACCATCGGCACGGACGCGTTCAGGGACAACGTAATCGATCGCCTTCTTCTTCCGAACAGCGTCAGGACCATCGGGCTACGGGCGTTCCAGAACAACATTCTCAGGGAAATAGATCTTGGCAACAGCGTTGAAACAATCAACACGGACGCTTTCAGGGATAACCATATCGACCGCGTCATCCTTCCGGACAGCGTTGTGACCGTCGGGACGCGGGCGTTCCAGGGTAACAACATTAGCGATGTGACCATCGGCAGGGGCCTTGCTAGCATTGCGGGCGATGTCTTTAGGGACAACCTGATCACCGATCTCTACATTCCGGCCACTGTTACTGACATTGGATCTTCGTCGTTTAGGAACAACCGGCTCGGCAGGGTGACCATTCCCGGCAATGTTGCCACCATTGGGACTTCCGCGTTTCAAACCAATCTTCTGGAAAGCGTGACGATTTTGGCCGGGCTTACCTCGATTGGGTCTTCCGCGTTTAGGGATAATCAGATTGTCAGCGTTGACATTCCAGGTACTGTTACTAACATTGGGGCATCGTCGTTCCTGAATAACAATATCGAACGTGTCGTCATTCCTGGCAGCGTTACCACGATTGGATCATCCGCGTTTCAGACTAACCTTCTGGAAAGCGTGACCATTTTGGCCGGCGTTGCTACCATTGGGTCATCCGCGTTTAGGGACAACCTGATCACCGATCTCTACATTCCGGACACCGTTACCGGCATTGGGTCTTCGGCGTTTCAGAACAACCTGCTCACCGATCTGACAATTTCGAGCAATCTTGCCGCGATAGGGACCAACGTGTTTAGGTATAACCGGCTTACCGCCGTGACCATTCCGAACAGTGTTGGAAGCATCGGGGGTTCGGCGTTTGCCGGGAACCCGCTGGCCGAGATAACCATTGGTAGCGACGTGACGATCGACTCCGGCACCGCCAGCATGGGTACAAACACGAACTTCCGTGAAACCTACCTGGCAAACGACATGCGGGCGGGCACTTACGTCTTTGGCCCTGTGAACGACGAGATGGCTTGGAGCCTGTCCGATTAAACCAGGGTAGCCAACCCTGCCACGCCGCCTTGGCATTGGCCGCCAGGCTTGACACCACTTTCCAGGTGTCGGCCGGCGGCCTTTTTGTTTTCCAGCACCCCGAAAGTCGGGAAGATGGGGTGAATGATCTTCTCCTTCACTTTATCCTGTAATTGCGTTACAACTACAATGGTAGCGGGCGAATCGTTTTCATTAGGCACAACGACAGACAATGGAGGTTGGACTATGAAGAACAAACCTAAAATGACGCCGGAAATCATGGACATGATAAAACAGGCACCTGCCTTTGATCCGCAGGACATACCCGAATTAAAGGGTTTTGTGCCGGGCAAGGTGGTCGCTCGCGGCTTCGCGCAATTCAAGGAACACATAAACCGCAACGGGCGTCCGAAAACCGACGACCCGAAACTGAACGTGTCCATCCGGCTGCCACAGTCCGTTATCACGGATCTGCGCAAGACGGGCCGCGGTTGGCAGACCCGTGTCGGTGACTATGTCACTACGGGGGTTAATCGCAGGGACAGCGAATTGATGTCCGTAAGCGGCCCTAATTAGGCGGGCAAACAGGTCTGGAATACGATCCCTCTTTTTTTTCCCCGTCGATGGCGGCGAGCAGCTGTTCGACGTGTAACGCTTGCATTGCAGCACAAAATGCCCTAAACTGACCTCACATGAGCGCAAACGAAAAACATAAGAACAGCGTGTTCTCGCTTCTTTTCAGCGACAAGGACATCCTGCGCCAACTGTATTCCGCCATCGAGGGCGTGGATTTGCCGCCGGATACTTCCATCGACATAAACACGCTTTCGAACGCCCTTTTTATGGGTCAGATAAACGACGTGTCGTTTACCGTAGGCGACCGCCTTATTGTATTGGTTGAACACCAAAGCACCATCAACCGAAATATGCCGTTGCGACTGCTTATGTACGCCGCCAGGGTGTACGAGAAAATAATCGACCACAGAAAGCTGTACCAGACCGGCATTGAACCGATACCCGAACCTGTATTCATAGTCCTTTACAACGGGAAGGATCCGTATCCTGAACACACGGTACTCAGGCTGTCCGATTCGTTTATGGACACCACTGGTTTGCGGGCGAAAACCCCCGATACCCCGGCGTTGGAGCTTGTCGTACATGTATACAACATAAACAGGGGATATAACGCCGCGATACTGGAAAAGTGCGAAGCCCTAAGCGGTTACAGCATTCTTGTATCCAAGATATGGGAGTGCCGCGAGACAATGGATCTTGAGGCCGCGATGAAATCGGCGATAAAGTACTGTATAGAGAATGACATTTTGAAGCTGTTTTTGGAAACCAATAGTTCGGAGGTAATAAACATGCTTTTCGCGGAATGGAATATCGATGACGCCCTAGCGGTACGGTACGAAGAAGGCATCGAAATTGGTGTGGACAAAGGCCGGGAGGAAAGGGACAGGGAGGTACTGGGCCTTATAGCCAAGGGCTACACTTTGGAGGATATCCAAAGGGAGCTTACCTCCACAGTTCAAGGGTGTCAGCCGAAATAAAACGTTCGGCTTCTACAAGTCTAGGCTACTCGGTGAGAATTCGCATTCCTTCATTTTTAGCATAGTATTACTCCGCATCAAAGTACCTCCCTACAAAATCAATCGAGTTCATAACTGGAGTTTTCTATTTGCAGGAGGAATCCCCCGCCGTCCCCGAATCGCCTTCCCCGTCGATGGCGGCGAGCAACTGTTCGATTTGTATCATCACGTAATCCTGGAACCTGGGGGGCAGCTCGTTGAAAAGGCTGGTAAGCCGCTGCAGCTTTTCCGCCGGGGTGGTAAAGAACATGCTTCCCGTGCCGTCCTTTAGCCATGCCTCGCTCACCCCGAAGGTCAGGGAGATGAGGTGGGTGATTCTGTCGTTGACTCTCCGTTTACCAAGTTCAATCTCGGCTATGTAGCCGTTGCTGATGTAAATGGCCTTGGCAAATTCCGTTTGGGACATCTTGAGAGAGGCCCTGAGTTGCTTTACCCGTTCGTTGACGGTCATGAAATAACTATACCCGAATGATACCCACTAAACAAGGTTGATTTTCACAAAGTGAGTGTTTTCACTACATAACCACTTGACATTGCTTACATAGTGAGATAAAATACCATCATACAGAGGTAATGTGTGACTAAAGACGAAAAGTTGAACAAGGTAATACAGGATTTTTCCATGCTGCCCGAGGAAAAGCAAAACTACGTTCTCGGCATTTTGCAGGCGCTGGTGTTCGCCGGCGACGGGCGAGGGGAAATCGTTCCCGCTGAAACCCGGGCAAGGGAGGCGGATGGGAACATCCAAAATATGGTGTAACAATTTTTCCCCGTTCCAGGATATCGGGCAGAAGCTAGCCTGCCTTTGTATATCCCTGCCCTTGTGGGCAGGTAATCCGGTGATTGCCCGGCAAAAATAAATAGAAGGCGGGCATCACAAAAAGGAGGTTTTTGTGAAAAAACAAAAATCTTTTTCGCTACGTGTGGCCGTCGTGTCGGCCCTTGCCATGGCTGTTCTTGTCATGACAGGTTGTCCCAATGGTAATGATCCAGGTTCCGACCCAGGGCCAGGACAGGTTGTCCCTGATCCGGGTCCTGGCCAAGGTGTTCCTGTGGTGCCGATAACCGTGACCATTACGGGGATACCGTCTGGGCATTCGCGGGGGATGTTAGTGTTGCAGAACCTTGTAACTGGGGGTTCTGTCGACTGGTCCGAGGTGCGGGTAGAAGGGGCTTCGATTTCCTTTCCGTTTAATGCCTTTCCAGGGACTTATAATCTTCGCTTCATGTTGTTTGAAAATGGAGCATTTTCCGAGTATTTCCTCGCTTCAAGAAGCATTACAACGGGGGCCAACACCATACCGTTTTCTGACTTCACCCCTGTTGAGCAGATATCCATAACCGTTACTGGTATACCTAATCAGTACACTGGCGTGGGTGGAAGAATGTACCTGACGTATCCCGGGACTTTGAATTGGATGGGCGAGGGCTCGATATGGGTATCCAGTTCCTCGGCAACTTTTACGATGCGCGCCATACCGGGGGCTTATGATGTTCATTTGCGCTTTTGGTATGACAATACTTGGAGCCTGTTGGGAGCCTATTCCGCGCCATCGGTCAACATCACCGCTGGGGAAAACACGATACCGTTTACCGCCTTTCAGATTTTTGAGCCTATGACCATAACCGTTACCGGGATACCTGGGCGGTATGCCGGTGGGGAAGGCGGTATAATTTTAAATACCCCTGGGTTTATTGATTGGGTTGCCGATGGTTTGGTATGGCCGATAGAAGGTTCTTCGGCGATTTTCACGGTGTTTGCCATGCCGGGTACCTATGATGTTGCATTGTATTTTGAGTTTGAAACCGGTGATGGTTGGGATTTCGTGTTATATTCCGTGTCGCGAAGGAACATAACTGCGGGAGCCAATACCATACCGTTTTCCGCCTTCTCCAGGGTTCCCCAAATGAGCATAACCGTTACGGGGATACCCAGTCAGTATGTTGATGCTGGCAACTGGGGAGATGTAGCGTTGATGCTACCTGGTACCGAAAATGGAGTCGCTTGGGGCGAGGCTAGGGTCAGAGGCGCTTCGCTTACAATGGATTTGTTTACTTCCATCTGGGTGTTTAACACGCCAGGGACTTACGATGTCATATTGTCTCTTTCTGATGGGACTTGGCGGGAATATTTTGCCCCTTCAAGAACCCTAACCGCCGGAACCAATACCATACCGTTCAGCGCCTTCACCCGTGTGCCCTCCGGTCTCGCCGAAACCTTGGAACCCTCGGAACGGGCAATGCCCGGCAGATCCCGCGCAAGGGCGCTCTCGCCAAGGGCGCGTTAGCGACGGAAAAGCGGACATTGTATTCAAGGGGGCTGCCATAAAGGGCAGCCCCTTTTTTATTATTCATGGAGAAGGCCGAAAACACTTGACGCGAGATATCAAATATGATATATTTTTGACGTGGGATATGATGTGGAAATGTATGAAAAAAAGGAAGGCAAGGTGCCCGTCCTGGAGTTCATACTGGGTTTGGATCCTAAACAACAGGCAAAAATATACAGGGAGATAGATCTGTTGGAAAAATTCGGCAATAAGCTACACTATCCCCACGTGGATACGATAAAAGGGGATAAATATAAGGGGTTGTGGGAGTTGCGAATAGAGTTTTCCTCGAATATTTTTAGGATATTCTATTTCCTGCCCCGAAGCAATAACGCTATTCTGTTGCATGGGATTGTGAAGAAAAGTCAAAAAACACCAAGAAAAGAGCTGGATGTGGCACTAAGCCGCATGAAGGACTATATTGTGGAGGGAAGCAGATGAAATGGAGTAAAGCAAAGGGAATTATCCTCGAAAACGAGGAAGTTCGGAATGAACTCAAGATGAACGAGGCCGAATACAAAATAATAGAGGACATAATAACGACGCGGATGGAACGGAACCTGACACAGAAAGATCTCGCCGAGCTAGTCGGAACCAGGCAGTCCAACATTTCAAGGCTTGAAAGCGGGAATTACAATCCTTCGTTGGGTTTCCTTCAAAAAGTCGCCTCGGCAATGGGCAAAAAGCTGGAAGTAGGGATGACATGAGTTTTGTCCCATCATAAATCCAGTGGCAAGGCAATACAGATAAATACTTGACTAGCAAAACACAATAGGCTATCCTTATGCCATCTATTGAAACACGATTATAATAATCGTGTTTCAATAGCCGCACAGGAGGCATGGCATGTTTTTGGGTCGTAAAAAAGAGCTTGAAACACTGGAGAAACTCTATAAAAAACGTGGGTTTGAACTGGTTGTTCTATATGGCCGTCGCCGAATAGGAAAAACAACCCTTATTTCGCAATTTATCAAAGACAAGCAGGCGATTTTTTTCTCTGCACAGGAAGCAACCGACAAAATAAATCTTCAGGTATTCTCGGGCTTAATTTACCAGTTCTTTGGGTTGGCAAAGACCGGATTGCCCGCTTTTGCGGACTGGAACAGCGCCTTTATGTTTCTTGCCGAAAAAACCCGCAACAAACGCATGATATTGGTATTTGACGAATTTCCCTATGCCGCTGGGGCAAACAAAGGTCTTAAATCTGTTCTGCAAAATGCCATAGATCATAAGTTCAAAAAGTCAAACCTGTTTATCATTCTTTCTGGCAGCCAAATTAGCTTCATGGAAAACGAAGTCATGGGCAGCAAAAGCCCGTTGTTCGGAAGGCGCACGGCGCAGATAAAGCTGGGCGGTTTTGATTATATTGATGCGGCCGGTATGCTTTCAAAATACAGTAACGAAGACAAAATCAAGCTATATTCCTGCATTGGCGGAACACCCTATTATCTTTCGCGGATAGACAAGCAGTTAAGCTTTGAAAAAAATTTGGCGACACTTTTTTTTGACCCAGCCGGCTATTTATATGAAGAGCCGTTGATGTTGCTTAAGCAGGAACTTAGGGAAGGGGCGATGTACCATTCGATTATTTCCGCCATCGCTCTTGGGGCAACCAAATTGAACGAAATTGCGTCAAAGATAGGCGAGGAATGTTCAAAGACGATAAAATACCTGGACACCTTGATAAACCTTAATATTCTGCACAAGGAATTTCCCTTTGGGGAAAACCCCGAAAAAAGCAGAAAGGGCATTTATCGCATTAGGGATAACTGTTATCGTTTTTGGTACCGTTACGTGTTTATGAACAAGACCACAATCGAACAGGGTGCAGGGACTGCATTGTTAAAATCATTTTTGCCAGAACTTAACAGTTACATTGGCGGCCCGTTTGAGGACATATGTATGCAGTACATGATACGGATGAACAACTCTTTGAGATTGCCCTTTGTGTTTACCCAATTTGGCAGATGGTGGGGGCCAGACGCGGAAATTGACATGGTATTTTCCGACACAAACCGAAAACATTTTATTTTTGCCGAATGCAAATGGCGTAACGATCTAAAAGATACGTCCACACTGGAAAGCCTTGTCGAGAAGTCCAGGTTATTGAAACACGATTATAATAATCGTGTTTCAATAACGGGCGATACTTTTTTCTACCTGTTTTCCAAGGTGCCTTTCTCAAAATCCTGCGAGTCGCTTGCGAATCAAATGGGAAATGTCGGTTTAATTAGCCTAAGGGAACTTTTTCGTATGCCTCTCGTTCAATAAGGGTGGGAACTATGGCAAATTTGGGTCGGTGTCTTGAAGAAATCCCCAAAAATGTCCAAACCCATCTAAAGAAGCGGGTTCCGGCAATTTTACAAACCACGTGCTATACTTTTCATATACCGCCATCCGGTTTTGCGCCGGGGGGCGCACAGGAGGCGGCTTATGCGTTCGTGTTTTGACCCCAGGGAACTGTCCGATTTTGCACGGTATTACGGGTTCCACTATGACAGCCTCGATCCGATGGCGTTGGTAAAGGAAGTGCTTATCGACATGGAACGGGGGCTTGATGGCCGTGGTTCCAGTCTGCCGATGATACCCTCGTACATAACGCCGGTGTCCGGGGTGCCGGCGGGAAAGACTGTGCTGGCCCTGGACGCCGGCGGTACAAACCTTCGGGTCAGCCGGGTGCGTTTTGACGGGGACGGCAGGGCGGTTGCCGAGGGCACGCGGAAACACCCGATGCCCGGCACCATCGGCAGGGTCGGCGCAGACCGGTTTTTCGACATGATTGCCGATGCCGTGCTTCCCGTGCTTGGGGACGCTTCCGACATCGAGGGTATCGGTTTTACCTTTTCGTACCACATGGACATACGGCCGGATGCCGACGGCGTGCTCTTGGCGTTCAGCAAGGAAATCGACGCGCCCGACGTTATCGGAAAGGCCATAGGCGCGGGGCTGAGGGAGGCCCTTGGCCGAAAAGGCCGCGCCTACGACGGGCCAATAGTCATGCTGAACGACACGGCGGCGACCCTGCTTTCCGGTCTGGCGGCGATCCCCGGGGACGGGCCGGTAATCGGCTTTATTCTGGGGACCGGCTTTAACACCGCGTACCCGGAAACCAGCATTCCCAAGATCGGCTTTGAATCGAGGGATGCCCCGCAGATCGTCGTCTGCGAGACCGGCACCTTCAGCCTTCGCGGCCGGGGGGCCCTGGATCGCGGGTTCGACGACACCACCAAGAACCCCGGAGCCTACTCCCTGGAAAAAGCCACGTCCGGGGCCTACCTTGGGCCGCTGACAACCTACATACTGAAGCAGGCGGTGCGTGACGGGCTTATCCGGTTTGAAAAGTCCGACGGGTTTCTCGCCCTGCCCGGGCTTGACACCAAAACCGTCAACGAATTTTGCTGTGCCCCTTTTGCCGCGACCGTAAGGGAAGGCTCCCTGGGTTCGCTGTTCGGCTCCGGCGAAACCGGCGCGATTGCCTCCGTGCAGTACCTGTTTTCGATTATCGCCGAACGCGGGGCGATGTTCGCCGCCTCCGTGCTGGCCGCCACGGTAAAGCGTATGCGTCCGGACTGCGGATTGCCGGAACTGCAAGCCGGCGGCGACGACCCCTATGCCCCGGTACGCATTGCCGTGGAGGGAACCACCTACATGGCCTGCAAGGGTATGCGTCGCTCGGTTGACGCATGGCTTCACGTTATGCTTGCGGATGGAATGCCCAGGCCTTACGTTATGGCACCAGTGGATCAGGCAAGTCTTTTGGGCGCGGCGGTCGCGGCGCTGGGCAGGCTAGGGGCTACCTAAGATTGTCCGGATAGATATGGTGTAGGCTCCTGCCGGAACCTGGGTCGGCGATTCTCCGGAGTCCCCCGCCAAGTAAGCGGGTGTAGGCAAGCAGCTCTGGCCGGAACTCAAAGTGCATGTTATCGAAGAACACCCATTTCCCGCCCCAGATAAAGCCCTGTCGCCTAAAGGCCTCGACCACCTGCGGCGGCGGGCTCCAGCGGTTTTCCAGGGGGATCAGCATCCAGTTCGGGTTGCGCCTTTGTTCCCACAACCAATAGATTACCTCCCTGCCATGGTTTCTTGGCAGGATGTCAATCGCCAGCCCCCAACTGTGGAAACTCATCCGTTGCGTTCCCGCGATCTCCCGCCAACTGTATCCCGCGACGCTCCCCAGTGTCGCGATAAAGGCGTTCGCCCCGTACCATTCCATGATTTCGGCCTCGACCCTTGCAAGGGCATCGACTATGTCCCTGTGTACGGTTACCCTGAAGCCCAAAAACTGAACCCTTCTTTGCAGAGCCTCGATCTCCCTGCGGGTGCCGCCCCCGTACAGGGCGACCTGAAACGCCCTGTGAACGTCCCTGCGCGCGCGCCTAACGTCGATGCGGCTTCGTTCCCGCATAAGCTCGATGTGCTGGGGGGAAAAATCGGAAGGCGAGGGGGCCTGTTCCGGGATTGTGTAAAAGGAATGCGGGCCGAAAGAGTCAAGCATGTGTCTGTACGCCTCGGGAAGGAGCCTTCCCCCGGCCCAGAAGAAAAGCTCGCCGCCGACCCTGACCGTCCAGTCGTCGTCGATAAAGGCGATCTCGCCCACCCTGTCGGGAAAGCCTTCCTGTAGTGCGCGTAGTGCAAGCTCGGCGTTAACCGGCGTTCTGCCGGGGACCTGCCCAAAAACCACGGCTCCCGACAGTAGAAGTATCAGCGCTATGTACGGTAACCTTCTCGTCATATGTCCCCCCCTTTGAAACGCCACAAATATCAAACAAACGAGAATGCGCCATAGTACACGGTTTTGTCCTGTTCGCCCAAGGCTTTCAGCAGCGACTCGGATGCCAGGCAGGGGCGCGTTCCGTCGACCAGGGTGCTTTGCAGAAGCGCCGTTACCAGCGAGCCGCCGCAGCCGGTGATCCTGCCGCTTTCAAAGGCCAGGTGCAGGTTTCGCTGTTTTCCCTCCCTGAAAAGCCTCATGCACTCCTCGATCGCTTCCAGTTCCGCCTGGTTGTCCGGGTACATGGTCATGTTGAAGGAAACCACCAGCAGGGTGTCCTCCATGATTGGCGTGAAGACCGCGTGAAGGGCGTCCGCCAGGACGCGGGTATACTCCTTTTTCTGTCCGCCCATCAGTATTGGGACGATGCTTGCCTGCGGAAAAAAGTATTTTACGAACGGAAGCAGTACCTCGATTGAATGCTCGTGAAGGTGGGGGATGTCGTTCATGCTGATAAGCGGGCTGTACGATTCGAGCCACCCGGACACTTCCTGGTCCACGGGTATGTCCCCAAGCGGCGTCTGGAACGAATGGGAGGTCGAAAGAAAAACGCCCTCCTCCAGTTTGCTGTGGATTGGCCCCATGACGACGACGCGCGACGGGCTGTTCCGGCCCGCGGCCGAGGCGAAGGCCGCCCCTGCAAGGTTGCCGGAAATTTCCCACGCCCCGTGCGGCGCGATTATTGCCCTTGCCTGGCTTCCCCTTCCGCGCTTAAGCCCGATCTCGAGCATATATGACAGCACGCCTGCCGAATCGTTTGGGTAAAATAGTCCATCGACAATAGGCGAGCGAACCCGTTTCGCCAAGGCTGTCATTCTTTCCACATATATAATACTAGTGTCCCGACGGGCCGGGCGCAAGAAGAAGGCGGAAAAAAAGGGGAACCGGCGGTTCCCCTTCCCTGTGCGTTGTACGGTGTTAGTTTATGGGCGCCTGCGACACGCGGACCTGGCTGTCGGCGAAACCGTCTATGGATCTTACCAGCGCGAGCCAGTAGTTTGCCTCGGTTTCCGAAAGGTACGGTCCCACCCGGACGCGGTACCAGGTTCTGCCGTCGATGTTGCGGTTTTCGATAATCGAGGCGATGCCTTTGGATTCAAGCGAATCTTTTACGAGTTCCGCGCGTACCTTGCTGCTAAAGGCTCCTGTCTGGACCCAGAAGTTGTTCCGGGTCGCGGGCGCCGGTGGCGCGGGTCTTGCCGCCGGTGCCGGTCTTGCTGCCGGGGGTTGGACGGGCCTGGCCTGGGCGGCGGGCGCCGGTCTTGCCTGAACCGGTGGCCTGACGGCTACGGCCGGGGCGTCCGGAACCGCGGCGGCACGGGGCGCCGGTACTGTGATGGTGGTTACGCGCGGGGCGTCCTCTTGGGTTACGGGGGGGCGCACCGGTACGGGAACAGGTGCCCGCTGTTGCGCCGGCTGCTGTGCAGGGGGCTGTACGATAAACGCGGGATCTTCCCTTTCAGGTCCCGGAAGGGGAACGGGCACTTGCCATTGGTCCGCCGGCTGCACGGGTCGATCCACGCCGAAGTTTGCCTGCGGGACGGTTTGCCAGGTGGGTGCCGTGGCCTGCCTGGGGCTGATTATCATAAGGGGAATGCCTATAAGGATCAGCAGTACCACGCCCACCGATACCGCTACCAGTAACAACTTTTTCTTTTCCATGGACCGTTTCGAAGCCTCCCTTCAGCGCGTTCTGTTTTCCAGTTTTCCCAGAATCCCGTCGATTTGCCGTTCCAGTCCGTATCCTGGCACCGATTCCCCAATCCCCGGGTTTTCTACAATGTAAATATCGGCATTTCCGGCCAGATATTGAGGCGTAAATTGCCGTTGGCTTGAAAGCCGGCGCAGAAGATCGCTCCACGGAAGCCTGTCCCTGCGCCTTGCCCGGGCAAGCCGGACAAGCCAGGGTGCCCGGACAAGGATTATGCAGTCCAGCCACTCGAAAACCGCGCTCTTGTGCAGCACCGCGGCGTTTATGACGCAGGTTTGCCTGTCCTCGCCGGCGAGCCCGCCTTGGGCGGCAATCCACTCCAGGGTCATGCGGTTCGCCTCCGGGTGGACGATAGCCTCCAGCGCGTTCATCTCGGCTTCGTTCCCGAAAACCTTAGCCCCCAGAGCCTTTCTGTTTACCGAGCCGTCCGGGGCTTTCACGTCCTCCCCAAACCTCGCGAAAACGTCCGCCTTTTGCCCCTCCAGACAGATATGCCCCAGCTTGTCAACGTCCAGAACCGGGAGACCCCGGCTTGAAAGTATCGCGGCGACGTGGTTTTTTCCCGCGCAGTAACTCCCGGCAAGTCCGATCAGCAAAACGCCCCCCGTGGGAAACTCAACCGCCCTGCCTGTAGCCCGAAAGGAAATCGCCGATTTTCCGCATCGCGTCCGTCAGGGTCGCCTTGTCCGGCAAAAAGACGATGCGGAAATGGTCGGGATCCTTCCAGTTAAAGCCGGTGCCGTGAACCAGAAGTATATGCTTGTCGCGCAACAGGTCCAGCATGAACTTTTCGTCGTCGGCGATGCCGAAACGCGCGACGTCAACCTTGGGGAAGCAGTACAGCGCGCCCTTGGGTTTGACCACGGAAAGCCCGGGGATCTCGTTGATCATGCCTACCGCCACGTCCCGCTGTTCGCGCAGTCGCCCCCCGGGAAGCAACAGGGTCTTTAGGCTCTGGTATCCGCCAAGGGCCGTCTGTATGCCGAACTGGGCGGGCATGTTGGCGCAGAGCCTCATACTGGAAAGCATCTCCAGCCCCTCCGTGTAGCTCGCGGCCCTTTTCTTGTTCCCGGAAAGCACCATCCAGCCGGCGCGGAAACCCGCCGAACGCCAGGCCTTGGAAAGCCCGTCGAAACTGACCGTAAGAATGTCTGGGGCTATCGTTGACATGGGGACGTGCAAAGCGTCCTCGTAGACGATGCGGCTGTAGATTTCGTCGGCGTACACGATAAGGTCGTTTTCCCGGGCAACGGCGGCGATGTCCTCCAGTATGGATCTGTCGTAGACCGCGCCGGTGGGGTTGTTGGGGTTGATTACCACGATTGCCCTGGTTCTGGGGCTTACCTTTGCCCGGATGTCGTCGATATCCGGGTTCCAGTCGGCGGACTCGTCGCATATATAGTGAACCGCCTTGCCCCCGGAAAGCGTTACCGCCGCCGTCCACAGCGGGTAGTCCGGCGCCGGAACCAGAACCTCGTCGCCGGAGTTCAAAAGGGCCTGCATCGAGATCGATATAAGCTCGCTGACCCCGTTGCCGATGTATATGTCGTCGATTTCCACGTCCATGACTCCCTTGTTCTGGAAGTCGTGCATCACGGCCTTGCGGGCGGCGAACAGACCCTTGGAATCGCCGTAGCCCTGGGCGTTGTGCAGGTTGGCGATCACGTCGCGCAGAATCTCGCTGGGGGCGTTGAAGCCGAAGGGCGCGGGGTTGCCTATGTTCAGCTTGGTTATTATGAAGCCCTCGTCCTCAAGTCGCTTGGCTTCTTTGTGTACCATGCCCCGGATATCGTAGCAGACGTTATCCAGCTTCGATGATTTTTCAATGTTCCTCATTGTAACCCCTCGGTATTAATGCTGGAAATCCAGCGCAAAATGTAGTAGAATTTATCGTATACAGCGAACCTGTGGAATAGATGATAGAGGAAAAAGAAAGGGCGCGTCAACATGAACAATTTTAAGGTCAAGGAGATACCGCTTCCAAGCCATTTCAGCAAGGCGGCGTACCTGGACAAAAAATTCGTCATAGCCGCGCCGGAGATCTCCTTTAACAAGAGCCTGGTGGCTCTTTTGTCCGAATGGGACTTTACCGACGTCTACAGCGAGGGGGAGCCGTCGAAACAGTCCCCCCCGCCGATCGAGGTAAAGGCCAGCCAGCCGGATCCGGCGGCGGTTAGCTCCCATTTGCCCGACATGGACAGGCTGTCATCCGCCAAAAGGTTTCACATCTCGTTCGAGAAGTACGTTCGGGCGCTCTTCGACAGGTTTTCCACCAGGAACCACCTGGACTTTAGCTTTCTTGTGGGGAACTTCAAGGTCATCCTGGACGCAATCCGGAAGGACTACCGGCTTATCCTGCAGATTCAGCCGCAAACGATCGCCAAGGACGATGATTACCTTGTCTACCACACCATGAGCACGGCCGTTATAGCCATCGTAATCGGCGACGCCATGAAATTTTCGGATCAGTGGCTCATGGAGCTTGGGATTGCCGCCCTCCTGCACGAAATCGGAATGCTCAGGCTTCCGCCCGAAAGCTATCTTGGCAAAAGGGAGCTTACCCAAGAGGAACGAAAGCTAATCTACATACACCCGATCATCGGCTACAATTTTCTGAAGTCGTTCGATTTTCCCCCGGCGGTAAGCAGGGCGGTGCTCGAGCACCACGAGCGCGAAAACGGATCCGGCTACCCCAAGCAGAAAACGTCGGAAAACATCCACCTGTATTCGAAGATTATCGCGGTGGCCTGTTCCTATTCCGCGATTTCGGCGGCTCGCCCCCACAGGGAGGCCGTGGACAGCCATACCGGGATGATGGAGCTTCTGAAAAACGAGGGCAAGCAGTACAACGAGAAGGTGATCCGCGCGCTTGTGTCCTCTCTGTCGGTCTTCCCCATCGGCCTGTACGTTATGCTGTCCGACGGCAGGAAAGGGCAGGTTGTGGACATAAACCCGAAAAAGCCGTACTACCCGGTCGTGCAGATCCTTGGGGAAACCAACCTGGACGGCACGGTCAGAATCCTAAAGACCAGCGAGGACGGGGTTTCCGTCGTCCGCGCCCTCTCCCCCAAGGAGGTCGAGGGGTAATCGTGTGGTCCCCCGCTTTTTTGTTGCCCTTGGCCGCCTCCGCCGCCCTGGTTTTCGCCAGCGGTTTCTTTTCCCTTTTCGAGCAGTCCCTAAAGGCGGCCAGGAAGGCCGGCCTGATTCGCGAGGCAGACGAGGCCGAAAAACGCGCCGCCGCCAAGCGCCGGGGAAGCGTGGGTTACCGCCGGGAAATCGCCAGGGCCGGAAGGCTAAGGCGGGTCCTGGCCGCCCTGGATAGCCCGGGCAGGAATATCGCGGTGGCCGGCTTCTGGATGCACTCGCTGCGGGGCCTGGCGGCGGCCCTTGCCGGGCTGGCCGCGGGGCGCTGGGAGTTTGACGTGCTCTGGGTGCAGAATCGGGCTCTATACGAACATGCACTTATGTACGGAACCGCCGAAGGCGTTTATGCGGTCGTGTTCCTGGCCGCGCTGGTCGTTTCCGGGATACTCGCCACCGAATACCTGGCCAGGAGCGCCGCCCGTTTCGCGCCGGAGCGCATAGCGTCCGCCCTTCTTTTCCCGGCAAAGGTTTCCGGCCTGCCGCTCTTGCCCTTCATGTTCCTGGCCCGGATATTCGGCGGCCTGCTTCGCCGGGTCTTCCCCCCGAAAACGGCCAGGGAGGGCATGACCGAGGACGAGCTTCGCCACGCCCTGATCGAGGGCGAGAGGTCCGGCATAGTCGAGAGCAGCGAAAGGGCGATGGTCGAAGGGGTCTTTTACCTTGGGGATCGCCCCCTTGGCGTTTTCATGACCCACCGTTCCGAGGTGCAGTGGCTGGACATCAACACCCCGGCCCGGGATATCCTGGAAAAGGTGCTGGAGAACAAGGCCCAGCGCTGTTTCCCGGTTGCCGACGGCACCCTGGACGCGATTATCGGCGCGGCCTACCCGGAGGACATAATCCTGGACATGGCGTCCGAGTCGCTCAAGGGCCCCGCCCCCGCCGGCCTCGGGGCGATAATGAAAAAGGCCTCGTTCGCCCCGGAGACCATGCCCGCGCTTAAGGCCTTCGAGGCCCTCCGGCGGGGCGAGGCCGACTTCCTGTTCGTGATGGACGAGTACGGCGGGTTCGCCGGGATGGTTTCCGCCTGGAGCCTTATGGAAAAAATCGTCGGGGAGCTTGCCGCCCCGTCCGGGCAAGAGGATCGGACGGTGCAAAACGAGGACGGATCCCTGGTCGTCAGCGGCGGGCTCAACATCGACGAGATCTCCGGCCTTCTTTCCCTGCCTGGCCTGGCCGGATCCGGCGACTACCACACGCTCGCCGGCCTGGTGCTTTCCCTGGCCGGGGAACTGCCGTCCGCTGGGGACAGTTTCGCGTACCGGGGCTATCGTTTCACGGTACTGGACATGGACGGCAACCGCATAAACAAGGTCGGAATCGCCAAAACAGAGTAGCTTGTTTCGATTTACGCCTGATTGTCGAAATTTTCTCGCCTTCATTTAAAACCTGCTTCTTGAACAAGCCGGCGTTTTTTTGTATAATCTCATGAAGGCTCGTGGACTGCCCCTCGGGTGGTCGGCTCAATCGTGCGGAGGTTTGCAGGGAATGTTGGATATAGGTATTGTCCACCGCAGGGAATATGAGCTGGATTCAAGCCGATCGGATGCGCCGGGGAGGCGCGCGGCCAAGGCGGCGACCCCCGCGGAAACGACCGCCGTCGCTGTCGCCCAGGCTCCGGGCAGGATTCATTTTTTGGGCGAGCACGGCAACCTGGGCACCGGCCTGTACCTTTCGGCGGCCATAGATCGCTGCATAAAGGTCGCGGTAAGCCCCAGAAAGGACAATTCCCTTCGTTTCTACGCCCCGGATTTGGGCGAGCGCAAGCGGACCACGCTGGCAAGCCTAAAGTACAAAAGGGAGGATCGCTGGGCAAACTACGCAAAAGTGGCCCTGCAGATCTTCGTCGACATGGGCGTTCCCGTAAAGGGCCTGAACTTTACCGTCATGGGGGACATTCCCCAGCACGTCGGGCTGGCTTCCTCGTCGGCCATCGAGGTCGCCTCGGCGGTCGCCCTGCGCGGGCTTCTTAAGGCGAAGATGGGCGAGGCGGATCTGGCCAGAAGGCTGGCGGACGTCCACCTGCTTTACTTCGAAAAGGATCCTGGCCTTGTGGACTACCTTGTCGGGCTTTCCGCGCGCAACGATCAGTTTCTGGTGGTGGATGAATCTAATCTTAGCGTAACAAGAATCAAGTCGCCCTTTTCCCGCTGCAAAATCGTCATCACCGATTCCCGCGTCCCGCGCATAGGGGTCGAGGCGGAACTGGACGCCCGGACGGACAACGTCGCCGCCGCGCTGGGGATGCTTTCGCAGGGCCGCAAGGGGGCAAGCCTAAGGGAATTCGCCGCGCTGGACCTTATGGAATCGATGGGGAACCTTCCCGAGAAGGTGCGCCGCAGAAGCCTGCACGTGGTGCAGGAAATCCAGCGGGTGGCCGACGCCGCCGATCTTCTTCGCCGCGCCGACATGGCCGGCTTTTCGCGGCTGATTTTCCATTCCCACGAGGGTCTTAGGGATCTTTACGAGATAAGCTGCCCGGAGATAGACTGGATGGTAAAACGGGCGCAGGAGACCCTGGGGGTGTTCGGGGCGAGGATGGCGGGCCACGGCTTTGGGGGCTGCACCTACGCCATAGTAAAAAGCGAGGCCATCGAGGAATACCGCCAGCGCCTTGATGACTACGAACGGATATTCGGCTTTCATCCGCAGTTCCACGAGGTAAAAATCGCCACGGGAAGCCGGATGGTTTCCGATTGACGGATGTTTCTAGGGAGGGGCCGATGCGCCTGCTTTTGACCAACGACGACGGGGTGGATTCCCCCGGGATTTTGCTTCTTGCCTCTGCCCTTCGCGAAGCCGGGCACAGGGTTTTCGTGGTCGCCCCGTCGTTTGACGCCTCCGGCGTGTCCCATTCCATATCTTTCTTCAAGGGTTCCCGCAAATTTGCCGAAATTGAAAGGGACAGCTATTCTTTCGACGGCACGCCCGCGGACTGCGTAACTGTAGCCCTAAGGGGTGCCATGCCGGAGCTTAGCAAGGCCCCTCCAGACGCGGTTATATCCGGCATAAACCGGGGCGCCAACCTGGGGACCGACATCGTGTTCTCCGGAACGGCGGCGGCGGCCAGACAGGGCGCGTTTTACGGCATACCCTCGCTGGCGCTTTCCCTTGTGGGCACGGACTGGAAAACGTGGAACTGGGACATGGCCGTCGCCTTTGTAATGGAACGGTTTGGGGAGATGCTGTCGTACTGGAAGCCGGATTCGTTCGTCAACGTGAACATTCCGAACCGGAAGGAACAGCCGCTTGGCTTGGTTCGTTCTTTTCTGTCCTTGCGGTACTATGATGACAACATCGGCGTCCGCCAAGAGCCGGACGGCCAGACCTACTGCGTCGCCAAGCTGGAGGACGTGACGGCAAGGCCGGACGAGGGTTCGGACTGGATGACGGTATCGAAAAACTGCGCGTCGATAAGCGAGGTTTTTATACACCCGGTGCTGCTGGAGCATGTCAGTATGCGCCGTTGAGGTATATAGATTGGGAGGGAAACAGTGAAGGGAAACTATTCAGGCAGGAGCCGCGCCTTTGGCGGGAAACCTGTTATCAACGAGCCTTTCAGCCGGGATCAGTTAACCCACGTCGCGGATCGGAAAGTTTTTGTGCCGTTGCCCATACCGGGAAGGAAAGCGCAAGGCTCCGGCGGTCTGGAGGATCCCAGGCTTAAGGAAGGCATACGGCTTTTCAACATGAGGCAATGGGAGGACGCCCTGCACGAGTTTCTCTTTGTCGATATGCCGGCTTTGCAGGCAAGGGAAAAAACCGAGCTTTCCTATTACCTGGGTCTGTGCTTCACGAAAATGAAAAAGGTGAACGAGGCGCTGCCGTACCTGGAAAAGGTCGTGGCCACTAGCGCGGATCTGCTCCGCGTCTACCAGTGCCGCATGACCATGGCCTACATCCACGTTACCACTGGCCGTCCCAAAATGGCCGAATTTGAACTGAAGCGGCTTCTTGAAACGGGCTTTGAATCGCCCCAGCTTTACAACACGATGGCCCACGCGGCCTATTCCCGGAAGCATTACCGGCACGCCATCGAGTATTACGAAAAGTCGCTCAAGCTTGAGGACAACAATGCCACCGCGCTGAACAGCATGGGTTACATACTTGTCGATACCGGGATTGACCCGATTAAGGGGTTGCGGTTCTGTCGCAGGGCCGTGGAGATGCAGCCGGGGAACGCCGCGTATTTGGATTCCCTTGGCTGGGCCTGTTACAAGTGTAGGGAGCCCATGGCCGCGCGCGACTGGCTGCGCAAGGCCCTTGAGCTTGCCCCGCAGGAAACGACCATAAAGGAGCACCTGCGGATCGTTACCGGAGGGGTTGCGTGAGAAAGTTTGCTTTTGCCACGGCATTGTTTCTGTTGATCCCGCTGCTTCTGGCGGGACAGGCCGGGGTGCGGGGCCATATAACCGGCGGCGACGACATCAACGCGATAGAGGCCGCCAGGGAATTCCGCATAGGCGTTCAGGCCTTTAACCGCTTCGCGTTTAACGAGGCGATTCTTTCCTTCGAGCGAGCCCTTTCGTTCCGGCCTGGCGAGGCCATCATTTTGGACTGGCTTGGCAGGGCGTACTACCGCTCCGGCTTCGAGAACATCGCCTTGCAGCAGTGGCGGGCCGCGGTGGAGGCATATGGCAGGACATCCGAGATGGGGATAATTCTGGCCAGCCGTATCGAGACTATTTCCAACCGGCGCACCTTTCTTCCCGTGGCAAACGACAATGTCCGCTACATACAGTCCGGGCGCTACCCGGGAAGCTTTGGGGAGAACGTGCTTTACCGTCAGCCTACCTCGGTTC
>Ga0209755_10003058_pt1 | contig 21488 bp, 16 predicted proteins | sample TergutCo191P1_FD_187301 | JGI IMG/M metagenome (GOLD analysis project Ga0209755, IMG submission 187301) | Cornitermes sp. P1 segment gut microbial communities from Petit-Saut dam, French Guiana - Co191P1 (SPAdes) (version 2) | ecosystem: Host-associated > Arthropoda: Insects > Digestive system... | reverse complement strand
AGCTAAAACAACCATTTGTAAGCTTGTATTGAGCTTCCTTTCACAGTTTTTCCAAAGCCTCCTGCATTTATCCAGCCAGGCAAAAGTCCGCTCCACAACCCACCTTTTCGGCATTAAAACAAAAGTATGTAATTCGTTTCTTTTAATGACTTCGACGGATGCATTAATAATTTCTTTTATCTGGGTTGCAAAATTCTCTCCTGTATAGCCTGCATCAACTAATATATTTTTGACTTTAGAAAGGTTTTCTTTTGCTTGACAAACCATTTTTACAGCAGCATTACGATCACTAATATTGGCTGTTGTGATACAAATTGCATGCGGCAAACCTTGTGTATCTACTGCAATATGGCCCTGAAATTTTCTTACCGGCATCATAACCTTTTTCTTCAGCAGTATCCGTATTTTTCACGCTCTGGGCATCAACAATGCAGAAGCTAGTTTTCTCTCTCCGACCACTGCCGATACGGACCTCTCCAACTAATTTTTTTTAAGACAATTTCTAGAATACTTTCTCTATCTTCATCTAGTTTTTTACTCCATTTCTTGAAGTAATCGTAACAGTTGCGCCATTTTGGAAACTCTTTTGGCAGCATTCGCCACTGACAACCACTTTTCAAAACGTACAGCACACCGCAAAACAACTCATACAAATCCAGCTTTCTTGGCTTTGTTTTCTTCCTTGCGCTTTCTAAAATTGACTTAATTTTCTCAAATTTTTCTCGACTTACGTCACTTAGATATGCATTCCTCATATATTTTCATGTAGTAAATTCATACTATATGCTGTTTTTTAGATTGTGTACAGGTTCTAAGAATTTTGAAGAAGAAAATTTATCTTGCTTAAAAACTTATAGGTGCTATGTTTAGCATAAATTTCTCTTAATTAGGAGATGATATGAATTGTTATTGCTCGGTTGAGAGCATGAGAAGATAATAACTTCTCAGAGTGGATAGGTGGCAGGTTGAACATAGTCCGTGAGGCCCCATTTTGCTTTTACAGTAATGGGATTAGACCTCGTTATGGAGATTAACCGCCCCTGCCACCGAAAACCATCGTGCGGCCCATAAAATTTGGTGACCGCGTATAGGAGGTTGGACCAACCGGTAATATTCTACTCTGATATGTTGAAGTATTCAATAAGAGGAAAAGTTTATGCGTTACATAGGTATTGATTTACATACTAATAGTTTTACTGTTTGCTACTTAGAATCAGGAAAGCAAGAATATATCCGTACATTTCGCTTACAGGACTTGGACAATTTCGTCAAAGATCTTAAATCGGAAGATGAAATAGCTTTCGAAGCTACAGGTAACAGCTGTTTCTTTTATGATGCAGTGTCATCTTACGTTAAGCGCGTGGTGATAATTGCACCCTGGCAATTTGAAGTTATTCGCCGCTCTGTAAAAAAAACAGACAAGCATGATGCAAGAGCTATTGCTTTCTTTCTAAGCAAGGATATGTTGCCTGAAGCAAGATGTAAAAGCAAACAATGCCAGCAGTTATCTTCTCTTCTTCGAACAAGAGAGCAATTGGTAAAATCACAAGTATCTCTAATTAATAAAATGCACGGTCTTTTTAATTACCATGGAATAAAAATTAAGAAGGAAACACTGACAACTAAAGCTGGTTTTGAGCGCTCTATTCAAAAGCATAGTTGGGATTATATAGAAAAGATAGAGATTAAAGTAATTAGCCATCAACTGGAAGCTATTCGAGAAAACCTCAAGAAGCTTAAAGAAGAAATTACTGTTTTTGCTAAACAACTTCCTGGGTTTAATAACCTGATCAGTATTAAAGGTATTGGTGCAATTTCTGCAGCTGTTTTTATCACGACAATTGGCGATATTAATGATTTTAGCGATCCTGAAAAGCTCACTGCTTATTTCGGAGTTGTACCATCAGTTTCTCAATCCAATCAGCAATGTACTATTGGAAAAATTACCAAACATGGGCCAAAAATGGCACGTACTTCTTTAGTGCAGTGTACCTGGGTTGCTATACGGTATAGCCCTTACTTGAAAAGTTTTTACGAGCATGTGAAAAAGAAGCGTGGTTCTGCTAAAGCTATTATTGCCACTGCTAGAAAGTTTCTGACAACCATTTTCTATACACTTAAAAAGAACTGGATTTTTGAAGATTTCACAAAATTTGAATTTTTTATTGGACAATAATCATAGGAGGTTTTTATGTTTACTAATAGAGCAAACAATTGGAATCAGTTGCAATTTCCTGTAGAATTCTTAAACGTAGATGATGAAGCTCAGAAACATCGTAGTCTTACACCGCTACATTTAGCAGCAGGAAATGGTCAGTTGGATTTAGCCAACACTTTGTTAGCAGAAGGTTTAGACATTAACTCAGAGATTAAATATGACCGCTTTACGCCACTGTATTTTGCAATTGCAAAAAATCGTTTAGAAATGGTTAATTTTCTCATTGCACATGGAGCAAACGTAAATCATAAGGCTATTCTAGGCTTTACACCTTTAAGTTTTGCATCGCAGCAAGGCTATTTAGATATATTCAACACTTTAATTGCAAATGGAGCAGACCTTAATACTAAAACAGATAAACTTAATACGCCTTTACACTTAGCAGCAGAGAATGGCTACCCAGGCATAGTAAACGTTCTTATTGAAAAGCGGTTAGATGTTAATGCTGAAAATAGTGATCAGGTTAGACCTTTACATTATGCGTGTATGAATGGCCATCCTGAAATAGCGAGAATTCTTATTGCACATGGATCTGACATCAATGCTGGTTCTTCAGCTGTCGGTACTCATGACAAGAGAGTTGATACAAATATTACACCCTTACATTTGGGAGTACAATTTGCTCATTTGGATGTGGTAAAGCTTTTACTTGAAGCAGGGGCAAATGTTAATGCTAGAACAAGTGATAGAATTACACCTTTGCATTTGGCGTCTCAAAATGGTTTCTTAGAGTTAGTGGATGTTTTACTGAAAGCAAAGTCTGACGTTAATGCTAGAGATTATGAAAATCTTACACCTTTACACTTAGCAACAGAACGCAATCATTTTGAAGTAGTTAAGTCTCTTCTCCTTGTAGAAAAAATCGATGTTAATGCTAGAGGGTACGATAATTCTACAGCTTTACATATAGGATCCCAAAATGGTCATTTAGAGATAGTTAAGCTGTTGCTAGAAAAAAAAGCCAATATTAATGATAGAAAAAACGAAGGTTTCACACCTTTACATCTAGCAATTCAGCAAAGTCATGTAGAAGTGAGTGATTTTTTGATAAAAAATGGGGCAAACATTAATGCTACGGATGATCAGAATTGGGCTCCTCTACATAATGCAGCATATAATGGTTTTTCCCTGAAGATAGTAGAGAACTTAATTGCACAGGGAGCAAATGTAGATGCAAAGACAGATGATGGTAGGAGAGCTCTACATTTGGCAGCAGAGCATAATCACTTAGAAATAGTAAATTTTTTAATTAAAGGTGGAGCAGGCATTAACGCTATGGATAATAGAAATTGGACTCCTTTACATTGTGCAGCGTATGACGGTAACTTAGAAGTGGCTAAATCTTTGCTTGATGCAGGGGGAAACATTGACGCTAAAACAGTCAAAAATACTACTCCTCTACATTTCGCAGTAGATCATGGTCACTTAGAGGTGGTCAAATTACTTTTAGAAAGAGGAGCAGATGTTAACGCTCTAGATCATACAAATTGGACTCCTTTGCATTTTGTAGCAGAAAGAGGTCATGATCAAATTTCCACTGTTCTGTTAAAATATGGTGCTGATGTAAGTGTGGAAGAAAGTAAAGACAGAGGCACAGCTTTACATTTTGCAGTTCAATATGGTCGCTTTAAGGTAGTTAAAACCCTTATTATAAATGGAGCAGACGTTAATGCACAAATGGATAAAAGTGCTACACCTTTACATTTAGGAGCACAACTTGGTAATTTAGATATAGTTAAGTTCTTGCTTATGAATGGAGCATATTTTAATGCTAGGACTAAGATAGATAGATATGTTTTGCCGTTACATTTTGCAGAGAAAAGTGGAAACTTGGAAGTTGTAAAATTACTAAGGCTGATTGAAAAACTGTTTAAAGCTATAAAAAGTAATAATTTTGAGATAGTGGAGAGTTTAGTAAAACAAGGTATAGTTATTAACGCCAAAGACACTGATGGATGGACAGCACTACATTATGCTGTTAATAATGGACGTATGGATATTGTAAGCATCTTACTGACAAATGGAGCCGATGTAACTCAGGTTACTAATAAAGGCAATACACCATTACATATTGCTGTTTTAAAAGATCACAAAGAAATCGTTGGAGTTTTAGTGCAACATGTAAGTAATGACAAATTAAATAGTTTTATAAATGCTGGAACTACTAGTGGTGCTACATCACTTCACGTTGCTGCTAAGAATGGCTCACTGGAGATTGTAAAATCTTTACTGAAACACGGCGCAATCTACAACGTTAAAAATAAAGAAGACAAAACACCTATTGATTTCTCTCAAGACCAAAAAGTAATTAACTTACTGAAATTAGTAGAAGAATTATTTAAAGGTGCAGAAAATGGTGATATTGAAATTATCAGTAAGCTAAAGGCAATAAAACCTGATGAACGCATGGCTGTAACAAGTGCTCGTAACAATCAAGGAAATACATTGCTACAGGTTACAATAATCAATAAACACCAAAACCTTGCGAGTAGATTATTGGAAATATTAAAGAGTCCAGATCAGAGTCTACAAGATGTTAGTGTAGAAAATCAAGTAAAGAGTTTGAAGTTGTAGTTCTCTTGAATAAAGCTTTAACATGCTTATTAAAAAATGTATCAAGAATTTGCTATAAAGCAATTGAAACTGGGGAGGTTTTAAAAATATGCTAAATAACAATATTGATAAAGAATTAGAAGTAGCAGTTTATGAGAGGGACTTAAAAAAAGTGAGGGCACTTTTATCTGCTGGTGCTGATCCTAACTTTCAACCCAATCGTGAAAACAAATTACCTCATCAGTATGGAAATAAATTGCTTCATTATGTCAATAGTGTGGAGATTGCAAAAGAGCTTTTATTATACGGTGCTTTGGTCGATTCGAGAAATATGTACAATGAAACTCCACTGCACACTGCTATGACATGTGGACGGACGGCAAAGTTGATCAGGCAACTTTTAAAACACGGTGCTGATGTCAATGCAAAAGACCGTAAAGGTAATACTCCTCTTAATCTTGCTATCAAAACAAGCAATAAAGACTTGGAGGTCATTAGAGAATTGTTGGAATATGGAGCTGATATAAACATAAGGAACTGTGAACGTCGGCTTTTCGATAATCATAGCACACCCTTAGATAATGCTATGAGTTATCCTGAATGTGCTGAACTGCTCATTAAAATTACCTTGATAAAAAACTTCGACAAAGATTATAGAAAAATTATTAACTTAGATCCTTATAAAGAACGTAGTTATTACAGTAAATTATCAAGTTATCTAGATAATTGTATTTGTGAAATTATAAAAATGAAAACAGATTGCATTAACAACATTCTCTCATTATATGAGTTTATCACTTTAAAGGAGACAAACAAAGAGGTATTATATGTGAATGATGAGGGTGTCAAAAGTATTAGAAACCGAGTTTTTCAAGTACTGACTAGTACTAACTATCCTATATATCGTGATGTTATATTAGCCAAGATAGGTGCTAGTTTAGAAAGAGCAAGCTTATTGAATAAATTGAGTGAACTAGAAGTTTATACGAAATCAGATGCGTCTGATTATACACAAGGTGTTCAAGAAAAAACCGTAGTTCTAGACTCTTATTCCAAACATGAAGTTGCTCAATACCTATCTAATAATGACTTATTAAGTTTTATAGTAGCATTTTATGGATGTACAGATCAACCTTTATGTTCAAAAAGGAATTTTGCAGAATCAGGCGTACAACCAAACACAAGGTTATATGAAGCTTCAACAAGCAATTATACTAAACGTGCAAGATTAGAATAAATACGTTTTCATCAGTACCAGAGTTTTCTTATGAACAACAATTAGTATATGGTTCCAGAGTGTTGTAAGGTTTGAAGCATATAAAACTCCTATGGATAATGTGTATTGTATATGCCCATTTGTATATCTTAAATATTTTTCCGTGCAATAAAAATTTTTCAAGAAAAAATTAATACTTAATTATAATAATTAACATACAAAACTAATTGTTGTTCATAAAAAACTCTAGTACCGATAAAAAATGTATTTATTCTAAATCTTGCACATTTGACTTAATTTATTGACAATAAGGGCAGTATCTGGAACTGTACATCCAATGGCGTCAACTTAAGAGCCCCCTTTTAAACTTTTTCGTTGAAATAAGATAGAAACAAAAGTGCTGTTCCTTGCAGTTTTTGGAATAATTTAATGGTAAAAATTTTAGAGAGAAATTTTATATACAATCGCTGATATTTTTCCTTAAGTTGACGCCATTGACTGTACATCTAAGAAGCTTACTTTATTTATTCATATCAGCGTCACATATGATTTACATATTTCAAGCATGTTAGCTATCTTTCTCTGGATAATTTAGAAAGTTACAGTGGACTTTACACCTTATTAATTATCACTTAACTTACTATTTTATCAGTTCCTGAGTTGTATGAGTAACACTTTGATAATATTAGCAGCAGGAAAGAGTAGTAGAATGAATTCTTGGTATTCAAAAACATTGCACCAAGTGAGAAATCTTACTCTCTTAGAGCATATAATTTGTAATGCAAAATCGCTGAGTTTAAAAAGCTTATCAATCGTCGTTAACAAGCCTTTTCTAAAAGATTTAGAAAGGTTTGATACCTTAAAAAATATAATCGATCAATGCAATATAAAACTAATAATTCAAGAAGATGTTACAGGTACTGGCACTGCAGTCAAAATTGCTCTGGAAAATTTAAAGCAGTTAACTAACCAAGACGTAGTTTTAATACAGTATGGAGATACTCCATTTATATCTAGTGATACAGTTATGAGAATGACTGATTGTTTAAAGTATAACAATAAAAATTTAGTCCTTCTCGGATTTAATAGTCAAGATAAGCAATATGGAAGATTAGTAATTGATGATAACGAAAATGTTCAAAAAGTTCTAAAAAATGGAAATGAAATGTTTCTTGCAAACTCTGGAATAATGGTTTCATATGCTAAAGATCTTTGTACCTTAGTAAAAGAAATAAAATTTAATAATTTGACCAACGAATGCTGTCTCAATGATATCATACCCATTGCAGCAAGCAATAACTTAAGTGTAGGTTATGTAGTCACTGATGAAAGGGAAGCAATGGGAGTAAATAATAAAGAGGATTTGGTCAAAGCAGAACGTTATTTTCAGGCAAATAGAAAAAGATAACCAATCCTTCTTTCATAACTATATTTTTTTTATTTATTGATTCTTAAATTTAAGTTGACATTTGTTCTACACTAGTTTTATAATACCTTTCAAGGCTTACTTGTAAGATAGTTGGTGTGAAAAATTTTCCTGGTTGTAGTGAGAGGCATACATGGGAATATTAATAACAGGTGCTGCAGGCTTGATAGGGTCGGCTTTAGTAGGAAAGTTAGAAAAGCAGGGCTATGAAGTAATAAGCTGTGATATTAGGCTGCACGACAACCCAATCAGTTTTTTTTCAAAGGATATAGTACCAATGCTTGCCAAGTGTACAGGAATTATTCATCTGGCTGCAATTTCTAGAGTTATACATGGTGAGCTTTACCCTGAATTGTGTCGAAAAGTTAATGTTGATGGTACAATACAGTTTTTAGAATTATGTACGTCACTTCCAAATAAACCATGGTTTATATATGCAAGTAGTAGGGAAGTATATGGAGAGCAGAAGGAACTGCCAGTTAGAGAGTCCGCTAATATCGACCCAATAAATAATTATGCCAAGGGTAAAGCGTTTGTTGAGGAGCAAATAACAAATTTAAAAGATTTTAATGTAGCAATATTGCGCTTCTCAAATGTATATGGTGGTTTGCTAGATCATAATAGTAGAGTAATTCCTGCACTCTGTATTGATGCATTAAAAGGTGACCCAATTAAAATAGAAGGTAAAGAATGTGTTTTTGATTTTACCTATTTGGATGATGTTATAGAGGGTATATGCTTAACTGTTAAATATTTACAAAGTGAAAAATCTTCTCTCCCTACTATTCATCTTACTACTAATAGTCCATGTACTTTAGAAAACTTGGCAAAAATGATATTAAAAGTTACGGGAAGTGATTCTAGAGTTGATTCCTATCCTCCGAGAAATTTTGACGTAACTAAGTTCCATGGCGATTTTACTAGAGCTAAAAAATTACTTGGTTGGGTTCCAAGGTATTCGCTAGAAACAGGTTTGAAACAATTTGTAGAAAACCTACGAGGTAGTACACGGAAATTTTCTAAAAATATAGATATGGTAATATATGAAGATATTAAAAGTTATTCATGGTTACCCTCCTTATTATAACGCTGGTTCAGAGGTATACAGCCAAACCCTAGTCCATGAACTTGCTAGTAAAAATGAGGTACAAGTGTTTGCTAGGCAGGAGAATGTTTTTTTGCCCAATTTTCACTATAGCACAGCGTTAGACCGTAGTCATTACGGTATCTTGTTGCATCTAATTAATGTTAAATATCGTAATAGATTTGTTAGTAATGAAGTAGATACAGTATTTAAGAAAGTAGTAGATAATTTCCAGCCAGATCTTATTCATTTCGGCCATCTTAACCATCTATCTTTCACTTTACCAGAAGTTGCCTTTAGGGATAATATACCCACAGTTTTTACGCTACATGACTTTTGGTTGATGTGCCCACGGGGAAGATTCATTCAGCGCAATTCTGAGAGTTTATTACAGCTTTGTGATGGGCAAGAAGATCGAAAATGTGCAACCGAATGTTACAAGGGATATTTTACAGGGGATGAAGAATTTCTGAGTTCAGACTTAAATTACTGGACACAATGGGTTTCAACTAGAATGAAATACTCAAGAAAAATAATAGACTATATAGGTTACTTTATTGCTCCATCGAAGTTCTTGATGGATAAGTTTATTCAAGATTTTAATATTCCAGTCAACAAAATCTCTTACCTTGATTATGGTTTTGATCTAAATCGTTTTAAGGGTAGAAATAGAGTGCAAGAGAAAGAGTTCGTTTTTGGCTATATTGGTACTCATACTCCTGAAAAGGGTGTAGATCTTTTATTGAAAGCTTTCTCTAATTTGTTGCCTAGGGCAAAACTTAGAATTTGGGGAGCAGTAAGAGAAGAAACTAAAGCTCTAAAAACAATTGCCGATCAATTTCCACGTACTGTTAAAGAAAGGATAGAATGGATGGGAAGTTACGATAATAAAAGTATAGTCATTGATGTATTTAATAAAGTTGATGCAATAGTTGTTCCCTCAATTTGGGGTGAAAACTCACCATTAGTTATACATGAAGCACAGCAGCTCAGAATACCAGTTATAACAGCCAATTACGGTGGCATGGCAGAATACGTAAGGGACGGAGTAAATGGGTTATTATTTAAGCACAGAGATGCAAATAGTTTGTCAGAAAAAATGCAGGTTCTATCTACAAACCAAGAGTTATATAATAAACTGACACAAGGAGGTTACCTCTACACTGAGAATGGTAATGTACCTTCTATAAGTGAGCATACCGAGCAACTTAACAAAATTTACTGTAATGTTATTGCAAGTAAGGATAAATCAATACCTGCAAAGCCTGGTCCTTGGAGAATTACTTTTGACACTAATCCAGACTATTGTAATTTCTCCTGTATAATGTGTGAATGTTTTTCACCATACAGTAAAGTTAAAGAGGAGAAAAAAGCCAAAGGAATAAAACCTAAAGTAATGTCAATAGAAACTATCAGAAAAGTGATTAAGGAAGCAGCTGGAACACCTTTAAGGGAAATTATTCCTTCTACTATGGGTGAGCCTTTAATGTACAAAAGCTTTGATGAAATAATCAATTTGTGCCATGAATTCGGTCTGAAGCTTAACCTAACAACCAATGGTTCTTTTCCTATTAAAGGAGCTAAAAAGTGGGCTGAACTATTGGTACCAGTTTTATCTGATATTAAGATTTCTTGGAATGGAGCAACAAAAGAAACTCATGAGAAAATCATGAAGGGCTCAAAATGGGAAGTAGTAACAGAAAATTTAAAAATTTTTCTTGGAATTAGAGATAAGTATTTTAGTGATACAGATGAGCGGTGTACCGTTACTTTACAATTAACATTTTTAGAAAGTAATTTACATGAACTTTATGGCATAGTTGAAATGGCCATAAAAAATGGCATAGATAGAGTGAAAGGACATCATCTTTGGGCGCATTTTACCGAAATTAAGGATCTATCTATGAGAAGAGATGAATCAGCAATCAGTAGATGGAATGCGGAAGTGAGAAGGTTATATGAACTTAGGGACAGTATGCAGTTGCCAAATGGCACAAGAATAAAATTGGAAAATTTTACGATCCTTTCTAAGGAGGGTATCAAAGATTTGGCTCCAGGCGGTCATTGCCCATTTTTAGGCAAAGAAGCATGGATAAACAATGAAGGAAAGTTTAGTCCTTGCTGTGCTCCAGATGAACTCCGTAAAACATTAGGGGATTTTGGCAACGTTAATGAAGTTAAGCTGGAGGAAATATGGCAGGGTAGTGAGTATCTGAGCTTACAAAAGAATTATTTACATTATGAATTATGCAAGACATGCAATATGAGAAAACCTTTGATCAATTAATCAAGGACAATCAATATCTTAAATCTATTAAAATTTCATCGTGTGAAATGTTTCACGAGTTACTAGGAAATCCTTTATATGAAAATAGGTTTATAAAGGTTGGCAAATTTCATGAGCCTGGCCTTGCACCAGTTTATGATGAGACAGGTGCTTATCATATCAATGTAAGGGGAGAAGCAGTTTATCACAACAGATTTCTAAAAACTTTTGGATTCTACTGCAACAGAGCAGCTGTAGAAGATGATACAGGGTATTATCACATTGATCCATCTGGATGTAAGGCATACAAACAGCCCTACCAGTGGGTTGGAAACTATCAGGAAGATATTTGTGTAGTTAGAAGATATGATAAATGTTTTCATATTAATTCAAATGGCAATAGGATTTATCAGGAAGAATATGATTATGTTGGGGATTTTAAGGATGGTATTGCTGTGGTTTATAAAGATGGTAAAGCTACACACATTGATAATCATGGCAAACTATTGCATAACAAGTGGTATAAAAAACTTAACGTTTTCCACAAAGGATATTCTATAGCGGAAGATCAGCATGGTTGGTTTCATATAGATGTCAACGGCAATCCTGTCTACCAGCAAAGGTTTAAAATGGTCGACGCGTTCTATAATAGTATGGCAAAAGTTGAAACTTTTGAGGGTACACTAGGGCAGATCGATATTACCGGAAACATAAAATTTAGTATTTTTACTTTAGATGAAAAGTCTCAAGTAAACCAAGAATCTCAAGTACATAAGATCTCAGCAGAACTTTCGGCTTTTTGGAAAACTTATCTAACAAATGCTGCTGTTGAACTTGGTTTGCCAAGTGTCTTACCAGCAACTACCCAAGTTCTATCTCAAAGGTTAAGCATTACAGTCCCAAACCTGGAAAGGCTGCTAAGGGCATTGTGGGAAATAGAGCTTGTCTACTACGATAAGAATCAGTGCTTATGGCAACTATCGTCAAAAGGTAAGTGCTTTAAGGAAATACCATTTTTGCCCCAAGCAGCGATAATGTGGGCAAGAGTTGCTGCTGAAAAGAATTGGTTAAAAATTACCGATATATTAAGGCAAGAACAGATACCTTCATTTAAATCTTTCAAGGAGAAAGAAACATCAGAAGATATGCAGGCAGCATTTTATCAGGCATTGCTAGGATATTCCATACTCGACACTAAAAAGTTTAATTCCATGGTTGATATGAATGGTGCTAGGAATATATTGCTGTTTGGCGTACACTCTTTATTTCTTGCTTATTCTGACATATATAACAAGGGTTCCATGGATTTATATTATTATAACGAACATAAAGTACCTATGGTAATAGAAGATTTGAAAGTCAAACCAATAGCTCAAGAAGAATTATCAGCTGTAGATTATGAACTGGGCATCTTTTGTCGCTTCTTGCAGCATTATGATGACAACAGAGTGATATCTTATTTGAAACTAGCCAAAGGAATACCACGCATTTTAGTGATAGAAACTATCTTAGATTACCACTCCCAAGTTGGAGGTTCTGTAGATATTAATATAATGGTTGAAACAGGGGGTAAACTAAGAACATTAAGCAATTGGGAAAGAATACTAAAACAAGTCAAAGGACGTAAAATTTTTAGTATTGTACCTTTAACAGGTTACTTATCAGTTATTGACATTAGAATATGAAAGCATTACAAGAAAATGGTTTTTTCATTATCAAAAATTTAGTTCCTTCAGAATCAATAACCCTATCTTTAAATGATATCACAAATAAGATATCGAAATTATCTCAAGAATTAGATGTTTCAACTTCTGACTATTTAAACTGCACTGGAAGGTGGGGCACATCATCTCAGGTAACTAAAATTGTGTCTCAAGTATTAGATAAAATTATCAAAAATCATCTTGAAAAGTCACTTCAGTGTCAGATACTGCAGAAGAAATCAAATGTTATATGCAAGACTGCTGATTTAATAGATGCAGTTCCCTTTCATCAGGACATCTCCTATAGTTTTAATGATCCTTACCATTTTTCTGTTTGGTTAGCTTTGAATAATGTCAGCGAAACTTCAGGTGCACTGCAAATTATAGAAAACAGTCACAAATGGGAAATACAGCCTTTAGTTGATTTTTGGTACCCATATTTTTTTGATCAGTACTCAGATAACCAAGAAAATTATAAAATTAAGTCACTACCTATTTTAGCAGGAGATGCAATAGTTTTTGATTCGCGGTTGTGGCATGGTAGTGATAAGAATATAGATGCTAAAGATAGATTTGCTTATGTGACAAGGTGGGTTGTAAAAGATCAAAATCTTCCCTGTGTGCCAAAACCTCAGTCTTCGGTTTTTGGTATACTAAATTGTGGCAAGTTGACAGAATCCATACTGAGAGAATGCTTATCGTTATTTGGCTACCAGAAAAGTATAAAAGCAAAAAACATGGAAGAACTTATTAAGAGCTGGTTGGCTTTTCTTACAGACACAGCTACAAGTATTCCTGAAATTAACACTGCTGACGCTAAGCGAGATTTACATAAGCTACTTATTCTGAATCAAGCGTCAACACTACACGATGCTGGAGACATATCAGGAAAAATATACAAAAATTTATGGTTTTCACTACTTGTATTTCTCAACAAAAAAGTCAACGTAGTGGAGCTAGCATTATAAATGAATAGAAGTAGAGTTGATAGCTTCAAATGTGTATTGATGTTCATTTTGAATATAGTATCTAAATTCAAGCTTAATGTACTTATAATGTCTCTAGTTGCCCTAGTGGTAGCTGTTGATTTATCTTTTAGAAAGTATTTAGTAAAAAATATTCTAGATACAGCTGTAAAATATCAGGAAGGTAATGTAATAGAAAATCTTTTATTACCTGTAAGTGCCTATATTCTTATGGCGTTACTCATCACTACTGCTTTCAGGCTTTATAGCTACTTTGTTGATATAAGAATGTTTACTTTGCTGCGTCAAAAGATAGCTGACATGTCTTTTTATAGACTACTTCAACAAGACCATTCCTATTACCAGAACAATTTATCTGGAAGTTTAGTATATAAGGTCAGTAACTTAATGGATAGTGTGATAGAGTTAATAAGGTTGCTTATAGATTGTTTCTTCAGTTATAGTATAGCATTAATTTTAGCTATTTACACATTATCACTAGTAAATATAAAGTTTACAATCGCTACATTCACTTGGGTAAGCGTTTTTATTTTAACTTCGATTTTCAGCTTTCGTGTACTTACTGGATTAGCTGACAATTATTCTAAACAAAGTTCACAAGTAATAGCTAGTATAGCAGATAGTATTTTAAATGTTATATCAGTAAGGTTATTTACTCAGCAAGCACATGAGAGGCGCAGATTTTTTCAAGTATGCAAGAAAAGAACTATTGCAGAGAGAAAATTACAATGGGCATACTTTTGGCTTTGGTTTATATATGGCTATTCGTTTGACATACTACAAGCAGTGAATTTGTATTTTTTAATCCATGATTATCAATTGAACAAAATTGCAATAGGAGATATTGCTCTTGTACTTGGAATTAATATATCCACTGTAGAGTTCCTCAACCATCTAACTAGGAATCTCACCCAGTTTTCTGCTCACTTTGGCAAAGTTTTAAACGCACTGCCAATCTTGACTACTGCACCAGAAATTCAAGATAAGAAAAATGCTAAGGAATTAAATGTATTAAGTGGAAGAATAACGTTTAATAATGTTTCTTTTTCTTATGAAGGTCAGGAGTTATTATTCCAAGATTTTTCAGTTACCATTAATCCTTGCGAAAAGGTAGGTCTAGTTGGTTATTCTGGAGGTGGTAAATCTACTTTTATAAATCTAATCTTAAGGCTATTTGACGTTAAAAAAGGTGACATACAGATTGATAGTCAAGTAGTGTCAGAAGTTACACAGAGTTCTCTGAGGCAACAGATATCCGTAATACCTCAAGATTCTTTGTTATTTCATGATACTATTTTAGCAAACATTATGTACGGTAAACTTCAATCTACTATCAAAGAAATAATGAGAGCTGCCAAGCTGGCTGGTATTCATGATTTCATTATGACTCTACCTGATCAATATGAAACTATAGTCGGAGAGAAAGGCATAAAGTTATCTGGGGGAGAAAGACAAAGAATAATCATAGCAAGAGCATTTCTAAAAAACGCTCCTATATTACTTCTCGATGAGCCAACTAGTCAGTTAGATTCCATAACAGAAAAGACAATTCAAATGAGTTTATTCAAGTTAATGGAAAATAAAACTACCATTATTATAGCACACCGTATTTCTACACTTTTACACATGGACCGAATTCTGGTATTTGATAAAGGAAAAATTGTTCAAGATGGAAAACACACTGAACTGGTTTCTAGGCAAGGTCTTTACAAAGAATTTTGGGATGCTCAAGTTGGCTGTTTGAATGGCAAAAAGGAAGATGGAAAAATTTATTGACCTAAGAAGTGACACTACAACCTTACAAAGCTCCAACGTTGTAAGTGCAATAAGTAACGCAACTGTTGGAGATTTTGCTTACGGTGAAGACAAAAGCTGTAATGACTTATTGGAATATTGTAAACAGCTATTCAAAGTAGAAGAAGCATTATTCTTAACCAGCGGTATGCTTGCAAATAGGCTAGCTATTGCCAGTCAAACGAGTCCTGGTGATGAACTAATAACTCATTATAATTATCATATTAATTTTTTTGATAGTGCAGGCAATGCAAAAGTAAATAATATAGTGTTCAACTGTATTAGGAATAGTAGTGGAATCTTAGATGTTGATGAAGTAGAATATACTATTAATTCTAAGCCAAGATATAAAATTTTTGCTCAGGTGAGCCTAGTTTCTATAGAAAATAGTATCAACGGATTTAATGGTAAAATTTATCCTTTTGAGAAGCAAATTGAATTATATCACTTTCTAAAAACTTACAATATAAATCTTCATTTGGATGGTGCAAGAATATTTAATGCTCATGTCGAAACAAATATTGCTTTAGCAGATTATGCTAAGTATGTGGATACAATGAGCTTTTCTTTTACCAAAGGACTTGGAGCTCCTTTTGGTTCAATGCTTATGGGCAGGAGAGATATAATTGAAAAGGCTAAAAAGTTACAGGTTTGGTTAGGTAGTGGTTATCATCAAATAGGGTACTATGCTAATGCAGGAAAGTATGTACTACAGAATAATATCTCTAGGCTTAAAGAAGACAACAAGCTCGCTAAATTGTTTGCAGATAGGATTAAGAAAATTCCATATATAGAACTGATACTGCCTTATCCGGAAACTAATATAGTGAGCTTTAGTATAAAAGAGCTAAATGTAACTAATGAGGTTTTTTTGAGCAAGTGCCAAGCTTATGGTTTACTACTCTTTCCTTGGCTCGAGTTTCATATAAGAGCAGTTACCCACCTTGGTATAAAGGAAACAGATATCATAAAAGCTGCTGAAATTATAAAAGAGGTTGTGTTAAATTTAGTATGAGAGTAAAAATAGATTTCTTTAGCGATTCAAACACTGACCCTTCAGCTGAAATGAGGGAAGCAATGGTTAAAGCAAAAGTTGGAAATGAAGCTGCATGTGAAGATCCAACTGTGAACGAGTTAGTAGCAACCACATGTGAAATATTAGGTAAACCGGCAGGAATATTTTTGATTTCAGGAACGATGTGCAATGTAATTGCTTATAAAGTACATATTCAAAGACCAGGTGATTACTTGGTACTTGATGAAACCTCGCACCCGTTAATAGTACAATCTGGCTTAATAGCAGCTCAGGCACATGCCACTCCTTTACCCATCAAAGGGACAAGGGGAATATTTACTAGAAAGCAAATTGTTGAGTTTATCACTCGTCCTAGTTTAAGAAATGTTCCAAAAGTTGGGCTTGTTTCTATTGAACAAACGACGAATTTTGGTGGTGGAGCTGTGTGGCCTTTAGAATATATCCAAGAAATCTCAAGTCTCTGCAAAAAGAATGGCGTATTTACTCATTTAGATGGAGCAAGGCTGTTCAATGCTTGTGCTTATACTAAAGTATCCCCAAAAGAGTATGCAAGCCATTTTGATTCAGTGTTTATTGATTTTAGTAAAGGATTAGGTGCTCCAATGGGTGCAGTATTGGTTGGAAGTGAAGAGTTTATTGAAAAAGCTTGGTACTATAAGTTTCAAATTGGTGGAGGTACGCACCAAGCCGGTATTATTTCAGCTGCATGCTTGTATGCTCTCGATAACAACGTGAACTCTTTGGTAGAAGATCATAAAAAGATGCGGTATCTTATAGAAGGCCTAAGCTCTATAGATCAAATCGTAATAGATAATGATTTATATAAGACTAATATAGCTTATTTTTCATTACGTAATGGTGGTACATCTGTTCAGGAATTAATAGAAGCACTAATAATGAATTATAGCATTAGAGTGGCTAATATAAGAGGTAGAATCAGAGTTATAACGCATAGAGATATAAGCTATGATGATATTGATGTTACTCTTTCTGCCATAAAGGAAATACTAAATACTCATAATTCTATGCATTAATTACTTGCAAATTTCTCATAAAGCCATATTATACTACTATCCTAGTTATGGTATTGTTTGCTATAACTAAATAGCTGTTGGAGAACAGGTATGAACCCTATCTTCTTTCAATATTTGCTATTCTTTTTTGGATATGTGCTACTTTATTTATCAAGACAAAGTATACCGATTGCTCTGCCACTGTTGACAGATACTGGACACACAAACTATGTGAAATTAAGCTATTTTTTTGCCTGCTTTTCTTTTTTTTACGGAATATCAAAATTCATCAACGGAATAGTCATGGACTCCAGAAATAATCCGTTATTTATGTTTGGGTTATGCAATGTTGCAACTGGATCATTAACCATGGGTATAATTTTATTATACAATAACTTAACCTTATTATTATTGACATTAATATTATTAGCTTGGGCACAAGGAGTAGGTTGGCCAGCTATTACAAAGTTTATGGTTACAAACTCCAGCATCTCTTCAATCGCATCATCGTGGGGGGTTATGAGTGCGTCTCAGCAACTCGGTTCTTGTATTACTCTGATTGTGTTACCAAGCATAATTAAAATGTATGGTGCAAAAAGTGCATTTTTGTATTCTGGTCTCTTATGCTTACTCTTCGGAATTTATATAATATTAAAAGCATATTACAGAGAAAATACCACTCTTACTATCTACAAAGTGCAGAAACTTCAAATCAGTGTTAAGGTGACAAGTTCCATATGGTTTCTATGTTGTGCCACTTTTTGTGCTTATATTATAAAAATGGGAATCTTTTTTTGGTTCCCTATAGTTTTAAAAGACGAATTACAAATTTCTCTTGTGCAATCCTCACTAATAACAGGTGCGTATGACTTGGGTGGAATCCTTGGAACTTTAATCACAGGAAAGATTAGTGATATGTATTTCCTTCGAAATAGAAGCCTGCTAGCATTACTTTATATGCTGGGTATAGCACTTATTTTCGCTACAATGAACTTTTGTCACAACATAACTCTTATAAGTTTTGGTGCAACCTTATCAGGATTTTTTATATTTGGAGTACAAGTATTAACAGGTGTTATAGCTGTAGAAATTGCTTCACAAAATAATGTATGTGCACTTGTAAGCTTAACAGGATTGTTTGGGTATATTGCAAGTTCAATATTTTCATGTGTGGTTTTAGGAGTACTTGTTAAGCACTGTGGTAATAGCATTATGTTCTCATTTTTTTTCATTTCCTCTGTTATTGCACTCGTTTGCTTTTCCATATTATCAAGCAGAAGCCTTAAAAAACTGAGTAAAGTTGGTGTGGGAAGCATTTCTTAACACTAAACTTCACAGATAGATTTAGATTTTCTGCCTAGAGAATAAACGTTATAACCAAATCCTAGTAACAGCTTATTATTTAACAAGTTACGAAAGTCAAAAATATTAGGTGCAGCCATGACATCCTTTAAAATTACAAAGTCTTGATTTTTAAATTCTTCCCATTCTGTTAACAGTAACAAGGCCTCTGCATTCCTTGCAGCTTCTATAGCGTTGTCTGCGTACTCTATATCCTTTAGAACTCGTCTAGCGTTACCCATTCCAACTGGATCATATGCAGTAATTTTAGCCTTGTTATTCACTAATAATTTTGCAATATCTATAGCTGGGCTATTTCTTACATCATCAGTACCAGATTTAAAAGTTAGTCCCCATATTGCTATTTTTTTATCTTGGACTCCATTTAATACATATTCTACCTTTTTAGCAATGTTTATTATATGATTATAGTTAGACTCCTTAACTGAATTTAAAATTTGTAGTTTGAAATTGTGATCTTCAGCAAGTCTTATCAAAGCCGACAAGTCTTTAGGAAAACAAGACCCTCCAAATCCTGGACCAGCCTTTAGAAATTCCCTGCCTATTCTATGGTCCATTCCCATGCCATTAGCTAAAAGGTCAATGTCTGCTCCTAATGCCTCGCATAAACCTGCTATTTCATTGATAAAAGCAATCTTTGTTGCTAGAAAAGCATTAGAAGCATATTTAATCATTTCAGCGGTAGTTGTATCAGTGACTATTAACGGAATGTTCTTATCTATAAATGATCTATATATAGCTTCTAGTTTTGCTCTAGCTCGCTCAGCTTTTACTCCTATTATTATTCTATCTGGATATAAAAAATCTGATACTGCAGAGCCTTGCTTGAGGAATTCCGGATTAACTCCTAAATCAAGGTTATAACCTTCACTGAGTAAGTAGTTGTGTATGCTTTCTGTAGTACCAGGAGGAACAGTTGACTTTATAACTATTAAGCAGCCTTGATTAACTCTCTTAGAAATTTCATTTACTGATCTATACACATTCTTTAAATCTGCATTTCCTAAGGAGTCTGATGGAGTATCCACGGTTACAAATACTACTTCCGTGTTGGAATTTATTTGAGAATACGAATTGAAAAATCTTATCCTTTGCAGTTTTATATTATTCTCTAAATAGTTTGCTAATCCAGGTTCATATATGGGAATTTTTCCTGATTTTAACAACTCAATCTTCTTAGTATTTATGTCAATACAATCAACATTATGGCCCTGTTCTGATAACATTGTACCAGATGCTAAACCTACATACCCTATTCCTATAATGGTTATATACATTTTATTGTCACATAAAGATATTTTAATCTAGCTCAACTGCTTAAGCATTTAAAAAGAACATCATTAACAATTAGAGTCATAAACTTTTATCTTAGTGTTGCTAGATTATTTTTCTTAATTACTTTACTTTCTGAATAGGCTATAAATAAGGTTGATGGTATCAATATTAAAGTACCATAAAAAGCACTTTTGTCAGGCAGCTCATTAAATATAACATATGTTACTATTGCAGAAATTATTAACTCTATGTATCTATACGGTGCAAGTGCAGTAGCATCAGCAAGAGCAAAAGCTTTTAACATGAAGAACAGAATTAGATTTGAATTAATTCCTAAAACCAGCAGTAATGTTAATTCTAACAAGGAAGGTATATGCCAATAAAACAACAAAGGTGCAGTGGAAAAAATAGTTGTTGTTAGAGCTGAGTAAAATAACATACTTATTACTGGTTCCTTCATTACAAGCTTCTTATTAAGTATATCTAGTATAGCAAAAATTAATGCAGATGCAATAAAAATAAGAATTTTAGGATTAAAGTCCTCACTATAAGCTTTAGTAGCAATAGCAATACCAAAAAAACCAATGACAGTTACTACCCATCTTTGCCAAATTATATTTTCTTCTAGCAAGAGGATTGCAAGAAGTATAACAAATAATGGTACAGAGAAGCTTATAATTGTTGCAGTTACCATTGGACAAACAGTCAATCCATAGGTCCATAAGGTCATTCCACAAAACAACAATGCACCTCTAGTTATTTGAATAGATATTTGACTTGTTTTACAAGCTCCCATTCCATAGTAAAATATAAAAGGTATAAGAGTAATAGTGCTAAATAAAAAACGGAAAAAGATTATTTCAAAACTTTGAAGATGTAATCCGAGATGTTTTGATATAGTATCATTAGCTACACTACTAAGTAAACTAAGTATAAACCAGATAACTCCAAGTAAATAAGCTCTCAGTCTGTAATGGCTTTGTTGCATGGCAACTAAAAAATCTAGTGGTTACTGACAAAATTGATTATAAAGTAGCTATTTAACTACTAAAGAAAAAATATGCCACAGAAAATGAAAGTCAGTAACCCAAAAGAATATAACAAATTTCTCCAGGAAAGAGGAAATATTTTTCACTATATTAATAAGGCTATCGAAAATTGGTACGACAATAGTCCAAAAATGCAAGGCGGCAACTATATTTATAGCGGTAAAGTCGTGATTTTAGTGCATATAATCGCCAGTCTTTTCAGAATCGGCTTAAGACAAACAGTCGCAAGGACATTTGCAACAAATAGGAAAAAATTTGGCAGTCATTAGCTATTCACAAGCTTCAAGGAGATTTAACAAACTTAATATCAAGATCAATGATTGCAGAGCTGATAAAAGCAACATGGAAGATATTGAAATTGTCATAGACAGCACAGCATTTATAGCTAACCCAGATAAGATTTCCCCGAGCACTGGAAGACAAAATCAATAGCCGAATTAATATTGGGCCAAAAGTTCGGCAGCACTTTTCTTATTGCATGCTTAATTGCAAACCAAAACTTCTCAA
>Ga0209755_10003057_pt1 | contig 21488 bp, 19 predicted proteins | sample TergutCo191P1_FD_187301 | JGI IMG/M metagenome (GOLD analysis project Ga0209755, IMG submission 187301) | Cornitermes sp. P1 segment gut microbial communities from Petit-Saut dam, French Guiana - Co191P1 (SPAdes) (version 2) | ecosystem: Host-associated > Arthropoda: Insects > Digestive system... | reverse complement strand
ACGGTAGGGAAAAAGCACACGCAGGCGATAGAGCGGAAGAACCTGACGCTTAGGACAAGGATCAAGAGGCTGTGCCGGAGGACGATATGTTTCTCAAAGTCGGTAGCCATGCATGACATTGTTGTTGATCTTGTTATCAATATTTTGGAGTTCGGCTGGTGTTTTGAGAAGCATTTTCACGGGTGAAGGACATGACCCACGTTTCCAAGGCGGCGTTTATCCAGTTCCGTGCGGGCGTATGTCTTAGGGAGTATGTCCTTCAAGCGTTTGTTTTCTTTCTCTATACTTCGCATGGCGTTGTCAATGACCGTGCCAATTTCCTCCGAGTGCGCGGCGGCGGCGATAACGCCCCACCGTGCTTCAGTCGGCACGAAAAACACATTCGCTTCGGCGTATGCGTCCTTATCCTCTACGTCGTCGTCATCTGCAAGCAGTTCTTGATATCTCGCCTCGAATTTATCCGAAATATACTTGAGGAAAATCAGCCCCAATACGACATGCTTGTATTCGGCGGCATCCATGGCACCGCGCAGGATATCAGCCGCAGCCCAGATTTGCTGTTCGAAGCCGATGCTTGCTGTGTTTCCGTTTCCGCTTGCCATTATGTTTTTCCTCCAAGTACCCCAGTTCTCCACCCACGATTTACTGTTATCCCGGAAATAAGAATACCGCTATGGAAATAATCCCCAAAGCAAGAACCATTCCATAAATCTGCTTCCGTGAAGATCAAGCTTTCAGCTTTAGTCAGGAACCCCCAGCCATGTCGGGTTTTAGGAGTTTGATAATGCAGTATAGTCCGAAACTGGGGGCAGTCTCAAGTCTTTTTGCGGGCTAGCCGTTTTTCGCAGCATGGCCTTTCCCCTTTTTTTCGTCTCCAGAGAAAAATACGTATTTCGAGAATTTTTCTCCCATTTGAGACAAAACAATCCGCCATACACCGTAAGCTCGCTTTGGAGGGCCTCTTCACCCCATAGTAACGCAGCAAAAACACCTGTATACTACAGCAATGGCAGTACAGGACGAAGAACAGGTTTCCCTGAAAGTGCCCGCCCAATTGGGCGCGGCTGCTCTTTCTGGGATGATTCTCTCGCCTTCGGGCTGGAGAGGGGTTTTTGCCGTATCGGGCGATGAGGAAGACGGAACGGCGGGGATAGGCCTTGGGCACAGGATTGTTGCCGCAGGGGCCGCGTCGGCATTTGCCGAGTACTTGCGGGGCAATGCGAACGGCGATTGTAGCCATGGTCCCCGCCCCACCGTGCTGATTGGCTCGGATACCAGGCCAACGGGCAAGGCCATGGTTGATGTGATGATTCCGGCATTGCTGGCCTCTGGTTGCAATGTGCGCTATGCTGGCTTCGTGGCCGCCCCCGAAATTATGGCTTGGGCCAGATCCAGGGGCGCAAACCACGGTTTTGTTTACATTTCGGCAAGCCACAATCCCATAGGCCACAACGGGCTTAAATTCGGGCTTTCCGACGGAGGGGTCCTTTCGGCGCAGGAGGCGGCAAAACTTACCGAAAGCTTCCGCTCGCTGATGGCCAAGCCTGACAGCAGCGCCTGGCTGGAAAAACTTGTCGCAAGTGCCGATTCCACCGCTATAAGCGGAGTCTTCGCCGCCGAGCCTTTGGCAAAAAAAGAAGCCAGGGACGCATACTTTGGCTTTGCCGCCGAAGTGGCATGGTACACGCAACACGGCAAAGCCCTGGCCGGCGGGGCAGGCATAGAGGGAATGCTTAGGCAAGGCATCTCGCGGCGGCCCCTTGGCGTGTGCTGCGACTTCAACGGATCGGCAAGGTGCGTTTCGATAGACCAGGATTTCTTTGGCAGCCTGGGAATTCGCTTCAAGGCGATAAATGCGGAGCCTGGCAGGATAGTCCACAGGATAGTCCCGGAAGGCGAGTCCCTGGAACCCTGTTGCCGCTTCCTAGAGGAACTGCATAGCCGGGATGCGGCCTTTGTCCTGGGCTATGTCCCGGACTGCGACGGCGACCGTGGCAATGTCGTCATTTGGGACGATACACTGGGGAAGGCACGGGCGCTTGAAGCCCAAGAAGTATTCGCAATCGCCTGCGTCGCCGAACTTGCCCATCTCTCATGGGACGAAGGTGGCAAGCCGCTTTCGGGCGAGCCTGGTGTTGCGCTTGCGGTAAACGATCCTACATCCTTGCGCATAGACCGCATTGCGGAGGCCTTTGGCGCCTCTGTCTTTCGTGCCGAGGTGGGCGAGACAAACGTGGTTGGACTTGCCCGTAAGCTACGGGAACAAGGCTATACCGTTAGGATACTCGGCGAAGGTTCGGCAGGGGGGAACATCACCCATCCTTCGGCGGTTAGGGACCCGCTCCATACCGTGCTGGCTCTTGCAAAACTCCTTTCCCTGCGAAGCGAAGGCGGCGAAGGGCTGGATTCTCGCCCAGGCCTTTTTGAGATATGGTGCAATGTGTCCAATCAGGCTCATCGCTGCCGCCCGGGTTTTGGCATTGCCGATGTCATTGCCAGCCTGCCGCCTTTCGTCACCACAGGTGGGTACAGCCCGGAGGCATTGCTGCAAGTCAGGTGCAAGGATCACGGCCTGCTGAAAAGCCGCTACCAGGGCGTATTCCTGCGGGAATGGGAACGCCGCAAGGATGAGTTAAAATCCCTTTACGGTATTTACGGTTGGGAAGCAATAGCGTACAATGGAATGAACGAACTAAAGATCGTAAGCGACTTCGGCGAGGCAGGCAAGGGTGGGCTTAAGATATGCTTTTTGGATGCAGGTGGCAAGGCCATTGCCTGCGTGTGGATGCGTGGTTCCGCCACCGAGCCGGTTTTCCGCATCCTGGCCGAAGCCGAAGGGGCACAGGTGCAGGCGGAACGTGATCTTATAGAGTGGCAGCGTCGTATGACAATCGAGGCAGATGAGTTGCCCGCTTAAACCTTAGTCGGGCGCAATAACAGGAGTTAAAAAAATGGGACAGCGAGGAGAACTTTTCTCGACAAGGGTGTTACTGCAGAACAGGACGTATTTTTTCAACGTCAAGGAAAACCGCATGGGCGATCTCTACCTAAACATAGTGGAGAGCAAAAACCGTGACGACGGTGCCTTTGACCGCCAGTCGGTAATCCTGTTTGCAGACGACCTTCAGGAATTCCTGAAAGGCTTTGACGAGTCGCTGCGTATTTTAGAGAAGGAAATACGCGAAAGGCGCCGATCCACCAGACCCGCACGTGGCCCCCGTGAGGGCGCGAAAGACCCTCGTGACGATACCCGTGAGGAAAGGGGCCGCCCAAGGAACAGCGACAGAAAGCCTGGTTCGGAAAGGCCACGCAGGGAACGCCCTTCCAGGGATGGCCCTCCCAAAGAAGGCCCTCCAAAGGGAGGAAGGCGCGTGGTGGTAAAGAAACGCTAGGGAGCTGCCTTCGGCCTCCATGCCCGTTCGGCCTATTGCCCGTTGCCAATTATCTGGCTATATCCGATAATTGACAACATGAAGAACGATGCCGACCGCATAGCCACCCTTGAATGCCTCATCCCTCAATACCAGAAATCGTATTACGACGGCGAGGCGGAAATCTCCGACGGGGAATTCGACCTGCTTTGGGACGAGCTGAAAAGCCTTGCCCCGGACAGTCCCGTTATCAAGAAAGTGGGGGAGGGCAGTATTGGTGTTGACGGTTTTCCCAAGGCGAAGCATCTGATCCCCATGGGCAGTCAGGACAAGGCCGCCAACCCCGACGAGTTCCGTGCGTGGGCGAAGAAAACGGATCTGCCGAAATTCCTGGTGCAGTACAAGCTGGATGGTGCAAGTCTTGAACTGCAATACGAGGAAGGCAGGCTGGCAAAGGCAATTACCCGCGGCGACGGGATTGTCGGCGACGAGATTACCGCCAATGCCAGGCGCATGATGGGCGTACCGGAAAAGCTCGACCTTCCCTTTTCTGGCGGTGTCTGGTGCGAGGTTGTGATGACCAGGGAAATCTGGCGAGGCAAGTATTCCTCCAAGGCCAACTGCCGCAACGCCGCCAACGGGATCATGCGCCGCAAGGACGGTTCTGGCTGCGAGGATCTTGTCTGCGTCGCCTTCGATGCGGCGGAAGTCGGCGATCTTTCCGGGGAAAGCGGCGGCCCGTCGGGTGGCGGTTACTTTACCGACGAGGCCCTGAAAATCGAATGGCTTGGTCAAAGGGGCTTTCGCACTGCGGAGGCAAAAATCTGCGCCGATGCGGAGGAGGTTATCGCCTACAGGGAAAAGGTTTCCTCGATGCGTGGCGATCTTCCCTTTGACATTGACGGCCTGGTGGTGAAGGATCTTGCCACCGACATGGCAGACCTTCGCCGTGCCAGACCCGAAAAACAGATAGCCTTTAAGTTCGAGCTTGAAACCGCCTTTAGCATTTTGCGTCAGGTTGAATGGAGCGAGTCCGGGGCCACTTATACCCCCATCGGCGTGGTTGATCCTGTGCGCATTGCGGGAACCACCGTGCAGCGGGCCAACCTCAACAATCCCGACATGATCCGTTCCTTAGGGCTTAAAATCGGATCGGCTGTTTCCGTGGTAAAACGTGGCGAGATCATTCCCAAGATCGAAGGCCTTGCCCCGGAAGGCGCTTTGCCGCAGGAGGCCCTTCCATCCGGCGAACAGGAGATTGAGTTTCCCACCCATTGCACGGTTTGCGGCACGGATCTTGTGGATGCAGGTACCAGGCTTTACTGTCCCAATGCTGGCTGTCCCAAGCGTCTGCACCACCGCCTCGAAAAATGGGTTAAGGTTCTTGACATACGTGAGCTTGGCGAAAAACTTATACGCCAGCTTTTTGACAAGGAAAGGGTGCGGCAGATATCCGATCTGTACACGTTAAAGACCGAGGAACTTGCCACCTACGAACGCATGGGGGAACTGTCCGCAGCCAAGGTAATCCGCCACATTCAGACCCCCCGTGAACTTTCCCTTGCCGTTTTTGTCGCAGGCTTTGATCTCGAAGGCGTTGCCGAAACCACCATGGAAAAGGTAGGCATCGCCGGCTTCGATACCATGGAAAAACTGCGTGGTGCCTCTACCGAGGAACTCGCCGAGGTACACGGCCTTGGGGAAATAACCGCCGGGGTTATAGTCGAGGGCTTAAAGGAAACCGCCAATGCGATGGATGCGGTACTGGCGACCGGCATAATAAGCATAGCCGCACCGCCGCCGGAAACCCTGCCCCTGCGTGGCTTTTCGTTCTGCTTTACCGGGGAGCTTTCCTCGATGAAGCGCACCCAGGCCGAGGAAAAGATTCGTGCGCTGGGTGCCTCGGCAAAACCGTCGGTGGTAAAGGGCCTTTCGTTTCTGGTTACCAATGATCCCGAATCTGGCTCGTCGAAAAACAAGAAGGCCAACAGTCTTGGGATTCCCATTATCGACGAGGAACGTTTCCTTGCGATACTTGCCGATCCGGGAAAGGCTGGGGAAATGCAGGGCACGGCGGAGATCGTGCAGGATACAGATGCGGATGCGGACAAGCCTAAACCTAAGTCCAAGTCCAAGAAGTCAGGCTCGGCGAAAACGCAGGGCGAGTTGTTTTGAGAAATCGTGCTAACATCGTTTGACGAGATCCTATACGCTGCTTGACACACCAAACCCATATCGACATAATATTCGCTAAAGGCTGATAACCACACAAATCTTTACGTGTATAGCTGTACTTCTTCGAAAACAAAAGCCGCTTAATTGTTGGAGGTGGAAATGGAGAGCGTTTACGGCCAAGGACAGTCGAAGCCAGAGGCAAGACTGAAAAGGCATAGCCTAAGATTGAGATTTTTCCTGTTTTTTGTCGGCTTGGGCATATTGGCGTTTCTTGGCGCGGCAGGCCCCATTTTTGTGCAATACACTGGGTTTATTCGCCATACCTACACGGATACCCTGAACAGGGCTTTGGATCTGACCGTTCACCAACACCCGATAAACAGCGAGATTATCGACCGCTTCGTGGGGATGGCGGCGGGTATGTCTGTAGAAGACGAAGCTCTGCACATGGAAACGATAGCAAATCTTAGGGAACTAGCCCTAGCCTTTAATTTGGCGTTCATTTACTTGGTGCAAAGGTATGACGGTGCCGGCGCGAATTACCGTTTTATCGTTTCCTCCTACGACACTCCCGGGGTTCTGGATATTTACGGCTGGGATGACGCGCCGCCTGAAATCACCGAGGCTTTTGCCACGGGAAGAACGATTGTTACCGATGAATACACCGATGCCTGGGGTTCGTTTGTGGCGGCATTCCTGCCAGTCATTGAAGACGGGCGTGTCATCGCCGTGTGGGGTGCGGATTTTCCCCTTGATTACATCCATTCGTTAAGACGCAATTCCACCGTTGCCTTGGCTGTTGCTTTTATTTTATCAAGCGCCATAGCGATAATTATGGCATCCCTCGCCTCTTCTTTCCTTAAGCCTATCAAACTTTTGGCTCAGGCTCTCGCCGATACTGCGGGCGGCGACCTGACAAAAAGGCTTCCGGAAGTTGGCAACGACGAAGTAACCCAGGCTTCCCGTTCCTTCAACCAAACAATGGGGGCGCTGGGTAAAATGATCACTGCGATTAAAAACCAGGCAGGCACGCTGTCCGACATAGGCAGCGATCTTGCCAGCAACATGACCCATACCGCATCCGTAATGAACCAGATTGCGGCGAACATCCAGAGCATCAAGGGCCGAGTGCTTAACCAAAGCGCGAGCGTCACCGAGACCAATGCGACGATGGAACAGGTTACGGTGAACATCAGCAAGCTAAGCGGCCAGGTGGACAACCAGACGGGAGCGGTGTCGCAGGCTTCGTCCGCGCTTGAGGAGATGATTGCGAACATCCGATCCGTCACCGAGACGCTGGCCAGGAACGTCGAGAACGTCCGCGCTCTCGAAGAAGCGTCGGAAACCGGCAAGGCCAGCCTGCAGGACGTCGCAACGGACATTCAGGAGATAGTGCGTGAGTCCGAGGGACTTCTGGAAATCAATGCGGTAATGGAGAGCATTGCCAGCCAGACCAACCTGCTTTCAATGAACGCGGCAATCGAGGCCGCCCACGCCGGCGAGGCGGGCCGCGGCTTTGCGGTTGTAGCCGACGAGATCCGCAAGCTGGTGGAAAGCTCAAGCGAGCAGTCGAAGACGATCGGGGTAGTGCTCAAGAAGATCAAGGAATCGATGGATAAGATCACCAGTTCCACCGACAAGGTTCTTTACAAGTTCGAAGCGATAGACCAAAGCGTAAGAACCGTCGCGGAGCAGGAAGAGCTTATCCGCCATGCGATGGAGGAACAGGGGCATGGAAGCCAGCAGGTTCTAAGCGCGTCCGGACAGGTCGGCGACATAACGCAGCAGGTACGTGGCAGTTCGATTGAGATGTTGGAAGGCAGCAAGGAAGTGATCTCGGAAAGCAAGAACCTGGAAAGGGCGACACAGGAGATAACGAACGGCATCAACGAGATGGCTGCCGGTGCCGAGCAGGTGAACCAGGCGGTGAACACGGTCAATGACCTTAGTGGCAGGACGCAGGAAAACATTTCCACGTTGACGCGGACAGTTTCGCAGTTTAAGGTTTAGGTACTGGCCAGGCGAAAAACCGCCTGGCCAGTGTCTAAAAACCTACACCAGAGTATCCCTAAGTTCCTTTTCCTCTTCTGGCACAGCTTTGCCGCCACTATTCCTGCGGATTGACAAACCAAGCCAAACCTAAGATAATCTATTATAGGGTCGGCTAAGTTCTAGCTTTGACCCAAGGGGAATAAAATGATTAACTTGGTGGAAGATATAAAACCAGTTTCATATGTACAATCCCATGCCGCCGAAATAATCAGACAGGTAGGGGAGAAAAACAACCCCCATAGTCATTACCCAGGACGGTGAGGCGAAAGCCGTTTTAATGGACGTAAGGCAATACCAAAAAATCATCGATTCCATGAACCTGCTGAAGATATTGTCAATTGGTGAAAACGACATAAAACACAACAGGGTATACAGCCAAGAGCAGGTCAACGAAAAAATAAACCTCATTTTAGACGAATGATGAAATGCGCCGTAATCTGGTCGAAAGATGCCGCCGATGAACTGGCGGAGATAATCTCATACATAAAAAACCATTCTGGGAAGATAACGGCGGGCAATATCTACAAAAAGATAACCGATGGAAAACTCGTGTAGGATTGCACTGCTGCCCAGTTTAAGGTTTAGCACAAGCCAGGCGCAAAACCGCCTGGCTGGCTATCATTTCTTTCTTTCTTTATGCAATTCCAGCAATACCTTCGACTGCTGCACCATGCAGTTTTTCAAGGAATCGTCCACGATATTGTATACCGCCAGTAACTTTTCAAGCCTTACGTCTGGCGGCGGGGCCGCAAACATGTCCCCGGTGCCTTTCAAAAGCCATTCCTTGTTAGTCTTGAACCTGGAGCAGATAAGCTCGATTATGCGATCCGTCGGTTCCCTGTCCCCATGTTCCACCTTGGCGTACAGACTGTAGCTCCACTGTCCGTCAGGAATACCGTCCGAATGTCCTTGCCCAGCAGTTGCGTCAATTCGGCGTGCAACCTGCCTGTTACCGCCATTTCGACTTTTGCGGGAGAGCCGCCCCCGTTCCAGACGCTTGCGGCGACTCCCGCAAAGGCGGAGGCTTCCGAGTATTTCCGCTCTATCTCTTGCAGGTTTATTTTTTCCGTTGTTTCACGAGTTTGCTTACGAATAAAATTACGTTCCATGACCATACCCATAAAAAGCAAAAATAGCAATATATCAGGAACGGAAGGCTATCGCGCCCCAAAACCATGACAAAAGTCACGAAAAAATCGTGACCAAATGTCACATGTTTTCGAAAAAGGTTTCTGGTATGATTCATGGGTGACTGGATCGCGCCACACCCCTCACCGAGGGGAAAGGGGCGAAACGTATTTTAACGGAGGAATGATGGGTCATCTTGTTCAAGCTTGACAAGAAGGGATTGGGCTTGGGGGTCTTCATAGGCGGCTTGGCTATCACCGTGGGCGCCGTGGCAAGTTTGTTTGGCTGATGAGCCAAGTAAACGCGACTTTAAATTGTGCTTTTTACCTGGCTGTGCTAAGTCTTTCTTGTCACAGTCGATTGAAAAAGACCGTCCGTTGGGCGGGCATATATCTTTAAAAAAGGAGGAGGAAAATGGCTTATAACAAACCTGTAGTGCTCGCCCAGAACGGCAAGCAGGGTTCCTTTGCGGCTGGTTGCCCGGCGAATAAACCGAGAAACACTAGTAATTGCCGGCCGTGTGAGATTACAAGGTAAAGCTTTGTGGATCTTCGGGCAAATAATGGCAACAATGCCATTATTTGCCCTGCTTTTGGTATGCAATGGAAATGCATCTAAGTTTTGTTGGAGGGATTGCTTCGTATATGCCTAAACTCAAAGGGGTACAGATAGAGCTTACTGGTCGTTGCAACGAGAATTGTGTTCACTGCTATATTCCGCAAGACGACAGAAATCACGATATGGATTCCGCATTGCTCGAACGCATTATCGATCAATGCGGGAAAATGGGCGCGGAACGCATCACATTTTCTGGCGGCGAACCGATGTTGCACCCAGACTTTTTGAAGGCTGTAGTTCGTGCTAACTGCAAAGGACTGAAGGTGAGAATACTAAGCAACCTATTATTGCTTGATGATAATAAGCTTGCAACCCTAAAAGAGTGTCATATACATGAAATACAAACATCGCTTTACAGCACCGAACCCACAATTCATGATGCTATAACGCAAATATTTGGATCCTGTGAAAGAACCAAGCAAGGTATCGCAAAATTAACCCAGTATGGCATTCCTGTTTTTATAAGCTGTCCCATAACAACAATAAATAAAAACAGCTACCCCGTTGTGCTTGATTTTGCGAAGCGCTTTGGTGCTAGCTCAGTGCCTGATAACATGATTCTGGCTCAATCAGACGGAAATGGAAAAAACCTTGAATACCGATTGAATATTGACGAAGCCCTACAAGTTATCCAGGACATTCTGGACAACGATACCGCCTATGATCATGAACGTTTTTCACCGAATTATAACAATATCGAAGAGGCGCTTCCCTGTGTTCAAAATATTTGTTCTGACGCAATTTGTATAAATGCCAAGGGTGAAGTCATTCCCCAGCCTGAATGGTATAAAGTGCTTGGCGATTTGAATAATCAAACTTTGAAAGACATATGGGAAAATTCACCAGAAATAAAGAGCCTTCGAGAAATCAATCTGAAAAGATTTCCAAAATGCGAATCGTGCCCAGCCATTCAATTCTGCGGGATGGACCTTGGCGCTAACGCCAACGAAAACCTCAGCAGGGATCCATTTGTTATACCTGAACACATTTGTATCCTGGCAGAATCGACACGTAAACTGGTTCATTCACATAAAAGCAAACTATCCAAGGAGACAGCATGACGTTCTACCGCCAAAAATTCGACACATTCATCCGCCGTTACAACGAATTTGGCTACATAACCAGCAAAAGCGACTTCGGCGACCGTGTTGTCGATTCCGCCGGGGCGGTGTTCCTTACCGCGCTTTCCCGCAAGGCGCAAAGCCTTGACGCGCTTGCCAAAAAAATAGCGCAATCCTTCATCGGCGTTGACACCGAAACGCTAAAAAAAGACGCGGCGGAATTTTACGCCATGCTTGAGGAAGACGGCTTTATCGTGTCGGGCGGGAGCGAAGCCGAACTTGACAAAAAGGACACACGCTTTTCCTACTCGGCGATTGACCCAAAGACCGTCAGAACCGACTTTTCCCCCGCTATTCGGCGGGCGGAGAAAACCACGCAGGAATTCCTTGAGGAACACTTCAAGGACAGGCCGCACCTTACATCGTTCCAGATAGAGCTTACCAGCCGTTGCAACGAGAGGTGCGTCCACTGCTATATCCCCCACGAAAACAAATGCGACGACATCGATCCCGCCTTCTATTACGAGGTGCTTGACCAGTGCCGCGAAATGGGGGTTCTCGGTATAACCCTGTCTGGCGGCGAACCCATGATGCACCCGCATTTCCGCGACTTTTTACGGAAGGCAAAGGAGTACGATTTTTCCATCAACATCCTTTCCAACCTTACACTTCTTGACGACGGGATACTCGCGGAGATGAAGGAAAACCGCCTTTCCAGCGTACAGGTTTCGCTTTACAGCATGAAGGCGGAAATCCACGATACTATTACGCAGTTGCCAGGTTCCTTCGAGAAAACAAAAAGCGCGATCCTAAAGTTAATCGAAAACGACATTCCCTTGCAGATAAGCTGCCCTGTCATGAAGCAGAACAGGAATTGCTATGTGGACGTGATGAAATGGGCGCACGAACACAAATGCCGTGCGGTTTCCGACTTTATCATGATGGGCTGTTACGACAGCACGACTGGCAACCTGGACAACCGGCTTTCCCTTGGCGAAACGGAAAAGCTGTTAAAGGACATTATGGAAAACGATTCCGAATACCAGGGGGAAATGCTGACCACCGACATTGACGCAGCCGACGAAAGGGACATTTCCAACGACATAGTATGCGGTGTGGGCATCGACACCCTGTGCATGGTGGCAAACGGCAACACCTTCCCCTGTGCCGGCTGGCAAAGCTACGTCTGCGGCAACCTCAAGGAAACATCGTTGCGCGATATTTGGGAAAATTCGACCAAGGTAAAATATCTGCGTGATCTTCGCAAAAAAGACTTTCCCATGTGCCTTGAATGCACCGACAAAAACTTCTGCGCCATGTGCATGGTTCGCAACGGCAACGAAGACCCGGATGGCGACTTCCTAAAAATCAACGAGCATTTCTGCAAGGTTGCCGCGCTTAACCGCAAGGTCGTCGTGGAATGGAAGGCGAAAGCCGCCGCCAGTGTTGTATGATAAGGAGAAAACTTTGCATGTAGATTCGCATGTCCACATAGGGCAGTTTGATGAATACTATTACGACCCTACGGAAATCGTGGAAATAGTCATGTCATCTGGCATTCGGGAGATGTGGTTTTCCTCCACCACGAGTTGCACGGACAGTGTGCGCTATACCGCCATAGAAAAAGAAATTCAAGATCTGCTGACAAAAATTCCGTATTCGCCAGAAACCGTTCGCTCCCTTTTGTGGTACAGCCCGGATTACATAGCGCAGGGCGTAAACGTGGAAACCGCCTGCAACGCAATCCCGTACAAAGGCATAAAGCTCCACCCATACGCAAACCACTGGGACTTCGCCGATAGTCGCCACAATGAAACCTTGCACGGCCTGTTCGACCACGCCGCGAAAAACGGGCTGCCCGTTTTAATCCACACCAGGGAAAGCGGCAGGGACAACGCGGACCGCTTTGAAAGCTTCTTTGCCGAATACAAATCCGCGCAATGTGTCCTTGCCCATTGCCGCCCGCTGGACACGACCCTTTCCATGCTGGAGAAATACCCTAACGTATCCTGCGACACTTCTTTTGTGCCGCAGGAGCATATACGGCAAATCGTTTCCGCCGGGTATGGGGACAGGGTCTTAACCGGCACGGACTTTCCCATAACCCATTATTTCAGGACAAAATACCCGGAAGAAGGGCAGGATAACAACATTACCCTGCGGGAACAGTACAAGCAGGATATCGAGCGCATTGTTGCGTGCGTAAAGGGGCTTTCTGAAAAATGAAATTTTTGCGCTTTCTGTACCTAAACATTTATGCCTTTCTCCTGCTCGGCCTTGCTGTTGGCTTTTTCCTTTTGCCGATAGATATTTTCATGCTTCTTCTGAAATATATGCTCGTAGCTTATCTTATGATTTCGGGCATTTATCTTTTATCCCTGTGGAACTCAAAAAACAGAAGGATGAAGATTCTCTTTGCCAGAAACCTGAAAGAAATCCGACCCGCTACTTTTAACAACGGGGTTTGGAAAACGCCCTGCGGGCGGTTAATGGTTAACATCGTATTGCGCGATCTTCGAAAGACGGAATATTACAACTCCCTTTCCAAGGCGGAATGGAAAGAGATTGAGCGTAGGGTTTTTGATAAGAAGTCAAAACCAGTGCGAAAAAACCGCAAACACCGTTGGTGTTTCAGCAAATCAAAGCCATGAATAATGGCAAAGGAGGAACCAATATGAGCATAGGAAGAGCTTTATTATGTCTACTTGCTTTCCCGTTTGTTTGCATGGGCAAAGTGGTGTTTCATAGGACAGACCCTATCACTGCTTTCACAGACACATTATGTTGCAGGTAACTGTTGTACTTTCACCGTAAGGCATGTACCGCGGGTAAGTATGCGAAGATGCCGGTCACCAGTTTTCAACCCAGCTTTGCGGGGTGACCGGCATCTTTTTACTACTGGGGACAATTTTTTTGCATGATGTTTCGTCTATCGCTACAGGTAACCTATGCCGGTTACCACGAAGCTGGGGCGGCATGTTCCGAAAAGTGCTACTACGGGTGGCTGGCTGGTGTTTTTATGAGGATTATGCAAAAGACAATGATTTTACCCAAGACCCTATGGATCAACCTGTCTTTACAGCGTTTCATCTTCGCAATAGCGGCGACTGCACGATATCGAACGGGTTTAAAGCCTATGAACCATTGCCGCCATTGGACACGACCCTTTCCATGCTGGAAAAATACCCAATTGAAACATGTATGGGCTGAGGAACTTGGAAACCACATAAGGCGCAAACATCTGACGGGTTAATAACGGGAATCAACTTTCGGCCGACTTCAGGATCTGAGCCAGCTTGTCACCATTGCGCCGCCGCCGTGGGCTTGTATTGCAAATCCCTTAAATCCATACTACACTTGCCCCATGAGCACCAATGTTTTGCCCCCAACCAGTGATTTTGTCTTCAAGCTGCTTTTCGGCGACGAGCGCAACAAGAGCGTGCTAATCGGCCTGCTTAAGGCCTTCGTGGATCTGCCGCAGGAGGAGTACGAGCTGACCTTTATGGACACGCACCTGAAGCCCGAGTTTGGGGAGGACAAACTGGGCATCTTGGACGTGAAAGTAAAGACCGCCAGCGGTCAGATCATCAACATTGAGATTCAGGTGGAGCCGCAGGACTACATCGCCAAACGGCTGTCGTACTACAAGTCCAAGATGATCACCGAGCAGATAGGGAAGGGCGACGAGTACGAACAAATCCATCGGGTGATCTGCGTGTGCATAACCAGCAAGCCGCTGTTTCCCGGGGTGGTCGAGTACCTGAACCGGTTCCGATTTTGCAACATGGACAACGGGCTGTGCTTCGAGGGGATACCGGAGGAGATATACACGATAGAACTGTCGAAGGTTCCGAGCGAAAACGACGGGACCGACTGGTGGGAATGGGTGCGTTTTCTGCTGGCGCGGACGGAGGAGGAAATCGAGATGCTGACGCAAGGGAATTCTGAGATACGAAAGGCTGCTGACGCGCTGTATGTGCTGAGCGCTGATCCCGAGGTTCGTGCGAAATACGAGATGCATGAGAAGGCGACGCGCGACCGCATATCGCAGATTGCTGCGGCCGAGAGAAAGGTACGCGGCGAGTGGCAGGCCGTGGTTGCTGACAGGGATGCCAAACTTGCCGAGAAGGATGCGGTAATCGCCGACAAGGACGCCAAACTTGCCGACAAGGATGCGGAAAACGAGCGGCTCCGTGTGCAGGTTGCAGAGCTTAAGGCAAAACAGAACAGTTGATCCAAGGGAATTTACCCTGTCTTATACTTCGCCCAAGAAGCCAGGCTCGCCGAAAACACAGGGTGAGTTATTTTGAGTTGTGTTACCGTACCCCCGAAGCAAGCAGCTTCCGATGCGACTTTTCTACTGCCTGGAAAGTATTGCGTTATTCCATTGCCAATCCGGAACTGAAATACGCAGGAACATATCATCGATTATGGAATAAGTTCCCGCAAACATTTGCCCACCGTGGGGCATCAGGGAAATATCACCACCACTGGCAACAAATATCCCGGATATTTGTCCGCCGTTGCCATAAGTCCATGTCATCTGGAACGTCCCATTGGGATTAAGCACCATGGTATCCCAGGCATTAGCCCATGTTCCGACGAAATATTCATGCCTGAAAAGCGTCGCATTATTCCATTCCCAAGCTGGGATTGAAATACGAAGATTGTTGCCGACCACGGAATACGATCCCGAGAATCTCCAGCCTCCCGTAGGTGTCAGGGAAATAGTATGGCTGTTGGCGGTAAAGGTTCCGGACATTTCCCCACCGTCTCCATAAGACCACGTCATGTGGAATGTTCTATTATCATTAAGCACCAAGGTATCCCACTCATTGCTCCATGTCCCGACAAGAGAGGCGATATATGCAGCCCGATCGCCAGCCGTCATACAACTGGTCATCAAAAGCCAGATTGACGCAACCATTGCAACAATCCCGAAAACCTTGAACCTGTTCATAAAGTGCCCCCTGTTTTACGATTTCCCAGAAAAACAACGATGCCTATAGTTTAACCCTATAATCCTTTGGCGCAAAAATCAAGCCTTTCCCTCCCTGCGGCGTCTCACCAGAATATTCCTAAGTTCCTTCTCCTCTTCCAGCGCAGCTTCGCCGTTTGCCCGACTGTCCATAAAGTTGCGAAGCCTCTTGTGTGTCTGTTCGGTCAGGGGGTAACGTTTTGCCGCCACTATTCCTACCGAAAGAAGAAGCAAGGGTGCCAGAACAATTATTAACCGTATTGACATAATCACCGAAGTGGGTTGGGCCTGTATGACTCCATCGATTGGGCGCACAAAACCGCTGACATCAAGCAATGCCGAGACAAAGAATATTGCAATGGCCGAACATATTTTTCGCACGAAGGTCATGATTCCGCTAAGGCTGCCGGCGTTGCGTACGCCCGTGGCAAACTCGCCAACGTCGCTAACGTCGCCAAACATTGTCCACGGCATCGATACCCCCGCCGACATTCCAGCCCCGATTAGGACTGGCGGAATGTACATGAAAACCAGCGGCATCTCCGGCGTGACAAGAGACATTGCTGTTATGCCTATAAGGATTATCACGGCCCCGATGCAGAAAGCGCCGTTCTTGCCAATCTTTTTGGAAATCCTGAAGTAAACGGGCAGGCAGATAATCTGCGTAATTATCACAGCGCCAAGAACCAGGTTGATTTGATCGCTACGCAGCATATAGTATGTCATGTAGTAGCTTACCAGAACGGAGATAATGTCCAGCGTCAAAAACGCCGCCACGTAAATGAACACCAGCAATCGGAAGGAGCGAATCCTAAACAGTTGGACAAAATTCTTTATCGAAAATCTTGCACGGTTAATTACGGCGTTTTCCCTTGTGCCCAGAAACACGCCGATAAATGGCAGACTGAAAAACAGGCCGAATACCACCGCCATCCATAGATAGCCCATGCGTATGTCGTCAAAGGAACGCACTATAATCAAAGGGAGCAACGCGCACAGAATGCTTGATCCCATGGAAAATGCCAGGCGTATGTTCGAGATTAACGTGCGCTCGTTATAATCCTGCGTAATTTCAGCGGCCATGGCATAGTACGGAACCATTACCAGCGCAAAGACACTGTTAAAAAACAGATAGGCCACCAGCATGTACATAAAGCGAGCGGCCTCCGTGGCGAAATCTATAGGAAGCCATAACAGCACGAAAGATACGAACACGAAGAAAACCCCTGCCAGAAAATACGGCCTGCGCCTGCCAAACCTGCTTCTGGTATTGTCCGTGATTAGGCCCATAAGCGGATCACTTATCGCATCCCATATTCCGCCGAAAAGGAAAATCATGCCGGCAAATACGGGGCGGATGTTTACAACGTCCGTCAAAAAGATCAGGAAAAAGAAATTGATTAGGTTCATCGAGCCGCCGCCGAATACATCCCCACCGCCGAATAAAAGTTTTGTCCTTAGTCTTATTTGACCCATTTTATGCTCCTGTCCCCATAAGGCTCTTGATTCCGCTGATCATGACCTTTGCCTGCAACTTCAGGGGAATGCCAGCAGTTATCTTTTTGCAGTTTGCGTTTATGTCAGTAGTGACGGCTTTGTGCGAAACGCAAAAGTCCTTCGTTATTTCATCGTGCGGTATGCTCCCCTCGCAAAAGCCTATCGCCTGTTCCCAAACGCCTTTGTCTGGCTCTTTTTCGAACGGGAAAAAACCCAGAAGGAATTCTTCCGTTGCACCGTTATACGAGGGCGCAAGCGGAAAAAACTGCGGAGCGGAATACACCGCAACCTGTGCGCCAAGCCCGTTGCCGTGTGTCGCATGATGCCTTTGCTTTCCGTAATAGGTGCCAAAGGGATTCAGGTATAGGCCGCCGTTTCTGATACGCATTGGACAGAAAGCCATGGAATTTGCCACCTGTTTTTGCGTCGCAAGCAAAAAACCGCCGTCGCCGTTTTATACCCCGACAACGCCATTTGTTACTTGATTATTAAACGAATCCAGTTCCGTATTCAGCGTGTCCGCCGTGGCGAAATCGTCCAGACTGTACATGGAAATATCGCCTTCGTAGTTGCGCTTTATTATTTTAGCGCCCCGCACGGAACCTGCGCCAACCTCAATCGGGCACACTTCGATCCAGCCGTCATCCTGTGTTCTTTGCAATGCCGCTATATCGTTAAAAACGTAGGCTTCCTCGCGTGTATACGGGTACTTTATTTTCAGCGAGTAAAAAATCCCGTCAAGCCCGTCCACGGTATAACGGGCAAGTTTGTAAGTTCCGCTTTCAATTTGAGCAGGCAGGTTTATTTCCGCCTCGTACAATGTGCCCAAAAGCTTATAACTGGCAACCTTGCAACGTATTTCCGATTGTTTCATGTTTTCCGTGCGGAATTCCGTGCCACGGTATTGTATGCACGGAAAATCGGTCTTGAACATATACTCCGCTGATACAGTACGAGTGGAATCGCCGTTATACTTTTTCCCCGATTGCGGCAGACAGAACCGTACATTTCCAGCCTCTCCCCCTGCCCATGATGCATTGCCGTCGTCCTTTCCCATACATGAAAGCATCTCTTGCGACAAATCAAGGGCCTTCTTTTCCCTTCGTACATTCAGGTGCGGGGTTGAAAGCCCAAAATGCGTTGTCGATAAAAGCCGTATGCGTTTTAGGAACGCTTCCCCCTCAAGCCCTTCCCTTGGGTTCAAGGCACGGGCCCTTTCGATGCGTGTCCAAATCTGGCGGTTAAACGGCTTTTCGCTCCAACTGGAAAAACCGTCGAAATTACCGTCCGCTATGTCCTGCGTAAAAGTTATGTCCTTCAACGCCGGATGCGTTTTAAGATAATTCCCAGGCGTATCGAACTCCACGAAGGGCAGCCTGGCAAGTTCACCGATTAAGCCGCCTATGCCCGAAAGATTGGGCAGTTTGCTAAGCGGAAACGGATAATTGTATCCGTACCAAAACTCGCTGTCCGCATCCATGTTAATGAAAATAAAAACATCCGTATCGATTTCGCCCCGTTTCTGTTTGTTGTGAAGTTTCTTTGCAAGCCAGCCTATCGAACCGAAGTCCAGCAGATCGCCGTTATTGTATGTGGGTATAACCGTAATGCTGTGCTCGTTATACCTGTAGTTGAGCGGATTAAAGGCGAACTCTTCCGGCAAAAGCGGAATAAGCGTGCGAAACCCGTCAAAGGGTACCGCCGAATAGTAAAGGCACAGTGCGCTTACACCCATCTCGCCATACGACAATGCCTGTGACGGGCTAAACATGATCTCCTGTGGCCTTAGCACCGGTTCATATTTTCCGAAAACGTCGAGCAGGCCCGAACCCTTGTCGTTCGATATCGCCCATTTCACAGAAGCCTCAAGCTCGTCCCTGGTCATTGCGGCCATCGCCCCGTTGTTGTAGCCCATCAGAATCGGCTCGTCACCGCATTCACGTACCCGTCTGCGGACATTTTCGATTATGTCGGGCGCGTGAACGGGCAGCACGTCTTCCAGCGAAAAGGCGTTTTCGAAATCCCAGGTCGCCTTTACGGGGACACCGCTACCGTTGTACCGATCCAGCACGGCGATTATGTGCCTGATAACCCGGATGTCCCCGGCAAAGCCCTTTTGGTCGTTGGTGTCTTCCCGAAACGAGTGGTACAGGTTTACGTGAAACCCGAACCCCACATGCACTTTTTTCATGACGGCTCCTCACCCTTCGGATGTATGTTTATGATACCACGCCATGCGCTTTCTACCATATCCTTTAGTCTAGATCAGGTGTAAAACCGCTTTAGGGAACCGCTGAATGAACGAACCCCGCCGCAAGCAGCGGGGTATCGTTCGTTCTCCTGTGGAATTGCATTCGGGGTTTAATACCTTCTTAACCGCCCCAAGGGGCGGGGTATTAAACCCCTCAGCACGAATAAATCAGAGGAATCAGCGGTTCCCTTTGCATTTGCTCCCTACGGTGCGCAAATACGGTTAAGTAGCACTGATATCGGCATCGTAGATGCCGCCTCCCCATTGGATTTAATCAGTGCTTCCTTAGGCATCCTCGGCAAAGACTGGTTCCAGATCGACCATGAAACCAGGAAAGATGCGAATTTCGGCCTTGTCGGTGGCATTGTAGGTACGGATATGGATTTCACCTTTCTCGAAGAGATGGGTTTTAAGGGTTTTGGTCTTGGGATTCACGAGCCAGTATTCCCTGACACCGGCATCCTGGTAAAGGTCGAATTTCTCTTCCATTTCGATGGCAGTGTTCGATGGGGAAAGTATTTCCACCACCATGTCGGGTGCGCCTCGGCACCCTTCCGGGCCGCGCTTCTCCTTGTCGCAGATAATCGAAATGTCCGGCTGGACAAGTTCGTCGTCGGTTTCGTCTTCTTCGTAGAACAGCCTTACATCATAAGGCGCAGGTATGATTTTGCAAGGTTTACCGACAAGAAAATTTCCAATCTGTCTGCCCAGCTCAAAAGCTATTGACTGGTGGTAATCGCTTGGGGTGGCCATGGCATGAGCCACGCCATGGATAAGTTCGTAACGTTCGCCCTCTTTGAGGTCCCAGTCCTTGTAGTCGGCGTAGGTATACCTGACATCGACTTCTTCTATACGCAATGCGTTGCCCATCGTTTCCCTCCAATGTATATACCTGGCACTATAAATATACCCCCAAGCTGTTTTTTGTCAAGCGGCGTTGAGAAGCGGCACCGTTGTGCCGCACCGTTGCGCCGCCTCTTGATTTGGGTCGGCTTCGACTTTATACTTGTTGCGTAGGGCGATTGCCCTCAAAGGAGCATGGCATGGAAATCATTTACACCTATTGGGAAGCCGACGACGGTCTGTTTGTGGGATATCTGAATGATTACCCAGAACATTTTACGCAGGGACATGATCTTGCCGAACTGGAAGACATGCTTACCGACCTCTACCAGATTCGGCAGGAAGAAGAAACGCGGCTGTCGCAAAAACGAAAAACAGGTGTTCTACGGATAAAAATTCCCGCATGAAACGCCAGAAACTAATCAAAGAAATCCTCAAGCGGGGGCCGTCTTTGTTCGCAATGGAGCAAAGCATGACATATACGAAAACCCGCGAACAAATACCTCCACCCAAGTTCCCCGTCATTCAGATGTCAATAAATTGGTCGCAAGGGCAATAATCAAGTTTTTCTCGCAGTAGTATCGGGGCTTTTCTGGATGATACACAAGCCCTGGGGAGTTGGCTTCCCCAGGATTTGTCAAACGGCGTTGAGAAGCGGCAAAGATGAAAACAGCTGGTCATACCAACCTTCTTCCCCTCTCATTCCAGCATTTTATCACATATTCCTGCATAAGTTAACGCACATGGTGCCTGTCACTCCGCGCACCCCTGACACCCTCGTGTCCCTTACCATACTTGAGACACTGCGTATCGCGCAATGTTTTCATCGCCAGTGACAAGCGTCATTTTCTCGGCCATAGCGGTCGCCATGAGTAAACGGTCAAATGGGTCGCGATGTATCATCGGCAAGGTGTCAAGGGCGGAAAGGTGTGCGGGCTTTATCGGGAAAATGGTGATGCCATTGGCTTCCGCATCCTGAACAAAATCCGCCGTGTTCCCGTCAATATCCAGTTTTCCTATGCGGAGTTTGATGGCGACTTCCCAGGCGGACGCTATGCTCAAGTACACGGGGTTGGAACGGTCGCAGATGACTTGGCGAGCGGTTCCAGACAGCCGCGTGTCGCCGCTGAAAAACCAAATAGCGGCGTGGGAGCGAGCGAAGCGACCGACCTAGCCGACCGAACCCCGAGGGCGCGAACAGCGCCCGCAGCAGTTACCGTTTGTTATGTGAAGTTGGGGCATTTACACAGATATTTACTACCATTATGCAGAGAATATCAATCCTTAATATTCAATCTTTGCGGAAGTCTACTTGAATTCGCCCCAGTTCTCACTCAAGAGTGCCGATTTATTCACAAAATCAATTTGATAACGTATTGCATGATGGTCCTTGATCAGCATACCATCTGTAAGACGAATCTCAAGAATACAACAGTTTTTATCTTGCTCATTAGTCACGTTATCATACCACACGAATGCTTTACGAAGTTTTGACCTGATTTCAGAATTTTTTG
>Ga0209755_10003056_pt1 | contig 21499 bp, 11 predicted proteins | sample TergutCo191P1_FD_187301 | JGI IMG/M metagenome (GOLD analysis project Ga0209755, IMG submission 187301) | Cornitermes sp. P1 segment gut microbial communities from Petit-Saut dam, French Guiana - Co191P1 (SPAdes) (version 2) | ecosystem: Host-associated > Arthropoda: Insects > Digestive system... | reverse complement strand
CCCCCCCCGAGCCTAATTCCTTACAGGGCAACGACTTACGCGGCCTAGCCGCGCAAAACAAACCCAACCAAAGGCTACGTTTATCAGCCTGCCAGCGTGATCTGTCTGGCATTTCAAAATCTGCTGGATCGTTTTTCATGGCTCATGGCATGATTTTTTGCCCCGAAATTCCCGTTCGCCCCCGAGTGCCTAAACTTTCGGGTGTGATAAATTTGCTTGCGGCGAAAGGCGCGCGTTGCGCGAGAAGATAGATTTACTGGTGCGGGCAGCGTCCCGCGAATCGACACGAGGAGGAACGAATGAAGACGAGAAAATGGGTCTTGGCGGCAATGGCGCTGGCGGCGGCAATCGGATTTTCTACGACGGGCTGTCCCATGGACAGCAACGGCGACTATGTTTCCAACGGCCCCACCCTTCCGGCGCTTCCAACGGGTCATACTGTACTGGCGCAGGGGGAAACCTTCCTCGAGCAGCTTGGGTGGGTGCGGAGCAATTTTATAAACAACCATTGGCATCTCATTGAAATAGGCGCCGATGCAGAAGAGATCGAGCCCCAGGAGCTGAATTTTGGCGGCGCGATAGTTGGCATAATTCTGCGCGGCAGGGGCGAAGCACGCGCCGTCAGACTTCGCGAAAGCGGAAGTCTCTTTAGTGTTGGGCCAGGCGTTGCCCTGAGGCTGGGCGACAACATCACCTTGCGGGGCATTGATGAAAACGATGCGCCTCTGGTGACAGTGGAAGCATACGGAATTTTGATTATGGAGGCAGGCTCAAAAGTTGCTGGCAACACTAGGCTTTCCGATTCTCCCGATGCCGGCGGCGGGATAACAGTTTTCGGGGCGTTTGCCATGTACGGCGGGACGATTACAGGCAACTCCATTGCTGCCGATACCGTTTGGGTTGGCGGCGGCGGAGTGCATGTTGGCCCCGGCGGAAAGTTTACTATGCGCGGCGGGACAATATCGCATAATTCCACCTCGTCTGGATATTGGAATGCTGGCGGCGGCGTGAGTATCGGCGATGGCGCAGTCTTTGCAATGTATAATGGCGCTATCAGCCACAACAATTCTCGGGAAGGCGCTGGAGTTAGAGTTGGCGCCAATGGCACATTTGTTATGCGCAATGGGACAATATCTCATAACACTTCTGCAGTGCCGCTGAACGACGTAACAGGCACGAACTTTGCCTCTGGCGGCGGCGTGATGGTTAGCGGGAGCGGGACTTTTACCATGCACAATGGGGCAATTTCAAATAACGGCGCTATAAGCGGCGGCGGGGTGATTGTTGGAATCTTTGGCGGCATAGCCGGCGTATTTACCATGCACGGGGGAGCAATCTCCGACAATACCGCTGGCTTTGGCGGCGGCGTTACTGTTTGGGGTAATTTGCATGCAGGAGCGCATATCGGGGGAATCTTTGACATGCGCGGCGGGACAATCTCCGGCAATGCTGGCGACGGCGTGCACAGCCAGGGGAACTTCCGCATAAGCCATGGCGTTGTTCAAAGCGTTATCTCCTCAAACAATGGCACAGCCCAATTCGGCACAGACGAGTTAGGCTGGCAAGATTTGCCCGCTGCCCAGCGCGTCATAGAGGTTATAAACGGCGTTTTGCAGGGCGGCGCAATCATAGCGCTGAACTTGAGCGGCCAAGTGTGGATGGAGGACCTGGCATGGAGCTGCGACGTCTGCCGGCATCCGGGGGAGAATCGGGGTTGCCCTGAGTGCGAGTGGGGAGGAGGGCTGGTGGAGTACGCTGGTCCCGACCTGGCCTTGACTTCGCATATTGGCGGCGAAGGCGCCGTCGCCGGCGGGCAGCTAAGCTTCGCTATCGGGATGCCAGTTCCGCTGGGATGCCTGCTGGAGGCGCTCGGCTATTTGGGCGTGAACGACTACTGGGACGGCGTCGAGGTCGGCCCTGCCGGCGCGCGAGGCGCCCTGCTGATGCATCTTGACTCCGGGCCCTTCCAGCTTGAAAGACGTTTCGAAGAGTCGGACGCAGCCGCGGGCGCAGAGGCAGTCGATGTGACCATGAGCATCTTCGCCGAGCAGGCCGTTACCATTTCCGGAGCCGGCAGAACAGACCCGTCGGTGTGCTACTGCCTCCTGTGGTATGGCTACTGCGGGTGCCCCGAACGGGACGACAGATGCTATTGCGAGGAGGGAACCTTGACGACCCAGAATTTCAGCATTTCGCTTTTGCCAGGCTGGAACGACGTTCATTTTGCCATGCAAGGCTTGCTAGCCGGCGGCGGTGCATGGCATGACACATTTGACCTGCGTCCGAGCTACTCCGCCCGTGCGGTGTGGACAGTGATTGAAGTCGGCTGGCACTGCGGCTGCGGCGACTGCCAGTCTTTGGGCCGCTGCGGCGGCTGCCTGCACGGCGGCTTTGTCTGCGGCGATTCCGGCTGCCACTGCGCCGCCGCTGGCGGGCGCGCCGCGCGCTCTGCGACCTGCGGGCCCCGGGCGGCGCCTTTCAGGGCGCCGCACTCGCGGCTGAGGGCGCTCAGGCAGCGCTAAGAGGCATAGGGGCGGAAAGCCTGACGGCACCCCGCCGCGCAAGCGCGGCCGGGCGGGAGCGGCTTTTTTCGCCCCGGCAGCGCCGCAATTGACATTTCTTGCGGAGCGCGCCAGTATTTTCACGGAATGAAGCAGCTCGGCATTTTGGGCGCTACGCCTTTCAGCGCTACGCCTTGCGAGGCGCCGCCTGGCAAGGCGCCGCCTCGGGGGCGCAAAGGCGCCTTTCAAGTGAACGCCTCGCTTCCCCCGGCGCGGATCCCGCGCCCTGCTGCGCCCGCTTGCTGCGCAGCCTTTGGCGCCGCCGGCCGCTGCGCTGACTGCCCCCCCCCCCCCCCCCCCCCCCCCCCCCCCCCCCCCGAGCCTAATTCCTTACAGGGCAACGACTTACGCGGCCTAGCCGCTCAAAAAAAATCCAACCAAAGGCTCCGTTCGCCTGCCTGCCGGCATGATTCGCCCCGCGGCCTGAAGCCTCCCTAGCCCATTTTCCTTCGCCGGCGGCTTGGCGCTTTTGCCCGGCTTCCCGCCATTCCGCGCGCAAAAGCGCGCGGCGGGAGAGCCGCGCCCTTTGCCGAAGCCCGGCGCCGCGCCGGCAAACCATAGGCGGCGCGCTTTGCGCGGCGCCTTGCGCGGGCGCTTTAAGCGGCGCTTCCCGGGCTTTCGGCCCGATGCCTGACGCGGGCAGCATCCCGCGAATCGCTTTCCACGAGGAGGAAACGGAATGAGGACGAGGAAATGGGTTTTTGCGGCAGTTGCCGCTGCGGCGGCGATTGCCGCGGCCGGGTGCGACAGCCCGGCGGACGGGCCGGAAGGCCTTCCCCGCCTGGCGGCGCCGGCGAACGTCGCGGTCGCCGGGACAATGCTTACATGGGACACGGTTGCCGGCTCGGACGGGTATCGCGTGCTTGCCGACGGGCAGAGCATGACCACAGTGCCCGCGGGGAGCTGGGACCTGCGTGGCCTTAACCTTCCGGTCGGCCAGTCGCGCCAGATGACGGTGGTTGCGCTTGGCGTTCCGGGCGAGTCGCGCGACTCGCATCCAAGCGACCCGCCGGCGGCTTTCACGGCGGCGCTGCCGCCGCCTGAGCTTGGCATCAGCCTGAGCCCCGCGTCGCACGATTTTGGGAGCTTCCCCGCAGGCTATGCCGTTGGCGTTGGCGAGGGCGAGGCGCGCCCGCTGGCCGTGGCGGTGTCCAACATCGGGACGCATGCGACCGGCGCCTTGACAGCGGCGCTGTCCGGCCCCGGCAGCGCAAGCTTTGCGCTGACCGACGCATCGATTTCAAGCATAGCGCCGAACGGCAGCGCCGTGTTCACGGTGGCGCCGGTCGCCGGATTGACCTATGGCACTCACATTGCGACCGTAACGGTTTCCGGCGACGGGATCTCGGCCTCCCTAGCGCTGACGTTCATCGTTTACAATCCCGGGGCGACGGCGCTGGCCGCGCCGACAAGCCTTTCCATCGCGGGAACGACGCTCTCTTGGACTGCGGCTTCCGGCGCAACCGGGCATCTCGTGTACGCCAACGGCAGGTTCATTGGCCAGACAGCAGCGGCCAGCTTCGATTTGGCGGGCGCAAATCTTTCCGTGGGAACGCACCGGATAACCGTGATTTCCACCGGCGACCCGGCCACCGCCATCAACAGCCAGCCCAGCGCTTCGGTCGACTTCACTGTTGCGCCGCTGCCGCTGCCGGCGCCCTCCATCATGATTGACGGCATGGAGCTGTCATGGGAGCCGGTTCCCGGCGCCGGCGGGTTCAGGATCCTTGTTGGCGGGCTGGAAAGGGCCTCGACCGCCTCGGACGCGCTGGGTTTCGACCTTGCCGGCCTGAGCCTTGCGCTCGGCCAGCATTCCGTGACGGTGGTGGCCCTGGGCATTCCCGGCCAGAGCCTTGATTCCCCGCCAAGCATCGCGGCAACCGCCGCTGTGGAAGCCCACCCGCTGGAATTGAGCGGCCAGGTGTGGAAATGGATCGAGGAATGGAGCTGCGACGTCTGCGCGCATGAGGGGGCAGACTGGGGTTGCCCTGAGTGCGAGTGGGAAGAAAGGCTGGCGGAGTACGACGGCCCCGACCTGGCGGTGACTTCGCATATTGGCGGCGCCGGCGACGTCACCGGCGGGTATCTGAGCTTCGATATCGATATGCCAAACGCGCTGGCCTGCCTGCTGGAGGCGCTGGGCTATTTCGGCGTGACCCATTACTGGGCCGGCGTCGCGGCCAGCCCTCCCGGCGCGCAGGGCGCCCTGCTGGTCGGTCTTGATGCCGGGCCCTTACTGCTTGAAAGGTTTTTCGAGGAGTGGGGCGCAGCCGAGGGCGTAATGGAAATCTCCATGAGCATATTCGCCGAGCAGGCCGTCACCATTTCCGGAACCGGCAGAACAGGCCCAACAGTGTGCTACTGCCACGAATGGGATGACGGCTGCAATTGCGCCGACCATGACGACAGATGCGATTGCGTAGACGGAACCGTGACGACCCAGAATTTCAGCATTCCGCTTTTGCCCGGCTGGAACGACGTTCATCTTGCCGTGGAAGTCGCGGAAGTCGCCGGCGGATGGACGCAAACAGTTGCCCTGCTTCCGGGCGATTCCGCCCGCGCGGTGTGGACAGTCATGTCAAGCCACCCCTTTTGGCACTGCGGCTGCGGCTATGGCGACTGCCAGTCTTTCGGCCTATGCGACGGCTTCTGCCAGCGCGGCTTTGGCTGCGGCGATTCCGGCTGCCTCTGCGCCGCCGCTGGCGGGCGCGCCGCGCGCTCTGCGGCCTGCGCCCGGGCGGCGCCTTCCCGGGCTCTGCCTTCGCGGCTGAGGGCGCTCAGGCAGCGCTAGAAGGGCATGGCCTTCCCCGGCGCCGCGGATGCCGGGCCGGGGAAGGCCTTTTTTTCATTGGCGGCGGCGCTTCAGCGCCCCGCCGCCTCCCGCGCGCCTTCCAGGGCCTTTGCGCCCTCCGCCAAAGGCGCCGCCGCAGGCGCGGCCCCTGGCGCGGCGTTCCCGCCCTCCGCGCCGCGGGCGGCGCGCAGGAAGATCGTCGCGCAGAAAAGGCTGGTCAGCGGCATGGTGAGGAGGATGCCGAAGCTGCCGGCCAGCGCCTGCAGGATTTCCACGACTATCATCTCCATGTTCATGAGGGTGGCCAGCGAGTCGGTGTAGACCAGCAGGATCAGGATGACGGACAGCGACGCGCCTATGTAGGCCAGGATCAGCGTGTTCGCCATCGTGCCGAATATGTCGCGCCCTATCGTCATGCCGGACTTCATCAGGTCGTCGAAGCCGATCGCGCCGGCGCGCTCCTTGATTTCCCACAGCGCCGAGGATATCGATGTCGCCACGTCTAGAATCGCGCCCATGGCGCCTATGACTATGCCGGCGAAGACTATCGCGCGCAGGTTTATCGTTCCCTCGACGGGCAGGAACATAAGGAAGCGCGAGTGCTCGTCGACGACGCCGGTGAGGAACAGCGCCCTGTCCATGACGGCGGCGATTGCGCCGGTCGCCGCTATGCCGCTGAGGCAGCCCAGCGCCGCGGCCAGCGATTTCCTGTTGAAGCCGATGACGATGAGAAGCGTCGCCACCGTCGTGTAGGCGCAGACGAGCAGCGCCATCGCGAATATGTTTTTCCCGGAAAGTATCGACGGGATGAAGACGGCGAACACGGCGGCGCAGGTCAGGCCCAGCGAGAGCAGAGTGTTGAAGCCCTTTCGCCTGCCGAAAATCAGGACGCAAAGCGCGAACAGCGCCGCCAGCGCCAGCAGCCTGCCCGCCCGGTAGAAGCCGTTGAAGAACCACTCGTCGCCGAAGCCTATCAGCAGGATCGAGTCGCCGGGCTCCACCTCCCGCAGCGAGTCCTGCGCGAGGCCGGTGAAGGACTGCGTAGCCGACACGGCCTCGCCCCTGCGCGGGCCCCTCAGTATCTCGGCCTCGAACAAGAGCCTCTCGCCCTGCAGCATCAGCATAAGGTCGCCAAGCTCGCCGAAGTCCTGGGCCGGCGCCGCCCCCCCGACCCCGGTCACGACGGCGCGCGCTGCCTCCTGGTAAAACCCGCGGAAAAGCCACTGGCCGCCCTCGCGCGCCAGAAGCACCGAGTCGCCGGGCCTGACGCCCCGCGGCCCGCCGAATGCGCCCGGCGCCTCCTGCCTGGCCAGCGCGGTCTCGCCCCTGCCGGGGCCCCTTCTTATGAGGGCGGCGAACTCCAGGTCGAACGCGCCCGGCTCGCCGTCCGGCTCGCCGCCGAGCATGGGCGCCGCCTTTGGCGCCGCCTCCCGAACCTCCAGAACCGTGGCCCTGGACATGTCCTGCGCGCCGTCCTGAAAGACGAGCAGGCCCCGCGTCGCGAAGCGGTGCCCGATCAGAAGAAGGGCGACGGAGACGGCAACCGTTGCCAGGTACGAAATCCTAATCCTTGCGACAACCACGAAAAACCCCGCTTTGCGCCGGCTTGGCGCGCTCCCCGCCCGCCCGCCCGAATGGCGCCGCGGCCTGCCTGCCGGCGCCCGGCGGAGGCGGCGCTGCCCGCGCGCTGCATGGTACATCCATATCCCCCGCCTTTTCAAGCGCCGCCTCTTGGGCGGGGCCTCCGGGGCGGGCCTTCCGGGCGGGCCCCTCCGGCCCCGCGCCTGCCTTCGGCGCAGGCGCGGGCCGCGGCCGGCGAAAGCCGAAAAGGGCCGCCTGAGCCGCTTGACAAAACTCGCCGGCCCGGGCTATTGTTTTCGCAGGGAGGCGCCGGCAGGCGCGGCGGCTCCCTCGGGCTTCCGCCGGGCGGTTTGCCCGGCGCCGCGGCCGCCTTTCGGGGCGAAAAGGCCGCTTCCGGGCTTGACGCTTTTTGCGCTTTCCGGTACACTGCCTGTAGCATTGCGGGAATAGCTCAGTGGTAGAGCGCGACCTTGCCAAGGTCGATGTCGCGGGTCCGACTCCCGTTTCCCGCTTTTGTCGCCTCCTTGCGGGGGCTTTCGCCGGGCGCTTGCCCGGCGGGGGCGCCCCGGGCTCGGGAAGCTGGTCTTGTGTCCCCCGGCGCCTGCCCTGGCGGCCGCCGGCGCCGGCATGAAAACATAGTGACTTTTCGAAAAGGGGGCTTGGCAAAGGCCCTTTTTTTGTGGGCTTCGCCGCGCTTTTTCGGGCGGCGGGCGCGGCGGCGGGCGCCGCGCATAAACAGGACAGAGAGGGGCGCAAGGGCCGGCGGCGCCGGGGCCCCTCGCAGGAGGGATAAATTGGGCATCGACTTGTCGGAGGCAATCCAGCTTTTGAGCCAGGAGCGCGGCCTTTCGGAGGAGCTCATCCGAAAGACCATCGAGGACACGCTCATGGCCGCATACAAGAAGCGCTTTGGCACGGACGAGAACGCCGTTGTGCGCTTTGAGGAGAACAGGCAGGTCTCGATCCTGTCCAGGAAAAAGGTCGTCGACGCCGACGACGTCTACAACCCGGTCGACGAGATCGATCTGCGCGAGGCGCGGGAGTCCAACCCGGACGCGGAGGTCGGCGACGAGATGCTGGTGCCGGTGGACGCCAGCGAGTTCAGCCGCCAGTCGGTTCAGCTCGCCAAGCAGACCGCGCGCCAGTCCATCAAGGAAATCCAGAAGGACAGCCTCTACTCGGAGTTCAAGGACAAGGTCGGCGAGATCATCATCGGCTACTACCAGCGCGAGCGCAACGGCGACATTTTCGTCGATCTCGGCAAAATCGAGGGCAAGCTGCCGAAGAAATTCCAGTCCTCCAGGGAGACCTACCACCTCAACGACAGGATCAAGGCCCTCATCAAGGAGGTGAACAAAACGCCCTCCGGGCTCCAGATCGTCCTGTCGCGCACCGACCCGGAGTTTGTAAGGGCCATCTTCGAGCTTGAGGTGCCGGAGGTTTACGACAAGACCGTCGAGATACAGAAGATCGTCAGGGAGGCCGGCTCGAGGACCAAGCTGGCGGTTTACTCCAACAACAGCGACGTGGACCCGGTCGGCGCCTGCGTCGGCCAGAAGGGCGTGCGCATCCAGGCCGTCATCAAGGAGCTTGAGGGCGAGAAGATCGACATCCTCAAGTACGACGCCGACCCCGTGCGCTTCATAAAGAACGCGCTTTCCCCGGCCGAGGTCAGGGACGTCATCATCCTAAGCGAGAAGTCGAAGAAGGCGCTGGCGGTGGTCAGCGACTCGCTTCTGTCGCTGGCGATAGGCAAGCAGGGCCTCAACGTGCGCCTGGCGAACAGGCTCACGGACTGGATGATCGACGTGAAGACCGAAAGCCAGTACGCCGAGATGGACATAGCGGCGGAGTCAAGGCGGGTGGTCTCGGAGCTTTTCGGGGAGTCGGAGGCGGAGGAATTCTCCCGCATCTCGGAGCTTCCTGGGGTGGATCCCGGGGTCGCGGAGGCGCTGCTCGGCAACGGCATAGACCACATAGTCGACTTCCTCGACCTCGGCGAGGAAGAGCTTGCGGCCATGGAAAACGTCTCGGCGCAGCAGCTTGAGGCGCTGCGCAGCCTGATATACGACTCGGTTGAGATGCTTGAAGAGGAAGACGGCGCCGGGGAGTACGCCCAGGAATCCGAGGCGGCGGAGGAAGACGCCGCGGAGGAGGTGGAATGCCCCGAGTGCCATGCCGCCTTTGCCCTTGACGCTGACGGCTATTCCGCCGGCACCATTAGCTGCCCGAATTGCGGCGCGGAATTGGAACTGAGCTACGAGAAAGAAGAGGAACACGAGGAGTAAATGGCAGAGGAAACCGACAAGACCCAAAAGCCAAAGGCGGAGCTGATAAAGCGCCCTCAGGGCGACTCCGGAGACGGAAAGGCGCAGGGCGAATCAGGCGAGCGCCGCAAGGTGATTGTGGTCAAGAAAAAGCCCCCGGCGCAGCCTGCGGCTCAGCCGTCAGGCGCCGCGGGGCCGGCTGCGCGGAAGCTGCAGCTCAAGGTTGTCGCTCCCGGCCATTCCGGCGGCAGGGACTCAGGCGCGGCCCCCAGGGACGCCGCGCCGGGAGCCGCGCCTGAGCCTTCGCAGCAGCCTCCCGCCCAGCCGCCCGGCTCGGCCCAGCCGGCGGGCGCAGCGCCTCAGGCAGGCCCGCCGCCTGCCGGCTCGGCGCCGCCCGCCGCGGAGGCTCAGGCCGCCAAGGCGCAGGACGGCGCCAGGGCGTCGCCCGGCGCCCCTCCGGCGGGATCCGGGCCCAAGCCTTTCCCCTTCGCCCAGCGCCCGGCAGTGGTTGCCGGCAGGGTCGGGGGCAGGATGGTCGGGCGCAGGCCGCAGGACGACAGCCGGCCGCCGCACGGCAGGCCCGGCGGCGCTCCCGGCGGCCCCGGCCACGGTCACCATTCCGGCGGCTCCTTTGACCGGCGCCCCCACCACGGCCCAGGCGGAGGCGGCAGGCCGGGCGGGCATCCCGGGGGCTTTTCAGGCCCCAGGCACGGCCCGCGCCCCGGCGGCCCCGCGGGATCGCGCCCGCAGGGCTTCGGCCCGCCGCGGCCGGGCGGGCCAGGAGGCCCGCGGCCCGGAATGCCCGGCAGGCCGGGCTTCGCGCCGCGCCCGGGCGGCAGGCCCGGAGGGCCTGGCTCGCCGCCTTCCGGCCCCGCGCCCGAGAACAAGGGCGCCGCCAAGCGCACCTTCAGGGCCAAAAAGCCGGCCTACAACCGCAAGGAAAAAGAGCTCGAGATGGAGGAGAAGCTCCTCCAGACCAAGAAAAAAATCACCCACGTCGCCAACCCGGTGCCCAAGTCCATCGAGATGATGGAAGTCATCTCGGTGTCGGAGCTGGCGAAGAAAATGAACCTCAAGGCCTCGGAGCTCATCCAGCGGCTCATGAAAATGGGCATGATGGTGACGATCAACCAGCAGATAGACGCCGACACGGCCACCATCCTCGCCGCGGAGTACGGCACCGACGTGAAAATCGTCAGCCTGTACGACGAGACCGTCATCGAGACCGAGACCGACGAGGGCGCGGAGATGCTGCCGCGGCCGCCGGTCGTCACGGTCATGGGCCACGTCGACCACGGCAAGACCAAGCTGCTCGACGCGATCCGCAAGGCCGACGTCGTCGCCGGCGAGTTCGGCGGCATCACCCAGCACATCGGCGCCTACATGGTGGACACGCCCAAGGGCAGCATCACCTTCCTGGACACCCCGGGCCACGAGGCCTTCACGCGCATGAGGGCGCGCGGCGCCCAGGTCACGGACATAGTCGTGCTGGTCGTCGCGGCGGACGACGGGGTCATGCCCCAGACCATAGAGGCCATCAACCACGCCAAGGAGGCCAAGGTTCCCATCATCGTGGCGATAAACAAAATCGACAAGCCCGAGGCGAACCTTGACCGCGTGAAGAGCCAGCTTTCCGAGCTTGGCCTCATGCCCGAGGAGTGGGGCGGCCAGACGATGTTCGTCGAGATTTCCGCCCTGCAAAAAACCGGCATCGACAAGCTCATCGACGCGATTCTGCTGGAGGCCGAGCTTGCAGACCTCAGGGCAAACTTCCGCCGCGCCGCCGAGGGAAAGATCCTCGAGTCGAGGATCGACCACGGCCGCGGCATCGTCGCGACGGTCATGGTGGAAAGGGGGACGATCTCGGTCGGCAACTGCTTCGTCGCCGGCATATGGCCGGGGAAGGTGCGCGCGATTTTCAGCGACAGGGGCGAAAAGCTCAGGCACGCCACGCCCTCCATGCCGGTCGAGATACTCGGCTTCGAGGGGATTCCCAACGCCGGCGACCCGCTTCAGGTGGTCGAGGACGAAAGGGTCGCCCGCGAGTACTCGTCCAAGCGCCAGGAGCTGAAGCGCTTCGAGGACGCCAAAAACCGCAAGACTGTGACGGTCGACAACATCCGCGACATGATAAACGACGGCGCCGTTCAGGAGCTGAAGGTCATCATTAAGGCGGACGTGCAGGGCTCGGCGGAGGCGCTTCGCAGCAGCCTCGAGAAGCTCTCCACGAAGGAAATCCGGCTATACGTCATCCAGGCGCTGCCGGGCCCGATCAGCGAGGGCGACGTCGATCTTGCCATCGCGTCAAAGGCCATCGTGATCGGCTTCAACGTGCGCCCGCTGCCAAAGGCAAAGGTGCTGGCCGACCAGGAAAAGGTGGACATCCGCAAGTACAACGTCATCTACAAGGCCGTCGAGGAAATCCAGCAGGCCATGGAGGGCATGCTCAAGCCGGAAACCAGGGAGGAGGTCATCGCGACGGTCGAGGTGCGCGACACCTTCAAGGTGCCCAGGGCCGGCGTCGTGGCGGGCTGCTACGTGCAGAGCGGCGCCGTCAAGCGCAGCGCCAGCGTCAACGTCATTCGCGAGCAGATTGTCATCCACTCGGGGAAAATCTCCTCGCTGCGGCGCTTCAAGGACGACGTGCGCGAGGTGGCCGCCGGCTACGAGTGCGGCATCGGGATAGAGGGCTTCGACGGGGCGCAGGTCGGCGATCAGCTTGAGATAATCGAGATGATCGAGGTCGCGCGCAAGCTCAGCAGCTCCTAGGCCGGGGGCCGCATGGCGGAATTCAGGACGGAGCGGCTGGGGCGCCAGATTCAGGAAATGATCGGCGCCCTTGTCCTGGAGGGCAGGGTCAAGGATCCCAGGGTTTCCCCCTTCGCCTCGATCACGCGGGTCGACGTTTCGCGCGATCTCTCCTATGCCGACGTCTACGTCTCAAACGTCCGCGACGCGGCGGGCATAGGGCAGTGCGCCCTGGGCCTGCAAAGCGCCGCCGGCTTTATCCGCTCCAGGCTTGGCGACGCGCTGCGCATCCGCAAAATCCCCGTCCTGCGCTTCCACGCCGACTCAAGCATTGGCGAGGGCTTTGACATGGTTCGGAAAATTGGCGAGCTTGTCGGCGCCGCCGAAAAAGCCGGCGCCGCCGAGGGCGAGCCCGAGGGGGCTCAGGCCGACGCGAGCGCCGAGCAGGCCTGAGCCTGCCGCAGGCGCTTCCCGGGATCGGCCTGGTTGCCGGCGCCAGGATCAGGCGGAGCTTTCTGGGGGTCGGTCAGCCGCCTGCGCCCGGAGCCGCCGGCGCTTTCCGAGGGCCGGCATGGGATCCCCGGCGGCAAGCCAGGGGAGGGGAGACGCGGCGCTCTTTCCGGGCGCCGGCCTAGCTAGCCGTCGGCGGTGCGGCGGCCTTCCATGAAGGCGCGGTACTTGTCGGGGTCGACCTTGAACGCTATGACGTGCGAGACCGGATCCATCAGCGCCCTTTCCAGCGCCTCCTCGGCCTCGAAGACAAGGCGGGCGGCGCTGATCGGCTCCCTGTCGGAGCGGGCGGAAATGCCCATGCAAAGGTCGGTCTTGTGCTTGAAGACGTCGGGGTACTTGCCCATGATCCTGCTGTGGAACTCGCTGGCGTTGAGGAAGCCCATGTCCAGGGTCAGCCCCGGGCAAATGACCGAAAGGCCGCGCTCGCCCCTTTCGCAGATGAATTCCCTCGACGCGAAGAAGCGCGCCGCGTCCGAGGCAAGGCGGGCGTAGCAGCCTGAGGCCTCGGCGGGCTTGAACTCAATGGCAATGAAGGCGACGTCCTGCCCGGCAGAGGCGCTGCGCTCAATCTCCTCGGCAAGCCTGGCCTCGGCATGCTCCGCCGCGACAACCTGCCCGCGCTCGGTGTAGCTGCCCGGCCTTCGCGGCGCCGGCTTGGGCCTTTGCCGCTGCGCTCCTGAGGCATTGGCGCCGCCATCGGCGCCGCCCTCGGCATCGCGCCCGGCGGCTGCCGAGCGGCCGCCCGCGGGCTCCTCCTCCCAGCCGCCGCCATCGGCGCCGCCGCCGGGCTCATGGGCCGGGGCGCGCCGGCGCTGGGCGGACGACTCCGCCAGCAGGGTGAAAAAGGCAAGCGCCAGCGCCGCGGCAATGAGGATCATCGCCTGCTTGAGCGCCGCGGAAAGCTCGGCAAAGTCGAGCATGCCGGAGGCGGCCTCTATGTTGACGTTCCACATGCCGGGTATGCGCAGGGGCATGTGCCAGCGCGACAGGCCGAAGCGGCTCCTGAACCTGGGCGAGCCGTCCGCCCCCCAGAGAAGGGCGCTGCCGCGCTCCCTCTCGAAGCCGAGGACTCCGGCCGGGCCGTATACAATCGCGCCCTCAAGGATGGTCTTTCGGTTCATCGCTTCCTGGACGGCCGCCGCGAAGGCCTCGTCCAAGGCGCCGGCGGCGCCCGCCGCCATGGCCCTGCCGGCAAGGGCGCTGAATTCCGCGTAGGCATCCTCGCTGCGCCGATTCATGTTGGCATGGATATTTACGATTACAAACACAATCGCCCCAAGGTACGCGAGTATGCACACCGAGGCTATCACCGCGCCAAAGGCTGAGGTTTTTCTCGAATTATCTGACCGAGGCATAGGCTATTGTATACGCAATCGCCGGATTTTGCTAGGCTCCTTAGCATGGCTTTGAGAAAATCCTCGCTTCCGCCCGGCTGGCACCCCCAAAGCGCGGAGGGTATCGCCCGCTTCCTGTCGGGTATTGCCGCCGGTTCCGGCGCCGCGCGCGCCGTTGTCGCCCCGCATGCGGGCTGGGCCTACTCCGGGAAAATCGCCGCCAGGGCGCTGGCCCGCCTGGACAGGGGGATCGACGCGCTGGCCATTCTCGGGGGGCACCTGCCGAGCGGCCGGGAGCCGCTTTTCGCCATGGAGGGCGCAGCCTGGACGCCCCTTGGCCCCATGAGGATCGACGCCGAGCTGCGCGAGGAGCTTATCCGCGAAACCGGCGGGCGCGAGGACCGCGGCCGGGACAACACGGTGGAAGCGCTGCTGCCAATGGCGCGCAGCTTCTTTCCGGGCGCTGCGCTTTTGTGGATGCGCCTGCCGGACGACCCTTCCTCGTTCGAGGCGGGCAAGGCGCTTGCGGCCGCGGCGCAAAGGCTCGGGCGCAGGATCGCCGCCGTTGCCTCGGCGGACCTTACCCACTACGGCAGCGGCTACGGCTTCGCGCCTGCCGGGTCCGGCGCTGCGGCGCTGCGCTGGGCAAGGGAGGAAAACGACCGCCGCTTCATCGAGGCCGTCGAGTCCGGCGACCCTGAGGCAGTCCTTGAAAGGGCGCGAAGCGATCGCTCGAGCTGCTCCGCCGGCGCCGTCGCCTGCGCCATGGGCTTCGCGCAGGCGTCCGGCCTTGGCCCCGCGCGGCTCGCTGAGTACGGCACGAGCGCCGGCGCCGAGGAGGGCTGGGAGGGCGGCTCGTTCGTCAGCTACGCGGCGCTTGTGTTCGGGGCTGAGCCTGCGGGCCCGGCGGCGCTTTCTGCGCTATAATGGGCGCAATGGGCGCTGCCGCATGCCTTTGGCCCGCGGCGCGCGGGGAGGGCGAGTGGCGATGAGAAAAAGACGGCTCTGCGCGGCTCTGGCGCTTTCGGCGGCTGCCGCGCTGCTTTGCGCCTGCCGGGGCCCTGCGCCGGCGGCGGGAGCGCTGCGGGTTTCCGCAGGCGCGGCGCACTCGATGGCGATAAGGGAAGACGGCACCCTGTGGGGCTGGGGGGACGGCGCGAGCGGCCAGCTTGGAATTGGCTGGGCCGGCAGGGCGCTCGTCGCCGAGCCCGGGCGGGCGGGGATCTCCTCGGACTGGATCGCCGTGTCCTCGGGCGGCCAGCACAGCGTGGGCATAAGGGCTGACGGCTCGATTTGGGCCTGGGGGCACAACCGGCACGGGCAGGCGGGCGACGGGCGCTTCGGCTGGCGGGTCGAGGACTGGCGCCTGAGCCCGTTCAGCCCGGCGGCCGGGCGCTGGGTTTCCGCCGCCGCCGGCGGGGAGCACACCGCCGCCGTCAGAAGGGACGGCACCCTGTGGGCCTGGGGCCGCAACGATCGCGGCCAGCTCGGCGACGGCACGAGCGAAATGCGCCTGCTCCCGACCCGGATAGGAAGCGGGCGCAGGTGGGCGCTGGTCTCAGCCGGAGGGATGCACACCGTCGCCCTGAAAAGGGACGGGTCGCTTTGGGCGTGGGGCCGCAACGACCATGGCCAGCTCGGCATAGGCTTCGGCGCCGAGGGCGGCCGGCGCGAGCCTGTGCAGGTCATGCCGTGCAAGAGATGGGCCTACGCGGCCGCCGGCCCGTCCCACACCCTGGCCATCGGCAGGGACGGGTCGCTTTGGGCATGGGGCGAAAACGGCGGCCGGCTCGGCGACGGCTCGGATGAAAGCCGGCCCTTCCCCGTCAGAATCGGCGATGCCTGCGACTGGATCGCCGCCTCGCCGGGCGGCGCCCACTCGATCGGCCTTCGCAGGGATGGGTCGCTTTGGGCGTGGGGCGCCAACGACGCGGGCCAGCTCGGCGACGGCGCCTTTGAGGCGCGGCTGAGCCCCGAGCGCGTCGGCGCCGGAATGCGCTGGGCGGCAGCCGGCGCCGGCAGGGCCCACACGGTTGCCGTTGGAAGCGACGGGTCGTTTTGGACTTGGGGCCTGAACTCGCGCGGGCAGCTCGGCGACGGCGCTGCGGACTCCCGCGCAGTCCCTGCGATGATAGGATCGGCCGATCGCTGGGAGGCGCCGCCGGCCGCGCCGCTCGCTGGCGAGCCGGAGGGCGGGTGGCCGGCGTTCGCCTCGGTGTCCGCAAGCTGGGAGCACACGGTCGCAGTCGGCGCCGACGGGTCGCTCTGGGCCTGGGGAAGCGGCGAAAACGGGCAAATCGGCGACGGCTCGATGGGCCCCGGCAGCGCCCGCCTTTTCCCCGTCCGCATCGGCGAAAGCCATGGCTGGGCGGCCGCCAGCGCAGGATCGCATGCCACCCTCGCGGTCAGGGAGGACGGGACGCTTTGGGCATGGGGGCTGAACCTGGGCGGCCGGCTCGGCATAGGCAGCGCGGATCCCTCCGCCAGGCGCCTTGTCCCGACGCGCGTCGGGGAGTCTTCCGGCTGGGCGAGCGTCAGCGCCGGCCCTGCGCACAGCGCCGCGATCAAGGCCGACGGCTCGCTTTGGGCATGGGGAAGCAACCGAAGCGGCCAGCTTGGCATTGGCAGCGAGGCCGACGCCGTCCACGAGCCTGCGCGGGTCGGCGAAAGCTACGGCTGGGCGGGCGTCAGCGCAGGATCGCATGCCACCGTCGCGGTCAAGGCGGACGGGTCGCTTTGGGCCTGGGGAGCCTGGCCCGGCGGCGCCTCCGACGGCGGCGGCGGCGCTGGCGGCGCTATTGCAAGGGAGCCTGTCAGGGTGGGCGATGGCAACGGCTGGGCCCTGGCATCCGCCGGCGGCGCCCACGCCGCGGCCATTGCCCGGGACGGGTCGCTTTGGTCATGGGGCGCGAACGGCAGCGGGCAGCTCGGCGTCGGGGCGCTGGGGGGCGCCTCCTCCCCGGCGCGCGTCGGGGGCTGCTATGGCTGGGCCGGCGCCTTCGCCGGCGAGGGCCACACCCTGGCTGTCAGGGCCGACGGGTCGCTTTGGGGATGGGGCGGCAACCTGAGCGGCGAGCTTGGCCGGGGCCCGTGGGGCGATGGAAGCCGGGCGCTCTCCCCGGTTCTGATATGCGCCGAGCGCGAGTGGGTCTCTGCGGCCGGCGGCGCAAGGCACTCCGCGGCGCTCGCCGCGGACGGCTCGCTGTGGGTCTGGGGCGACGGCCGCCTCGGCAGGCTTGGCATTGGCTCCCTCGAAAGCCGCCGCGCGCCGGCCAGGCTGGGGTCGGCGGCGGCGCCTGCGGCGGAGGAGGAGCAGCCAGCCGGCGCTGCGGTTGGCGGCGCGGGCGGCGGCGCTGCCGCAGGGGAAAGCCGGGACGTCGGCGCAAAGCGGGAAGACCGCAACAGCCCGCAGCGCATGTGGCTGGAGCGCGGCTGGCTTTCCGTCTCCTCGGGCGGCCGGCACACCGTCGCCGTCCGCGAGGACGGAACGCTGTGGGCATGGGGGCGCAACCGGGGCGGGCAGCTTGGCGACGGCACGGACGCCTACCGGGTCGACCCTGTGCGCTCGGGCGGCAGGAGCGACTGGGCGATGGCGGCCGCCGGCGCCGGGCACACCGCGGCGCTGCGCATGGACGGCTCGCTGTGGGTTTGGGGAAGCGGCGAAGGCGGCCTTATTGGCTCGGCCGAAATGCCGGCGCAGGTGTCGCCCGGCGCCGTATGGGCCTACGCGGCCGCCGGCGGATGCTCGGTCGCGGGCATCAAGGCGAACGGCTCGCTTTGGAGGTGGAGCGGCGGGCCCGCCGAGAGCGCCGGCGGCCCGCGCAGGCTATGGGACGGCCGCTCGGGCTTCTGGAAGCCCGCCGACGCCCCGCCCGAGCAAATCGGCGCCGGCAGCTCCTGGGCTGCCGTCTCCGTTCACGGCCGCATCGGCGCCGCCATCCGGGATGACGGCACTCTGTGGGCCTGGGACGACGATGGCCTCTTCGGCTCCTTCAGGTGGGGCCTCCCCGGCGACGGCGCCGCCGGCCATGACGGCGCCGCTGGCCAGGGCGCCGCCGCCGGGCGCGGCGGGGAGCGGGGCGCGCCGGATCGCGGCGGCGCTGCCGGCGAGGCGCGCGAATGGCTCGGCGGCGAGGATGGCGGGCCTGGCTGCTGCGGCGCCGGCGGCGAGTGGCTCGAATGGCGCGACGGCGCCGCCGCCGACGAGCAGCGCCCCGCGCGCCTCGTTCAGGTGGGCGGCGAAGGCGGCTGGGCCGCGGTGTCCGTCGGCGCAAGGCATGCCGCGGCGATCAGGGACGACGGCTCGCTTTGGGCCTGGGGCTGCGGCATGCATGGCCGGCTGGGCGACGGGGCAAATGCCTGCCGCGCCGAGCCCGCGCGAATCGGGGCAGGCTACGATTGGGCCGCCGTCTCCGCCGGGGAGAGCCACACCCTCGCCGTCAAGGCCGACGGAACGCTTTGGGCCTGGGGCCGCAACGACCAGGGCCAGCTCGGCGACGGAACCGAGGCCGATCGCGCCGCCCCCGCCCAAATCGGCTCCGAGTCGGGCTGGGCGCGCGCCTCCGCCGGCGGCAGCCCCAGCGCCGCCGTCAAGGCCGACGGCTCGCTGTGGGTCTGGGGCGACAACATGTACCTGGAAACCATGAACGCCGACTCGATTTGATTCGCGCTGATTATCGAGATAGGCAATTTGGGCGGGGCAGAGCGGCTTCGCGAGCTGGCAACGTCGAAATAAAGAATTGTAATTTTACATGCGCATGCCCGCGGCTTCGCGTTCGTCGATGCCGGAGGCTTCTTCCTGTGGCGGTTCCGGCATGGTGATCGAAAGGTTCTGTGCGCGGGGTATAGGGGGCAGGTTGGTGACGCTGTTGGCATCGGCCTGCCGCGCTCTGGACATGAGAACGCTGAAACAGTCAATATTTCTGATCTGTGTCCAAATGTCTCGGATAAGCTGTTCGTCTATTTCTATATTGGCAGTATTCATCGCGATTTTGCTCTGCCTAACCAAGCTTTCAGCCAATTGCGCCATTGTTTCTTGAAGCGCCTGACGGTCGGCGTTGTTCAAAAATGAGCGGCTACCGTCTATTATTTCATGCAGGCTTTCCGGAAATGGGATACGATAAGGCGAGCCATAATCTATCATACGGAGCAGGTCCCCGTACAAAGGAATTACGAAGGAGCTCCGCAGTACGGTGCCAGTGTGTGGAGTTATGGTTATACCTTTCGCCTGGCGGAAAGCGATAGATGTTATCACCATCAGGGTCATCTCGTCTCCAGCCAATTTGTTTATAATTGCATTTATCATATTGCTACGGCTGTCTAGAAGCAAATCTGCCGTGTACCATCCATTCGTTCGGTTATCATAAGCATATAGCATAAGTCCCTGTATGTTGAGAACGAAGTCGCGGAAGTCGCGGCCCTCTTGGGTGCTTGGGTCCCATTCTGTAAATCGGTGCACCATTTGTTGTTTCTGAAAAAACATGTCTGCTCTTCTGCAGATTACGGTTTGCCTAGCCGCAGCTCTGGAAACGGTTAGTGGGAATTCCACGTCAATTAAGTCGCCGTGAATCGGGGGGCGGGGGCGGAGGCTTTGAGCGCAGCCGCAGTGGAGGGAAGGGGAGGGGGATTGTTGGTGTCCGCCGTCGCTGCTGCCACTGCCGTCGGGACTGGTTGCCTGCTCGCAGGATGCCATGGTCGCCACTGCGGCGATTGCTGCCGCGGTCATCATTAAGGCCCGCCCGCGCCCCTTTGCGAAACGGCTTTTCCCCTTCTTTTTATTTTTATCCGCCCCGCCAGCCCAATGATTCGTGCGCATATGCCCTCCTTATCCCTGCTTAGATCTTGGCATCTTTTCGCCGCTTGGCTGATCGCAGCCTGCGAGCGCCGGCGCTGAAAAGCCCGCCGGCGCAAAGGCTGGGCCTGCTGCCGGCATGCGTTTTCTGCGCTTATGGCCTGCCTGCGAGGCGGCGCGCATAGGGGAAAAAAGCGAAAAAGCGTGAATTTTGCCTGTTAGGCACTTGACAAAGCCAAAACCCGCCTCATAATTTGCTTGCTTGCTTGCTTGCTTGCTTGCTTGCTTGCGGGAGGGTTGCGCTCGCAAATGCGCGGCTTTGCATCATCATTTTATCTTACCGGGTTTTGCTGGGAGTGTCAAGCGGTTTTGGCGGGAATATATATGTTTTTTGAACGGAAGGCAGGGGGCGCCCGGGCAAAAAAGCGCCCGAGAGCCGGATTTTTCGGCGCTGCTGAGCGGCGCCGGAAAGCCTGCCGCAAGGGCTGTGGACTGTCAAGAACGGCAAATGGGCAACCCGGCAGCGCTTTCGGCCGCCTAGCCCCAGCCGATGGTAAAAGCACCCGCGCTGAGAAACAGGAACTCAATAAACAAAGTATTCGGAAATGATTTGCAGAAACCGTTCTGGCGTAACCGCCGGAATGGTACTGCGGGAAAAGTCCTGAGTGTTTCGGGTTGCGATATAATTAGCGTCAAGCCCTTCCCCAACAGTAAATTGAACGCTGTCTTCAAAATCGTCCCATGTCAGATCCAATGCTTTGTAGATGTCTTTGTCCATTACTGTCGCAGGATGGTAAATGTGCAGCAAATGCCTTATTGCTTCCCGCGCGGCTTTTTTCCCCAGTTTTTTTTGGGAAACATAAAAGATGTCCGTTATGGCGGAAGCGGAGATATATCCGGTGAAATATTCTTGTTCGGCAAAATCAAGAAGCGCTCTGGAACCGGCTACAAACCTGGCGTTGTTAAGCAATACGTCCAAAACCACGTTGGAATCAATGAGGGCGGTCATCCTATGTGTTTGGTCATCCTTTCCGCGCGTATTTCATCCGGGTCAATATTGCCGCCAATTTTGGAAAGAATGCCTAGGAGCGCGTCAGTATGAGGCGTGGCTTTTTTTGAGGAGGCTTCCGCGCGCCGGCCTGCGGTTTTATCAGCAATGGGGGTCAATTTCACTTCAACTTTCACTTTTCCCGCCGGAATTTCCTGCGGGGCGAGAAACTCAAAAAACACCCGCCTGTCGGCCAGAATTTCCAAGGTTTGCGTTGCGATCATGCGGCAAATATAGCATGAAAAAGGGCTTTTTTCAAGCCGCTGGCGGTTTGTCGCGGTCAATTCCGCTGGAAAGCGCCGGGAAGAAAAACGCGGAGATTTTTTCTTGAATCGGAAAATTGGCGCAAATGTCCGCGAGGAAATTCGGCTGTGCCGGCGTTCCGGGCTTGCTGGCTGCCGTGGGAGCGGAGATTTGATATTGCCATTCCGAATGAGGCGCAGGCAGCCGGGGTCGGCGCCTTGGCCGGCGCTGCCCTCACTTAGGCAGCCAGTGAAGCGGCCCCATTTCCCACTCGACGGACATGCCGTCCCAGCCGGCGCCATGGCTGCCGCCAGCGCTGCCGTAGCCGTGGGCGCTGCCGCGCCCGTCGCCTTCGCCCGCCGGCAGCGGGCGAAGGCGCATGACCGCCAGCGCCGCCGCGCGAAAGGAGATTTGCGGCGGCGCCGGCAGGCCCTCGGGAACCGGCCCGAGCGCCAGCGCCGCTCCCAGAACGGCAGGCGAGATGCGCCTCATTTGCAGGGCCGGCAGCCCCCGCGCCTGCAGCTCTGGCGCCTGCAGCTCTGGCGCCTGCCGGCGCCCCGCTTCGGCGCCGCCCCCTGCCTTGAAACCCCCGCCTCTCGAGCCAGCGCCTCTCCGACAAGCG
>Ga0209755_10003055_pt1 | contig 21501 bp, 17 predicted proteins | sample TergutCo191P1_FD_187301 | JGI IMG/M metagenome (GOLD analysis project Ga0209755, IMG submission 187301) | Cornitermes sp. P1 segment gut microbial communities from Petit-Saut dam, French Guiana - Co191P1 (SPAdes) (version 2) | ecosystem: Host-associated > Arthropoda: Insects > Digestive system... | reverse complement strand
AGAGCAAGAACCTGGAAAGGGCAACGCAGGAGATAACCAACGGCATCAACGAGATGGCCGCCGGTGCGGAACAGGTAAACAAGGCGGTAAACACCGTCAACGACCTTACCAGCAGAACCAAGGAAAACATTTCCTCGTTGGTAAAGTCGGTTTCCGGATTTAAAGTTTAATTCACGCATTGGGGAAAACGTCAGCCTCTGACGTTTTCCCCATAAAATTCCAGCATAAATACCTCTCCCCCTCTGCAATTTTTTTTATTTTAAACATTTCCTTGTGTTCCATTATACCCGTGCTATACTTTATATGAAGCAGATTGGAAACCTGCAAAAATAACACTAAACCCACCGTAAGGCTGGCGCGGTGAGGTATTTCAAAACGTCGATTACCAGTGTTACTGGTACTTTAGCACAAAGTACGAATGGGTACTAAAAGGGAAAGAGGGAGAGAATGACGTTTGTAAGAAACATGAAAATCAGAGGGAAGCTGTTTTTGGGCTTCTTTCTAGTACTGGCAATTACGCTGTTTATTGCCATGTTTGGCGCGCTTAATTTGAGGCAGGTAGATGATCAGTACACTTATGCGCTTTCGTTCCCCATGGAAAGGTATATCCTTCTAAGCGAACTTGGCGTGTTGTTCATGGACTCCAGGCGCACGATGAACCGTGCCGCCATGTACATGAACGACCCGGACGATCCGATTGGCGGCATTAACTCGCAGGAACTTGGTATCCGCAGGATACGCGGCGAGATTGATCAGCGAATAAGACGTTTCCGCACCAACATAGACGACGATCCTGTGCTGGATGCTGTTGGAAAAGCGGAACGCCATGCCTCACTCAACTCCTTCGAAGCGAATGTACATCATTATTTCGACTACTATATCCAGGGGCTTCTGAATGCCGCAAGGATCTTCGATGACGCGGAGACCATTCGCCTTGTACGTCAGGGCGTGGCCACGGTCAACGAAGCTCTGGTACACTACAACGTCCTCAACGATACCGCACGGACGTTTATGGAAGAAATCAGCGGCCAGCTATCCGCGCAGACAAACCAGACCTTTGGCCTTCTTATTGGGTTGAGCATCGGCGGTGTCATCATCGGTTTGATTATCGCGATGTTTATATCCGGAATGGTAACCAAGCCCATTGTCCTGCTAACCAATGCCCTTGAAAACGTTGCAAACGGCGACCTAACCAAGAGGCTTCCCGAAGACAGTGCTGACGAAGTAGGCCAGGCCTCCCGCTCGTACAACCAGTCCATGACGGAATTCAGCAAGATGATCTCCGCCATCAAGAGCAAGGCGCAGGATCTGTCCGAGATAGGCACGAACCTTGCCAGCAACATGACGGAAACTGCCGCCGCAATGAACCAGATCGCCGCCAACATCCAGAGTGTAAAAGGCAGGGTCCTAAACCAGAGTGCCAGCGTAACCGAAACCAACGCCACTATGGAACAGGTTACCAACAACATCAACAAGCTAAGTACGCAGGTGGATCGCCAGACCGTCGCCGTGTCGCAGGCATCGTCCGGTGTCGAGGAAATGATCGCCAACATCCAGTCCGTTACCGCGACGCTCGTAAAGAACGTCCAAAACGTAAAGGAACTGCAGGATGCCTCGGAGACGGGCAAAACAAGTTTGCAAGAGGTGGCATCCGATATTCAGGAGATCGCCCGGGAGTCCGAAGGATTGCTGGAGATCAACTCGGTAATGGAAAACATCGCCAGCCAGACCAACCTCCTTTCGATGAATGCCGCAATCGAGGCGGCCCACGCCGGGGAATCCGGCCGGGGCTTTGCCGTCGTCGCCGACGAGATACGCAAACTTGCCGAATCCTCCAGCGAACAGTCCAAGACAATCGGTGTTGTGCTTAAGAAGATCAAGGAATCGATGGACAAGATTACCCGCTCTACCGACAACGTGCTAAACAAGTTCGAGGCGATAGACCAGGGCGTAAAGACCGTTGCCGAGCAGGAGGGCGCTATCCGCAGGGCCATGGAGGAACAGAGCCATGGAAGCAAGCAGGTATTGAGTGCCGCGACACAGGTCGGCGAAGTGACCCAGTCGGTAAGCGGAAGCTCCGTGGAAATGATGGAAGGCAGTAAGGAAGTCATCCAGGAAAGCAAGAACCTGGAAAGGGCAACGCAGGAGATAACCAACGGCATCAACGAGATGGCCGCCGGTGCAGAACAGGTAAACAAGGCGGTAAACACCGTCAACGATCTGACCGGCAGGACCAAGGACAATATTTCCTCGCTGGTAAAATCGGTTTCGGGCTTCAAGGTTTAACCCTAAGCCGAATTTCATTCATAACCGCAAGGTGAAAACCGCGAATACGCAGCCCATGGGCGCGTGTTCGCGGTTTTTTTTTGCGAAGCACCGAGCCTAAAAACCGACAGGGATCAGCAAGAAACCCACAAAAAAGGCAACATAAGCCAGTGTTTTCCTCATAACCGCAAGAAAAGTTAAATTTTTCCGCCGGAATCATTGCACCGTCAATACTCTTGATCGATACTTTATATTTACGGAGGCTACTGGTTGGTCGGCAGTTTGCCGGCCTAAAGACGGATTCGGCGGGCCTTGCCTTGCCGATGTGGCAAAAGTGATGTACGAGAAGGAGAGTCGAAGTCATGATGTTCATTAAGAATCTGAAGATCAGAGCGAAGTTGTTTCTTGGTTTTTTCCTGGTATTGGCCATCACAGTGTTTATCGCGGTGTTTGGTATTTCCAGCATAAATATCATCAACACCAACCATTCCCTCATGCAGGATAATCCGGTTGCAAGGTACAATACCCTGAATTACCTGTCGACGGATATTATGAACCTCAGGCGGATTGTTTCGGCAATGACTTTCCGTGTGGGCGATCTGGCGGCCCTTGAGGGATTGCGGAATGAAGGTGCAAAAGTACGAGCCGCCATTGAGGAACGCATAACCTTCTACAAGGACAGTCTGGACGGGGACCAACTTATTGACCAAAGCCGGCAGGTGATGATGAGAGCGGAGGCGGACCATCTAAGATCCCTGGTGCTCCGGTACACGGACGAGATTTTGGATCGCCTGTATATAACGGCAATCCAGGGATCGCCCTTCGACCCGGAAAACAGGGAACGCGTCGGCGATTATTTCAACCGGGGGGCCGAAATATACGCGGAAATAACGGCAGCTTTTAACGTGCTAAGGGAAGCCGCACAGGTTACCTCGCAAAACCGGTACAACGAGATACATGCCATGACCGATTTCACGATGCTCGTAATGATAATCCTTACCGTCATCGGCGTGATTCTGGGCCTTATAATCGCATTTGTAATATCCCAAACGGTAACCAAGCCCGTAAAACTTTTGACCGAGGCCCTTAACAGCGTGGCGCACGGCAATCTGACTGACAGGCTTCCCGAGCAGGGCAGGGACGAGATAGGTCAGGCATCCCGCTCGTACAACAAATCCATGGGGGAATTCAGCAAAATGATTTCCTCGATCAAAAGCAAGACGCAGGAGCTTTCCGACATAGGCAACAACCTCGCCAGCAACATGACTCAGACGGCATCGGCGATGAACCAGATTACCGCCAACATCCAGAGCGTAAAGAGCAGGGTGCTGAACCAGAGTGCCAGCGTTACCGAGACGAACGCCACTATGGAACAGGTAACCAACAACATAAACAAGCTAAGCGGTCAGGTCGATCGCCAGACCAATGCCGTTTCCCTGTCCTCTACGGCAGTGGAGGAGATGATTGCCAATATCCAGTCGGTAAACACAACACTTGCCAGAAACGCCGCCAATGTAAAAGAACTTCAGGAATCGTCGGAAACGGGTAGGTCCAGTCTGGAGGAAGTGGCGGCCGACATTCAGGGGATCGCCCGCGAGTCCGAGGGGCTGATGGAAATCAACTCGGTTATGCAGAACATTGCCAGCCAGACCAACCTTCTTTCGATGAACGCTGCGATCGAGGCAGCCCACGCCGGGGAATCCGGCCGGGGCTTTGCCGTGGTCGCCGACGAGATACGCAAGCTTGCCGAATCCTCCAGCGAGCAGTCCAAGACCATTGGCACGGTGCTAAAGAAGATCAAGGAATCGATCGACAAGATCACGCGATCCACCGACATGGTTCTGAACAGGTTCGAAACGATAGACCAAAGCGTGCGGACTGTATCGGATCAGGAGGAAGTGATCCGGAACGCGATGGAAGAGCAGAGTCAGGGAAGCAAGCAGGTTTTGCAGGCCGCCGGGCAGGTAAGCGAGATAACGTCCCAGGTAAAGGGCGGCTCACAGGAAATGCTGGAAGGCAGCAAGGAAGTTATTCAGGAAAGCAAGAATCTGGAGAGGGTAACGCAGGAGATTACCAACGGCATCAACGAGATGGCCGCCGGTGCGGAACAGGTGAACAAGGCGGTGAACGCCGTCAACGACCTTACCGGCAGGACCAAGGACAATATCGCCTCGCTGGCACTGGCCGTTTCCGGGTTCAAAGTCTGACGAAATCGCGGTTGCGGATTATGGGGACGGGGGGGAGGGGTTGCTTTCCGGGAGGTCCCGGTTTGCGGCTGGGGACTCCCCGGGACGTGGTTTGGGAATCGGGTTTTGGGGTTCCGTTTCCGGGATCTGTGTTTCGCGAATTCGCTATCCGGGGGGCCCGGATCGGGAAGCGCGATCCGGGGTGTTCCGGCCGGAGAGGCCCCGGAATATGCTTTGGGAATCGGGTTTTGGGGTTCCGTTTCCGGGATCTGTGTTTCGAGGATTCGCGATCCGGGGGTCCAACCAGGACATCCCGGACCGGGATCGCCGCAGGGAGGCCTCCGGGACCGGGTTTGCTTCGCGGCCCTCCTGTATTGCGGAGCAGGAGGGTTGTTGTTTTTCCTCAGATGGGGTATAGTTTGAGGTATGGTGGGCATGGGGCTGTTTGATCGGATAACACAGAAACCTGATGTTATGGGAGGAAAGCCCTGCATGCGGGTTACGGTCGGCATGATTGTAGGGCAAATCGGGGAGGGCCATTCCATTGACGGGCTGCTTTCCGATTACCCGTATCTTGAGCGGGAAGATATTTTGCAGGCCCTTCAATATGCCGCTTGGCGTGTACAGGATCGGGAAGTCGTCCTTTCCATCGCATAACGTCTTATAAAATACTCATCGATATTAACCCTGATAATGCCGTCCAAGTGGTGGTTAGTGCCTTGCGGCAAGCTTCTGCCGAAATCGAAGCGGGCGCTATTCTTACAATAGAACTTAGCAAAACCCGAATGCGAATTCTACCGCTACGATAATGCCTTTGCTCCCGGAGAACGCCGGAAGGGGCTGCAACGCCCCTTCCGGCATAATCCCCATTTTGCGTTACCGCAACCGCACCATGGTTATTTCTTCACCTTCGTTAAGATCCGCTCGCAGAACCCTCGGCATGGTTATGCCGGGGCGGAACTGGAGAAGCTGCCTATCCCCGTCGAGTGTCCAGACCTGTGCTATAACGTCATAGCCGGCCACTTCGGTTCTGTAAATCGAGTGAAGCGTCTCCCCGACAATCGGGTGTATCACATCCCTGAACGCATTGGTTTCAGGGTTAATGGCAACAATACGCCTTCCGGCAGTAATGAATACCTCGGTTGCACCGGAGGCTACTGCATCACGATCCAGTTGATTAAGCTGGGTCTGAGATATACCGCCTGTATTGCCCCGGGAAATGCGGTGCTGACCGTTTCTTCGCCAAAGACTAATAATTATGCCGTCTGCCTCGCTGTTCCAGTCAAGATCTGCATCGCGCTCGAATATTACGGTTTTGTCCTGGAAGTGAAACATTCTGTCAATGCCGGCCCAGTACGACGGCGTGTTTACGGCTATTCCGGAAACGGGATCACCGCCGTTACCGCCACCGTTGCCATTACCATTACCGGGCTCACCGCCATTACCGTTACCGTTGCCGTTGCCAGCACCATTACCATTACCGTTGCCTGGCTCACCGGGACCGGGGTCGCCGGCTCTTACAACGCGGATGTTGTGGATCCTTGCCGTCGCGCCGGTTTCCCTGATCTCAAGCCTAAGAGCAGGGGGGGTCGCGGCGTTTATGGCTGCCACATCCTGCTGAGTCAACGTTACGTCAAATTCGAACGACTCGAAATCGTACTGCGCGCTTCCCGTATGTGTCGCCACGAAACGCTCGGCACCCGGGCTGGCGTTAAGCGTTACCCGTCCGGTACCAAGGCCATCAACCGTACCTCTTACGGACACCCGATCGCCGGGACTCAGGTCAAATTCACTCTGGCTCAGATCAACGCCCTGCCCCCAGTTTGCGGTTGTAACAACCTGAAGCGCCCTTACGTTATCGACAAGCGAGAAGCTGCCCCACGAACGTACCAACCCGATTTCATCAAGCAGGTCGTCGTCAAGAAGGTGATGGGCCGCTCCCAGAAACTCCCAGCTACTAGCCAAGTCAAAAATCACTCCCGTGTTGGGTCTTACAACGCGAACGTTGCGTACCAGAGCCGTTGCACCGGTTCCCCTTACCTCAAACCTGAGAGCCGCCGGGTTGGAGGCAATTATACTTGTCACATCCGCCTGGGTAAGCGTTGCGGTCAGCTCGAAGGAGCCGTCTCCAAAATGCCTAGCCCCCTCCACGGGACGATAAGCACCCGGACTGCTGTTAAGCTGCACCTGCTGTATGTCGGTAAGGCCAGTAACTGTACCGCTTATGGAAACCATGTCGCCGGCCCGGAAAGCAAAATCCGAATGACGCATGTCAAAGCCCTGTCCCCAGTAGTCGTCGGTAATAATCCTAAGAGCCCTGACATTACCGTCAATCGAGAAGTTGCCGGCCGCGCTTGTCAGAGGGATGTTGTTAAACACGGCATTGCCGGTGGCGGTAAGGGGAGTACCAAGGAAGCCTCCGTGGGTAGCAAGATCGAAACCGTCCCACCCGGCGGCATTCCGTGTTACCGGCAATCCCGCCCTTGCCAGTGCCCTTGAACGCAGGCCGTCCATGGGAACAGGAGTTGCGGTAAAGGTACCACCGACTACCCGCATCCTATATACCCGCATCCGCCTGGCATAATAGAAATACCTTACCCCGCCATGCGTTACTATCTGGTAGGGAAGCGGAGGCGTGGGCCAGTTTGCGGTATCCCGATATACCTGGCGCACGATAAGATATATCTCGCCGTCAAGCCCGGAAAATATCTGCGGTATGGCATGGCGCCTGTTGTCACCGATATTACCGGTACCGTTGGGCACACGAGTTGTCTGAGCCGCATCACCTGTAGCGTTGGCAGCCCTCATCATAAAATGGCTACCAAGATCTATCAGGATATTGCCGGCACGGTCAACCGCAAACTGCCGGACGTTCCATGTGGGAGGCGTTATGTGCGTCAATGTCGCCGAGCCACCGGTAACATTGATGTTTACCTCCGCGATTCCCCAGTTATTCGACGGGTTCCGGACCATAACGAAAATGCGGTTTGGAGTTACTGCATGAACCAGGGACTGATCGTAGGAAAGATGCCAGATATAAGTATGATTACCTTGACCCGGCACCCCGTCATGGGGAAGCCCGTCGGGGAAATGCTGTCTGCTGGTAAGGCCCCCGCCGGGCACGGAAAACACAATGCCCTGGTCCCTGCAAACCAGGTGTTCCGTTCCGTCATCCCATCTCATAACTACCCAGTTTCCGGTTAGCTCCATGATCTCGCTAGGTGCCGCCACCTGCAGCGCACCGCCGTCACCGGTCATGGTTACTTCCGACCATTCCCCCGCCGCGTCCTGCATGTACAGGGCAAGATCACTCTCGTTGAACGGGGTGAATTCGGTTCTGGCCTGCGTGGCATCTCTTCCCACCCGGCCCCTGGGGCCGACCATCAGCATCTGGGCACCGCGAATGTCGATGTTACGCACCTGTGCCGCCTGCCCCGGCGTTCCGTTCCCAGGACCGGGACCTTCACCGGGACCCTCACCCGCACCGCCTGTAAGCGTAACGGTCGCCGTTCCGTTTCTGGAAGTGTCAAACGTGGAGGTCGCCCGTATCGTCAGCGTGTTGAGGGTTTCGGCGGCGGCCACGTTAAGGACACCGGTGGTGGCGTTGATCGTGGTCTGCGCGTGCGTGTTCGTCTGGACGATCGCCCAGGTAACGGTTGTCGGGGGGTTGTTGGTTCCCGTAACCGTCGCACTAAACGTGTGGTTACCACCCCTTGCAACGGAAACGGTCGCCGGACTTACCGCGACCCCGGTTACGGTGGGATCCTCCGTGTCCGTCTGGCACCCGGCCACCGAAAGGCCGATTACCGCGACAATCGCGGCAATCCCGAAAAGCTTGAAAAGGTTCTTCATTCAAGGCTCCTTTGTCATGGATTGTATAAAAAACGCCCACCGAATACGCGGATACCTGTCGCCCGGGCCAAAGCTTTCGCGCCTTATAGCGCACGCACCGGCCTTTCGCGAGGCAACAACATGCAGGTATAGCTTGCCTAAGCGTCGCGGAGCCGAGCCATTGCAGTTGGGCTTTTTTACAAAGAGAAAGTGGTTGCCGGGGGATGCCGCCGGCATTTGACTGTAACTATTAGCGTGTATTATACCATACTGGGGGGGGGGGGGGTAGATATGGTTTATTCGGCGTAATATTCACCATTTTTTCCAAAAATCCCCCATTTTAAGGTTTCTGCTTTACGTAAGGAGGTCACACGACCGCCAGTTTGTAACATACTCCCCTGTGTCCGAAGCTTTGTCAAGTGCATTTTGGCAGATTGGTGTCAAAAAAAGCCCCTGTCCTGTGTTTTTTTTTCGAGGACAGGGGTCTTTTTCCGGAGCTATACCCCGTGGGCCATCATAACCCGGGCCACTTTCTCGAAGCCCGCGATGTTGGCACCGTTTACAAGGTTGCCCGGCGTGTCGTATTCCTCGGCGGCGTTTTTGGCGGCGGCGTGAATGTTTGTCATTATCCGTTTAAGCTTTTCGTCCACTTCGTCGAAGGTCCAGGCAAGCCGCTGGGAATTCTGCGACATCTCCAGCCCAGAGGTTGCTACCCCGCCGGCGTTGGCCGCTTTGCCAGGGCCGTAGGCGATTTTCGCGTCCAAAAACACCTGCACCGCGTCCGGGGTAGAAGGCATGTTAGCCCCCTCGGAAACCGCAACACAGCCGTTCTTTACCAGTGCCCGGGCACTGTCGCCGTCAAGCTCGTTCTGCGTGGCGCATGGCAGGGCGATCTCGCAGGGCACGGTCCATATGCCCATACAGCCCTCGGTATATTTCGCACCCTTTACCTCGTTCGCGTACTCGCTTATCCGTTTGCGCTCGACCTCTTTCAGCCGCTTTACCAGATCCAGCTTTATGCCGTCCGGGTCATGCACGTAGCCGCCGGAGTCCGACATCGCGACAACTTTCGCGCCAAGGCTCATTACCTTCTGCGCGGCGTAAATCGCCACGTTCCCGGAACCGGAGATCACCACCTTCCTGCCCTCGAACCCGGATCCCCTGTCCTTCAGCATCTCGTCGCAGAAGTACACGCAGCCGTAGCCGGTGGCCTCGGTTCTGGCCAGCGAGCCACCGTACATAAGCCCTTTTCCGGTAAGAACCCCGTGAAAAACGTTCCGGATTTTCTTGTACTGGCCAAACATGTAACCGATTTCCCGCGCGCCGACACCGATGTCCCCGGCCGGAACATCCGTGTCCGCGTCTATGTGCCGGGAAAGCTCGGTCATAAAGCTCTGGCAAAAGCGCATAACCTCGTGGTCGGATTTGCCCTTGGGGTCAAAGTCCGATCCGCCCTTGCCGCCGCCCAGCATCAGCCCGGTAAGCGAGTTTTTAAAAACCTGCTCGAAGCCCAGAAATTTGATGATGCTGGTGTTTACGGAAGGGTGAAACCGTATGCCGCCCTTGTAGGGCCCCAGTGCCGAGTTGTACTGAACCCGTATGCCCCGGTTCACCTGAACCCTGCCGGCGTCGTCCGTCCACGGAACCCGGAAAATTATCTGTCTTTCCGGCTCCACGATTCTTTCCAGAATGCCCGCGTCCTCGAACTCCCTGTTCCTCTCGATTACCGGGCTAAGCGAATCAAGAACCTCGGTAAGGGCCTGATGAAACTCGGTCTCGCCGGGGTACCGCCCGGTTATGGTTTCCAGCGTTTTTGCCACATACTGACTGCTCATGCGTACTCCTACTTTTTAGAAATAATCCAGCGTTATCTTACGCTTACAAGCTCCATCTCGAAAACGAGAAAGGCGTTGGGCGGAATCACGTCGCCCGCGCCCTGCTCGCCGTAGGCAAGCTCCGGGGGGATCACGGCCACGCGCCTTTCGCCAACCCGCATGTCCAAGACCATCTCGTCCCAGCCCCTTATGACCCTGCCGATTCCGGCCGGAAACTCGAAGGGACGGCCGTGAAACTCGGAGCTGTCAAAGACCTCGCCGGAAAGAAAAGACCCGACGTAGTTTACCTGCACGGTCTGCCCGGTGGCCGGCCTTATGCCTGTGCCCTCGCGCTCCACCTGAAAACGAATGCCGGACTGCGTAACGGTCGCGCCCGGGTGCATATTCTGAATCTGGGCAAGGTCGGCCTCGCGCTGAACCCTGGCCCTTTCGGTGGCCTCGGCGGTCATCGCGACCAGCGCCGCGTCAAAGGCCGCCTGATCCGCCCTAAAGGCATTCGCCTCCGGGCCGTTGCGTATAATCCTGATCGTGTTTATCCTGTCGCCCTGCTGAACGGCATCCACGACGTTCTGTCCCTGAACCACCCTGCCGAAAACGGTATGCCTGCCGTCCAGCCAAGGGGTCGGAACATGGGTTATGAAGAACTGGCTTCCGTTGGTTCCCGGCCCGGCGTTCGCCATGGAAAGGACCCCGGGGCCGTCGTGCCTAAGCTCCGGGACTATCTCGTCCGGGAATCGGTATCCGGGGCCTCCCGCGCCGGTCCCCTGCGGGCACCCGCCCTGAATCATAAAGTCCGCAATAACCCGGTGAAAATTGAGGCCGTCGTAAAACGGTCTGCCGGCGGCGACCGTCATAGTGCCTTCCGCCAGCGCGACGAAGTTGATGACCGTAAGGGGGGTTCGCTGAAACTCCAGACTCAGCACTATGTCGCCCCTGCTTGTGTTTATCCTGGCGAACAACCCGTCACCAAGAGCCTCGTTAGCTGCACTCAAATCCGCCTCCACCATGTGTATTCCCGCTACCTGCGGGGTGGCCGCAGTCGTCTGCTGCCCCCCGGTCCTTCTACAGGAGCCGAACATCGTCAGAAGACCGACGATTCCGACCACCAGAAAGATTTTTCCTATAGTTTTCATGCTCCAAGTATAGCAAAAAAAGGCGGGAATGAAAACCTTTCCCTTACAGCAGTTCCGTCCTACCGGCTTCCTTAATCCGCTCCACAACCTCGCGCACCTTCTGCGTCTGGCCCTTTCTGGTTATAAGTGCCGTGGCTGGGCCGCCGTTTTTCCCCGAGCGAATCACCACGATAAGGTCCTCGACACCCGCCAAGGCAACCGGGATGTCGGAATCCACGTGACAGGTATCCCCCGACGCGCTGAACACCTGCGACCTATTGTTTTCGCATATCTTGACATACTCCTCCCAGTTGCCGATGTCTATCCAGTCAAAATTGGTGCGAACCATAACGGTGTCGGGGCATTTTTCCGCAATCGCGTAGTCAAACGATATGCTTTTGGTCTTGCGGTAGGCGGCATCCAGTCCGGGCCACGATTCCAATACCTGCACGCCGTCAGAAACGGTTACGGAACCGGGCTTTGGGGCTTTCAGCTTTGCGAAGGGCAGAATAACATCCGGCGCAAGATTGCGGAACAGCTCCGCCATGGATTCCACGGAGAAGGCGAACATTCCCGAATTCCAGAAAAACCGTTTGCTTGCGGCATATTTTTTCGCGGTCTGCGGATCGGGCTTTTCATGAAAGGCGGTTACCCTGTTCACGCCGTCCACGGCCCTGCCAGTTTCTATGTAACCGTAGCCAGTCTCGGGACGGACGGGCGGGATTCCAAACACGACAAGTTTTCCCTTGGCGGCGGCAGAGGCGGCCAGAGTCGCGTCGGCCTTGAAAACATCCAGCGGTTTTATGATGTGGTCGCTTGTAAGGACAAGCATGTTTCTTCCGCTCCCACCAATGCCACCAAGAAGCGAATAGGAAACGGCACATGCCACGGCCGGGGCAGTGTTTTTGGTGGCGGGTTCCCCAATTACAATCAGACGCTTTTTCTTGCCTGCACTCAACTTGGAGGCATCAGCGACCACATGGGGAACATGGGACTTTCCCGCTATGACAATAACCCTGCCATTATTTCCGGTAAGCGCAAGTGCCCGTTCCACCGCCATGGAAAAAAAACTGGTTTTTCCGGAGGCGGGTAAAAACTGTTTCGGCAACCGGGAACTGCTTGCCGGCCAGAGCCTCGTGCCGGAACCTCCCGCCATGATTAGACAATCGTCGAACATAATTTCCTCCTATTCAATATATAAACAGGTCAGCCGTCTATGGCTTTTATGGCATCCCTTATCTTGGCGGCCTGCTCGTACTCTTCCCTTTCCACCGCGTTTGCAAGCTGTTCCAGAAGCCGCCGGCGGTGTTTTTCTTCCAAGGGGTGCTTTTCGCCATGGGAAAAATCCGTTCCCTCGCCAGCCAATGTCTCGATAAAAAAATCCACGGGGATTCCGGCCAGGCTGATTACCTCGCCGGAAATAAGAACGGGGCATTTCCGTCGCACCGCCAGACACAGGGCATCGGACGGGCGACAGTCAAGATGCAGGGGGGGGGTACCGTCATGCCGCTCCCTGTCGATAACAAGCCTCGCGTAAAAAACATTTTCCTTTAGCCCGTAGATCTCCACCCTGTCAAGAGCAAGGTTCTGGCTTTCAAGCAGGTTAAGCAGAAGATCATGGGTCAGCGGGCGGGGAAGGCGCACGCTCTCAATACCGATAAGCATGGACTGGGCTTCCAGTTGGCCTATAAAAATCGGCACGGTTATGTTTTTTTGCAGGGTACGCAAAAGGACGGCATTACCTTCGTCGGTTTGCACGACGGTCCATATTTCGGCATGCAGCATTTTTTGCATTCCCACTCCCACCTTTTACCCTAACCGAGCAAATCGATCAGGCCCGCAAGCAGCTTGCGGCTTTCGGTCGCCCAAGGGATTGAAGGCCTGGTTATCGTAAAAATTTCCCTAGCATCGTTAATGAAGGTTTTCGCGCACGACTCGGCCTCGGCAAGAACCCCAGAGGACGCGAGTGCCTGAATAAGCTCGTCCACTTCCGGCGCGAAAACACCGGAAGCACGCGCTTCCCTGAAGCATCGATGAACCATCTCTTTCTTTTCGGGCCAGCGGTGCAGGAAGAGCAGAATGGGTAGGCTTTTTTTTCCTTCCACAATATCGTCGCCCCGGTTTTTTCCCGCTATGCCGTCGCCGCTGACGTTTTTAACGTCGTCAAGGATTTGAAAACCCACGCCCAGTTTTTCGGCGGCCCCGCCCATCATCCCCGCCAAAAGCAGCGACGTGTTTCCGGTGGCCTTGGCCGCAATGTCGGTAGTAAGAACCCCAAGCTCCGCGGCAAAACGCGCAAGGCAGCCTGTCTTAAGACCGCACATCCTGTAGTAATCTTTAACGGGAGGAACAAGATCGACGTTCCGGTGCCAGTGAATGTCCGTCGCCTGTCCAAGATGGAGTTTCCGCATGAACCCGGCCCAAAGTCCGTACACCTTCGCCTTGGCCAGCTCGGCATCCGTCTCGGAAAGCCCTTCCTTCGACTCAAGCCCCGCCGCCCAGGAGTCGATACAGGCAAGCGCGAGAAAGTACAGAAAACTGCCGGTGTTTATCGCCGCGTCCACGCCGTGAATAACGTGCACGGCAGGCTTGCCACGGCGTTCCTCGGAGTTGTCCTCTATGTCGTCATGGATAAGCGTCGCGTTGTGCGAAAACTCCACCAAGGGAACCAGTGGCAGGGCCGCGTCCCCGCCGCCGAGTGCCTCGCAGACCAGCACCATTAGTAAGGGCCGCCAGCGTTTGCCTCCTCTGGAAATAAGATCCCTGCCCGGCGCGGTAAGGGCCCGTAACAGCGTAGGATCGATGTCGGCAAGACCGGGGAACACCTCCTGTTGCCAGAAGGAATCGGCCTTGCTTGTGGCTTCGGTCTCCTTTTCGGTTTTTCCAGGCAGCCAGCGGTCAATCACCGCCTCTATGTTCTTCAGTCTTAGGGTATACTGTTCGTCCATTGGTACAGTATATTTCATATAATGGCGGATTACAAGAAACTGGATCCCTGGCAGATTAGGGCACGGAAAGAGGGCTACCCTGCCCGCTCGGTTTACAAGTTACAGGAAATGGACGAGAAGTTCGGACTTTTAAAGTCCATGCGACGGGGGCTTCCTTTCAGGGTGCTGGATCTGGGGGCTGCACCGGGAAGCTGGAGTCTGTACGTGCTGCGGAAAACGTCCCGCCTTTCGGCCCCGGACGCTTTTCTGGTTTCCGCAGATCTTTCCCCCCTTTCGCGCCAGTTCGACGGAGGGCTGTTCGACGGGGAAAACTTCCGGTTCGTGCAGGGCGACATTACCGATCCCGCCGTCCGCGATTCTATTTTGTCGCACGGCCCCTACGGCCTGATCATCAGCGACGCGGCTCCGGCGACCATGGGCAACCGCTTTGTCGATACATGCAGGTCGCTGGAGCTTGTCGAGGAGGTTGTAAAGTACGCCGAAAGCGCCCTTGCGGACGACGGTAACATGGTGGTAAAAGTGTTTCAGGGTGGCGACACATCGGAACTGCTAAAGCGCCTGCGTTCCCTGTTCAAAACCGCGAAAAGCCTCAAGCCGCAGGCCTGTCGCAGTGAGTCCTTCGAAACGTACTATCTGGGGCTGGGGAAGCGATCCGCCGGAAAAACACATTGACTTTTTGCGGCGTATATTTCAAACTGAACCATGACCTTAGCCAACCGAATAACCCTGCTTAGGGTCATTCTTGCCCCGGCGTTTTTTCTTCTGTACCTTGTTCCGGACGGGTGTCCCGTATGGGTTGCGGTCAGTCCCGTCTGGATGATCGTGCTGCTCTGGGTTATTTTTCTGGCGGCGGAAATCACCGACGCGCTGGACGGCATGGTGGCCCGTAGGCTGAACCAGTCCAGCGACTTTGGCAGGCTTTTCGATCCTTTTGCCGACACGCTGGTGCAGGTAACCTTTTTCCTGTGCTTCATGCTGGACGGGATTTTCCCAGCGGCCCTGTTTCTGGTGGTGGTGTACCGCGAATTCGGCATTCTCTTTGTCCGCAACCTGATGCTGAAAAACGGCATAACCATGGGGGCCAGAATGAGCGGAAAGATCAAAACCGTGGCCTATATTACCGCGTGTTCCACCGCCATGGTCTACGTCACGCTAACCCGGCTCGACATACTCCCGTTCCTGCACGGAATTTTCGGAGTTGCGGCGGTGGCCGTTTTTGCAGTGTCCGTGGTTATCTCGGTGATGTCGTTTTTCGATTACGTGTCGGTGTACAGGTCCTCCCGAAAGAACGCGGAAGATCAGTCATAATTGCGTCGCGAGGCGACAATCCGGGAAAAATCCTTTATGTTTTTTACCACCATGCGGTTCTGGTAAATGCTTATGCGACGTTGGGTAACGTAATAGTCAAGCACCTCTTTTGTTTCCATAAGGTTCAGACCCGCCCAGTGCGCGACATCCTCGATGGTAATCTTGAATTCGCGGGAGTAGTCGAGCGCTTTGTCATTGGAGGTGCTTCTGGTTTCGTCAAGCATCAGGAACACATCGGCGATTTTTGTATGGGAATCGGCAAGGGTAAGAATCATGGCGCGTCGTTTCGCGGTGTGAATCCGCGTAGCCAAAACTCTCAGCAACTTCATGGATATCTGCGCGTTGCCGCGCATCAGAACCTCGAAATTCTCCCCCGTAAATTCAAGCATGGTTACTTCGTTCACGGCAATAACGCTGGCGGTGCGCGGCGATTTGTCCAAAATCGCCATTTCGCCGAATATTTCCGACTGATGCAGAACGTCAAGGGTCTTCTCGTTCTGCCCTGTGTTTTTAACCACTTTTACGTCGCCCGACAGGATAAGGAAAAAAGTGTTTCCGGGTTCGTACTCGGAGAAGATAATCTCGCCGGGCCTGTAGCTCCGTGAAAAACGGGCAAGAAAATCCTGATCCATCTGAAACATGCCGTCGCCTACCGGTGCTCTCCCCGGCGGCACCACGCCGGCGGAATTGCCGCCCCGATCGGAGAACGCCGAGTTTTTATCGAGGATCCGAAGATTATCCCTGGCCTCCTCCGAATTTTCCTCTTCCGGGTACAGTTCAAGGTAGCGATTAAAAATATATCTTGCCTGGGAATGTCGCCCGTGCTTCATGTATTTCTCGCCTATCTCAAACAGCCCGTAGTCCGGCTTTACGTACTGCGTTTTCGTTATACTGGAAATATGCGCATGAACCCGCCGCAACTGATCCGAAAACACCTTAATCATCTTCATGACGATTCTGTCGTTTGATGCCAACAGCAACTCAAACTCGGAAGGCGTAAAGACCAGAACGACCGCCGCTTCCTTGGCAAGGGCGTTTTCCTCACGGCGAAACCGACCCAGCACGGGTTTCAACCCGAAGAATTCGCCCGCCTCAACGATATCGGACGTTTCCTCCCCGCTTTCGATATCCACATATGTCAGCCAGATCGTCCCCTTCTGCAAAAGGAATATCTTGTCCGCTTTGTCGCCGGTGCAGTAAATGAGCGCATTTGCGCCAAACTTAATTGATTTTGGCATAACCGATTATTCCCCTTGGCCAAAAGCGGGATCAAAAGGGATATAGTCAAGTATTTTTCTGAAACCAATTTTCCGCCGCACCCTGTCATACAGCCCCTCGGGATCGCCCCGGACAAACATGGCGCGTCCGCCGACCTTGATTTGCGAATATCCGGCGGGAAGCGTTCCCCCGAAAATGTCCAGAAACCGGACCTCGCCGTAAACGGGTGTGCCCGCCAGAACCAGCAATTCTATGTCTTCCATGGAAGCATTCACAAAATTTTCGTAGGGATTGTCGTGGCCCGTTTTCAGCACCAGAACGTCGCCCAGCTTGCCCTCGTCCAGCGTTCCTATGCGATCATCCATCCACAAGGCCTTGGCCGCGTTGCACGTCACCATCTCGAACATTTTAGCGGGCGAAAGATCCTCGCCGTACATCGTGCGGTACAGCTCCCGGCCGTATTTAAGCTCGGCAAGCAGGTTTACCGATCCGGTTGCCGAAGAGTCCGTCCCGACGGTCACGTTCACCCCGGCCTTGATCATCTTGCGGATTTTCGCGGTAACGTTAAACATGAACATGTTCGAGTGGGGGCACCAGGCAACGCTGGCTTTGACTTTCGCCAGTTTCTTGATATCCTTGTCGCTAAGAGCCAGGCAGTGCACAAGCAGGCAATGCCTGTCCAAGCTTCCGAAGTTTTCAAGCACCTTGATGCCGTGCATCGCCTCCCATTCGAAACCCTCGCATAGATGGGTAATGAAAGGCCAGCTGTTTTTAACGGCCCGTTCGTGTTCAAGCTCCACCCCGTCGCCCCAGTCAAGATCGTACGAGGAGCATTCGTGGGAAAGGCAGTATTCGGAAATGGCCCTGATTGGCAGATTCGGAAGATGCTTCTCGTTCATGTCGTGGGGGAAATGGTCGTTGACGGTGGTCACGCCGGAAAAAAGGCACTTGTATCCCGCAAGGGCGTAAAGTTCCTCGCGGTCAAGCTTGGAGCGTTCCTTGTATGTTTCCGAGGCCTTGAAATCGCCGTCCCAAGGCAGCCAGGTAAGGTAGAATGTCCCGGCCTTGGGGCCCACGGGCGGGAGATAGCTTCCCTGAAGATGATCGTGGGTATTGATCAGCGATGGATAAACACTTGACTTTTTTCCCAGATCGACGGAGACCGCCCCCTGCCTAGAAACAATTCTCTCACCCTGGATGCTTAGATTGCCGTTTCTCGCTTTTTTTCCATGGGAGACAATCATCCCCCCTGCTAACGTATAATCCACTCAGGCCCGTCCTTAACAACGAGGAAATCTACCCCAGTTTGTCTTATTTTACGGCATATAAGGCATGTGTATCAAGGGTTCTTTCGATCGTTTCTACCGTTTGGCTTTTTCCCTAGCATCCATCTTTCGAAACAATTCGGCCTGCATGGCCACTTCGCGAATCGAGTACGCATGAACCCTGCCGTCCTTCACCTGAATGTTTTTGTCTTCCTGCAACTTTCCCATCAGAACGAAGCCTTCCTTTTCGGTAAGACCGAGCATGTTGATCATGTCATTCCACCCGGCACTAAAGGTATAGGCGTTCGCGCTTTCAAGATCGAGCCGGTTTTTTTCGAGCTGGATAAGCAAAACGGCGTATATTTTGCCCAAATGGTTATCGATGTGAATGGCCTCTAACTGTTTGAAGGTGGACCATATTCTGTTCGAAAGCAGGGTGGTAAGTTTGGAAATAAGCTGCGGCTGATTTTTAATCAGCACGTCGAAATTGGCCTTGTTTGCCACCATTACCGCAGAGCTCTCGTTGGCTATGGCACTGGCGGCCCTGGGCTTGCCTTCCAGAAGGGCCATTTCGCCGAATATGTCCCCCTCTTTGAGCGTCCCCAGGAGAACCTCCTTGTCCTCGATGATTTTACAGATCTTTACGGAACCGGACTGGACCACGAAAAACTCGTCCCCGGGTTCTCCCTCGGCAAAAATCATATCTCCTTTGCCGTAAGTTCTGTTCAGTTCGCCTCTCGCGAAATCCGTTTTTACACCATCCAAGCGTTCCTCAAGTTTTCCCAGTCGGCTTTTGGCGGTATCAACGTCTTTCCCCTCGGGGCAATGCTTTAGATATTTGGTATAGGCGTAAAAGGCCTGATTATACTGCTTTTGCCGTGCGTAATACTCCCCCACGTCAAAAAGACGGGACGGCTCTTCGTCTGCGGTCTTTTGATCGTCTTTCTGGGTAAGCTTCTCAAGAGTTCCGTTCAAAAACCTCAACTGGCCGGAAAGCTGCATGAGTATTTTCGTGGCAACCTGATTGTTTTTCTGGATAAGCGACACGTACTGCCGAGGTTGGACGGCGATAAGGGTTACATCGGTAAGGGCAATGGCGTTCTCGATGTGTCTGGAAAAAGACATTGCGGCAGCAACCCCAAAGAAATCCCCGGGCACAAGCACCTCGTCCTTGTCGCCCGCAATCGCGATTTCCTTGGAAATCCGCACTTTCCCCTGTCGGATGATAAAAAAGCAGTCCGCGACACGTCTGCCCGCAACCGATATATACGAATCCTTCCCGTAATTCGCAATCGTCCATTCTACTTGGTCAGACACATTCACACTCCTTCGGATTAAGCATATCAGCACTTGTCGAAAATTGCAATAACGCCATGCAATTCAAGGGTCATACGGGCCAAGTCGGTAAACTCCACAGAGGGGGCCCGCTTATGCTACACTTCAGGGAATGATTGACTTGCACACCCACTCGACGGCTTCGGACGGGGATCTAAGCCCCCCGGAGCTTGTCAGGGCCGCGAAAAAAAGGGGGCTCGGCGTACTTGCGCTGACCGATCACGACACTTTGGGGGGCCTGGAGGCCGCCGCGAACGAGGCAAAAGCTCAGGGTATAGATTTTGTGCCGGGAATCGAGATCAGCATAAGCTGGACCGGGGAAGGAAGCGTCTGCGGGCTGGGCCCCGGAGGCGAAATGCACCTTTTGGGTCTGGGCATACACTCGCCAAGCCCCGCCTTTCTGGCGGCGGTTGACGGGCTTTCCAAGCGCAGGGAGGCCCGGAACCGCGAAATCCTTGACCGTATGCACGAGCTAAGCATCGATGCCACCTGGGAGGAAATTCTTGCCCTTTCCGGGGGGCATTCCATAGGGCGGCCGCACTTTGCCGCGCTGCTTATCCGCAGGAAAATCGTCAGGAACCAGGAGCAGGCTTTTGCCCGTTACCTTGGCATCGGAAAGCCCCTGTACGTGCCTAAAATCGGTCTGCCCTTCGCGGAGGCCGCCGCGCTAATCCGCGAATCCGGCGGCATTCCAGTACTGGCCCATCCGATGTCGCTTTTCGTCGCTTGGGGCCGCCTTCCCGATCTGACAAAGGCTTTAAAGGATCGCGGCCTCATGGGTCTGGAGGCATGGCACCCCACCACAAAACCAAAGTCCTGTCGCCGCCTTGAGGAATTAGGCAAAACCCTTGATCTGTACATAACCGAGGGAAGCGACTTCCACGGAAACGCCTGGCCGAATCGAAAACTTGGCTGTTCTAACAGGGATCGGGAAATCGGCGGCGACTTGCTTGAGGGATTGCCAAGGTTGTGGGCCTGACCGTGATTTTCAGGGTTCAGGTTCCTGCCGGCTACCCGTTTCCGCCCGCCCGGTTTTTCTCATAACAAGCATCAGTGCCAGCGCGCCCAGAAACGAACCGAGGGTGTTTGCAACCCAGTCAAAGACATTGCTGTGCCGGCCCGGAACAAAGTACTGATGTATCTCGTCGATTGCGCCATAGACGGAACCGATCAACGTTGTCAGCAACAGGGCCAACAGCGAACGGTTTCTCCAGAAGGCCGGGGATATCCACAGGCCTATGGCAAAACCGAGAACCCCGTAGGCCAGTAGATGCTGTAACTTATCCCAGCCAAAAACCCCCGGGGGCTGGGGCAGGGTACTTTGGGATGAGAGAAACCAAAGGCTTCCGGCTATAATCGGGGCCGGGAGTTTTAGAAGAATCGGTTTAAGTTTGTGCATTAACTAAAATCGCAGGGCTTCAACCATGTAGCGAATGTCGTGGGTGTCTCCCGCAACGCGCCGCATTTCTATAACGAAAATCATGGAGTCGCCCGAAGGGGATACCAGCACCTGCCTGATGCGATACGACAAAATACCGTTCCGCCAGATACTTGGCGACCCGACGGTAAAGGTCCTTGTTTCCCCGCGATGGGTTCTCCTCAGATTGATGAAAAACGACGAACGAAGATTCACGCCGACACCTTCCACCCTTTCCACCAGCGTTGCCTCGTAGTAAATCGTTGTATCCCCGGACGCAAAATCCCTGAATGTAATCGGCTTATTGTAAAGGGCAGGATCCCCGGGCAGGGCAATGTACAAAGGCTGTCCCTGATTGGGAAATACCACCCCATGGCGTTCGGCCAAGGATGCGTTTCTGGCAATAAGCGAATGCATGGCTCCGGACCCGCTCTGCCCGGCCACTATCGGCCTGTCGTGGGTATAGGATGCCCTGCCACCGGGAACAAAATCATTCCTGGCGACATCAACGACAAAAAGATTGGCCCAGGGCCTTAAAGTACCGGATCTAACCCCATACTGGGCAAACATATAGACGCCGCCGTCCGCAGAGAAACCAAGATTGACGAATGAGGCCGAGTCGCCCGCCCATAGAGCCGAGGCGTTAACTATCAGCAGCCATGCCAACGCAAATAAAATTCGCCTTAAAATCATACAAGTCCCCCCTACCATAGATTATCGGACATAAAAAAGGACTCTTGAGAAAAACAGCAACAATGGCTATGCTAAACATATGACCATG
>Ga0209755_10003054_pt1 | contig 21502 bp, 14 predicted proteins | sample TergutCo191P1_FD_187301 | JGI IMG/M metagenome (GOLD analysis project Ga0209755, IMG submission 187301) | Cornitermes sp. P1 segment gut microbial communities from Petit-Saut dam, French Guiana - Co191P1 (SPAdes) (version 2) | ecosystem: Host-associated > Arthropoda: Insects > Digestive system... | reverse complement strand
CGGTTGCTCCAGCACATTGAAGTATGTGAAACTAAGCCCCAGCGAGACAACAACGGGCGCAAGCGTAAACGTAGCGAAAACTGCAAAAAAAGGCAACATGAACAAATACAGCGTCCGGTGTTTTTTCATCTCCATCCAAGTATGCGCCCGCATAGCACGTTTTTTTGCACGATAGCGTTGTAACGGTGTGGTTTCCATGGCTGGCTCCTCGCTATGATTGGGTGTGTTTTCTAATCATCCCATTCAAATTTAACTACACTGCCGTCGTCCACGCTGATATAAAACTCAATCAGCGGCATACGCTCCCCTTGGGTTCGGAATAAAAGTTCCCATACCCACTGCCCACGCTCAAAATCCATTCCTGAATTTGAACGATAAGTTGCGTTGATACCACGACGAGCCAAATCTTCGTACGCAATTTCAATGGCTCTTTCGAGGGATATGGCGGGGTTGGTTGGTCTATTCCAGCGTCCGGCACTTGCTTGCGGCGTTGACGTAGGAGCAGGTGTTGCAGTTGGCAAATGCGGCGGATAATCCGGCACAACATTCAAATTCTGTGATGTGAGATGAACGGTGTTTGTTGCATCCTCCCACGTAACGCCAAAACCAACCGCCTCTGCAACATCTCGCACGGGCAAATATGTCCGCCCTTGGAAAATAAACGGCTCAAACTCAGTTTGAATATGAGTACCATCTACAGCAATTCGTATATTATTAAAATTTACAGCGATAGTTTCTTGGGCAACACGTGCAACCACAGGCAGTACCGTCATAAAAGCGACAGTCAAAACAGAACCAAAAACCGCACCCATCAGCAAAGTTTTCATTTTTTCCATTAATTCTCACTCCAATCCAAATTCACGGCGTTTGTTAATCAGCTCACGGTTGATGACAATTTGCACATCCAAGAGCGTCTCTCGTGTGTCCAGATTTTCATTTACAACACGTCGGATTACGTTAACAAGCTGGCGCATTACATAGTATCCGCCGGGAACTTCCGGTATACCACGCACCCAGTCTCGTTGGTCGTTTAGCACGGAAAGTTGCGCAGAGTTCCAGGGCAGACTCTGGAATGCCTCCACGTTTGCGGTTGGAAAACGTGCCGCTTCGCCCATGATGGACTCCATTTCACGACCGAAACGCAACTGGGTTTCCGCCGATGTCCACCAGCGCAAAAATTCCCACGATTCCTGCTGCATTTCGCTGGCATTAATCATCATTGCCGCCGTGCCCCATGCGGGTACGGTGTGATGCACACGGTAGTATCCGCCACGCCCGTAGTGATAAAACGGCTCTGCATGGGCGTAGCCGGGCATAAGTGCAAAGCCCCACAGCCCATAAATTTCCGGTGCGAAAACGGAGAGCATATTAAACAGGGTAAAATCTGCGAAAATGATTGGCATTTCGCCACTGCGGAAACGATTTGCAGGGTCGAAAAATTCCGGCGAGCCAAAGTGAGTGAAGAATCGTGTAAACGCTTCAAAGGCGGCGATGGATTCTTCGCTGTCAAGGTCTGCACGGGAAAGTGGGTCATAAACAGGATGCTCCAGCACATATAAGAAACCGCCACGCTGAAGAAGCTGTGTGAGAAAACCCGTGATGTCCGGAGCCATTGGGTTTCCTATTGGCGGCACGCCAATCGCCATATTGTTACGTTGCAAAATCGGCATCATTGCCAAAATATCGCTCCAAGTTTCGGGAACTTCCATGTTAAGTTCATTCAAAATGTCACGGCGATAGAACATCAAATTGAAACTTTGCGTCTCGGGCATGGCGTAATAGCCGCCCTCAAAGTGCAAAGGCACCCATGCGCTGTGATGGAAACGCCCATAAACGTCCTCAAAGCCATCGAACTGGGAGAGGTCAACCACGGCGTTGCGCATGGCGTAGTTAACGGGGTCATTTAGCGGCATGGAAAGAACAAGGTCTGGACCGATGCCTGCGACAACAGCGGGCAAAACCGCCTGGTGCGCCACAAGCCGCAAGTTTACGTGAATGCCCGTTTCCGCCGTAAAAGTGTCGTCAATCATGGATTTCATTGCGGTGGCTTGGTCACGTCCGGTGGGAATCCACACGTCGATAACGGTTGCGCCGTCCTCGTGAATATCGCCGATACTGTCAAAATCGTGGGTGAAACTGGTGACAAACGCAAGAAGCTCGTGGGATGCCCTGGTGGCAAACGTCTCACGAACCACGGGCAGTTCTGCCCCGGTTCCGCTAATCACGAAAAAATCTATGTCCAGCGGGCCTTCGGTGAGAGCCCGGGCAGAATTTGCAAAGGAAGAAATATCTTGGCGGAAATGCACCAATCGGTTTGGAATGCGGTTTGGGCGGGCGTAGAACAAATCCAAAGTGCGAATAATTCGCACAATGATACCTGTATGCTCGTTTCGTTCGCCCAAAAAGTCCTCAATTTCGTGCAAAATCCCGTAGAGAAACGCCGTTTCTTCATATATCATGTCCATAACATGGGGCAGATGAACGTGTATGCGGTAGTCCCGCAAGGGGTCCGGCTCGGGGCCTGTAAGCACCAAAATTTCACGGTAAATTGCATTAAGCCGCACAATACTTGCCAACAGCGAATCAATAATTTCGCCCAAATCGCCCAGTGTCACGTACATACGAATTGTGTTAACCCCTGCATTCATTGGGAAAAGCAAATCTTCGCCGTATTCATCTTGTAGCGTGATAAGTTCCCAGGAGTTATTGAAGCGGAACGGAATCGCATCCACCTCGCTAAATGGCACCTCGCCGTTAATGGAAAGGGTGCGGCTGGAAACAAAGCCACGGTTGTAGTTTTGCCTGGCAGAGAGCGAAATGCGATACAGCCCATCGGCGGGTACTTCGATGTCCCACTCAATCCATTGTCCGGGAATGCGCCATGCAGTTCCGCCAATCATGTTTAGGGTGTAGAGTGCAACGCTTGGGGGGTCTGTGATGCCGCTGGAGTTATCAAAACGTGGGAAAAGACTGGGCGACGAGCGCACCGTTGAGTCTTCGCCCTGCACGATTATGGAAAAATCGCCTGTGTTTTCACGAAGCGGCGTTGCGTTTTGAAATTCTGCGAAAGTGGGCAAAGTGCTAACGGGAACAAGCGTGAGACGGCGCATTGCAAGGGGTTCATTTACGCCGGTTAGGGAAATTATATTCTCGCCCGTTTCGAAGAAAAATTTGTACGGGCGGGTGAAATAACCCAGGCGGTCGGTAAAATACGCCCGTTCCCAGCGGGGGCGTTCAATTTGCGGGGGACGTATCATATTTCCCTGATTGTCACGGCGGATTTCATCCGTTGCAGAACCCCATACACGGCGCAAAGTAATAAGCTCTGCCCCGTTAAAGGGAAGCTCGCCGTTAATGCGAAGTTCACGGGCTATATCAATACCACGTGCCGCCACAGGAAAATGCTCGATACGCAAGTTATAAAGCCCCGCCGCAGGAACATTTACGGAAAACTGCACAAAGGATTCTTCCTCTGTACGAAGAACCCGCTCATCATCTATGCCATACATTGTGTTGCCAAAAAATTCTGTCTCGGTTTCAAAAAAATCAGACTCAAGCCGTGCAAACAGCGGCTCAAAAATCTCCACTTCAATTTCCCCGGTGCCAAATGGGGTGTTACGCTGGGCATGGTAATGCAAAAATTCTGCATAACTGCCGGGCTGGAACACCACGGGAATATCCACTTGCGTAATCTCTCGAAATTGCAACACTTCATTATCGCCGCGGAAAAAAATAAAAGCGGCAATCGCAATGCCAATCAAAGTGAAAAAAACAATTTTACTTCGAAGCTCGCTGCCATCCATACAAATACCTCCACAGAAGCAGTTTTTCCTATGATACGGTAAACTTTCCATATTTGCAACGAAAATTTATAAACGAACCGGTTAGTGACACCAACCACTTCGTTTGCAAAATCCTTAAACACATGGGTATAATATATTAAGGTCGCAGGGATTCCCCCTTTTTTTGACGGGGCAGAATCCCCGGTAAAGTTAAGGGGCAAAAAAATTTATGAAAGAACACTCGCAAAAACTAATCTCCCAAAACAAAAAAGCCTACCACGAATATTTCATCGAGGAGGTTTTTCAGGCAGGCATTTCCCTCTCCGGCACGGAGGTAAAATCCATGCGTGCCGGCAAATGTAACCTCAAGGAAAGCTACATCAGAATTGAAGGCGGCAGTGCGTTTATAGATGGAATGCACATCTCGCCCTATTCCCACGGAAATATTTTTAACCTAGAGCCTGTGCGGCGGCGGCGGCTTCTTCTTAACCGCCGTGAGATAAACAAACTGCGTGCCGCAGTATCCCAAAGCGGCTACACTATTGTGCCGCTAAAGGCGTATTTCTCCCGCAGTTACGTAAAAATTGACATTGCCCTTGCAAAGGGTAAAAAGCTGTACGACAAACGTGAAGCAATTGCAAAAAAAACCCAGGACAGGCAGATACAGCGGGAGTTTGCACAGCGTGCCTAAACCCCCATCAGACTACATCTTTTGCCTTGCCGTAGGCGGGGTGTATTTGTATGCGCTACAGCGCACCATTTTATCTGCCACGCTTATTCAAATTGATTCGCTTACACTTTACGCATTCGGCTTGGTTTCGCTTGTGATTTTTGCCGCTGTTTTGTACAACAACTACACGGTTTTCGTTTCCCTTGGTGTGGTGGTTGCCGGTGCGGCGTGGATTTTTTTTACATACGAAGACGTGCGAGAGCAGTTTCCTCAAATGTACGAAATGTTTCAGATGGTCACAGGGCGGATGGCTTATCAGCCGCATTTGGGGCGGATGGTTGTGTGGGTTGTAAGCCTGCTTATGGGCTTTACGGTGGCTGTGTTTATGCTGTACCATTTCAGTTTTTATGCACTGTTTGCCGGGGGTGTGGCGGTTTTTGTGTTCACATGGCTACCCGGCTTTTCAAGGGACGAGCGTGCGTTTCTCATTTTTCTTGCGGCATTTAGCGCAATTCTCATTCGCAAGACAACACAATCTTCGGCGGCGGCATTGGCGGCGTTGCCGCTTTGTGTTGCGGTAATTTTTATCGCAAATGCCAACTTGCCACAAGAATCGGAGATTTTTGCCCCCAGAGAATTCGGTCAAAATTTACATACAGGTCTGCCTGTTGATGACATTCGGGACTTTTTTTACGGCACGTTTAACCCGGTGCATTTCTCTTTCCAGCGCACAGGGTTTTCCGGCGCAGGCGGGCGGCTGGGCGGTCCTGTTTCCCCCGACAACCGCTATGTAATGACGGTTTACGCCCCCGGGCGCATATATCTTGCCGGGGCGATAAGCAACACATACACGGGATATCGCTGGTTTTCTAACCTAAGCGAGGGTGACATCAATACCCACGGTCTTTCGCACGGGCAGTTTGAAATGCTGGAGACTGCCGCCGCACTTATTCGTGGCGCAACGCATGGAGATGCACGATTCGTTCTTACACCGTCACAGTTTGGGCTTTTGCCGGAGGATGTAAGCCGCTTGCAACCTCGGCATTTTCAGGTGCTTGGAACAACGGCAATCCAGGAATTTGAACTCAACACGTATATCGGTCGCATCCCTGAAATTGACTACGACATTATGGTTAATACCGCCGTTTTCACCTACAGTTTTTCTGTAGCGGTTATGCACGAAAGGGATTTTGGCTACGCAGATATGACCGACGAACAGTTGCAAGAGTTTATGTTTATGTACCACAGCATTCACGAGCAGGCAACGGAGTATGTGCGACAAATCCGGGTTGGTGGAAGATTTCTTGACTACTTCGAAATTTATTCCACCGAAAACGTGCAACTGCGGCGGGGACGTTACTGGCACACATATTTGCCTTTTGAAACCCTCACAATTCGGCAAAACACAAACCGCACAGGGGCGGTGTTTACGCCTGTACGGGCTTACGATTTAGTTTTTGCATACGGCTCTTTCGACTACGCACCGTACATCGAAATAACACCGGAGGGCATGAAGCAAACGCCCCGCTTTATGAGACGTGGCACGGGATACTACATCGGATTTTTTGGCGTGGATACTCAACTTTCTTTCATAGAGCAAATTTTGCACGACACCGGCCGTGGCGTTTACGAGGCACAGGGCGCATCTCAAACACTGGACTTGCCCACCATTATGCGAGGTTTGCCGGAAATTGAGCATTTTGTAGCAGAGGGTTCATTTATCCTGCCTGATATGCGCCATCGCCCGGTGACGCTGTTTAACACGCCCCTGGACGTGCAGGAATTTGCCGAAATGCTTAATTTTTACACCCATCCCGTCAATCATCCCACCCCCGGCGCAACAAATCCAATAAGCTATATAGGCAACCCGGACCATTTTATAAGGCTGTTAAATTCCTTTTCGGGAGAAATTTTGGCGGATTACGCACGAGAAGTACGGGAATTTTTCCTGGGCGTACCGGAAATTGTGCCACAGCGTGTCCATGACCTTACGGCAGATATTGTCGCAGGGCTTGACAGTGACTTCGCACGGGTTTCTGCAATCCGAGATTTTTTATTGCAGTTTCCCTACACGCTAAGCCCGGTTCATGTGCCAATGGGCGTGTGTTTTGTGGACTTTTTTCTCTTCGAGGGGCAAGAGGGTTACTGCACATATTTTGCATCCGCAATGGCGATAATGTCACGGATTGCAGGGGTGCCGTCTCGCTATGTAGAAGGTTTTGTTGTGCCGCCGCCATCAGAGCCGGGCGAGGGTGTTGCCGTTACAAATCGTATGGCGCACGCCTGGGTTGAGGTTTACCTGGAGGGCTTTGGCTGGCACATAATGGAGGCCACGCCCACCTACGCATTTTTGACGGATGCACCCCGCCCAGACCATACAGCCCTCACCATAGACCCCACCGCATTTGAGCGAATGCAAGACCTTATGCAAGATTTTGAAATCCCGTACGCACCGCAAACAGACATTGTGTTGCGCCAGCCGCAAGCGGAGGAAGAAGAGCCGTCACCTCACAGGCATCATATCCTGTACGCAATTTTTGCGGCTGTGGTTATTTTTGCCGCCATTCCGCTAATACGGTCTGCACGGCGCAATCTCCGCCAAATGCGCATTCAAAAACTGCCGCCAAACGCACAATTAATCGCACATTTTAACGCCATTACGGATATTCTTTCCCGCCACAAAACCTCCCCTACCCCGGGCGAAACGCCGCTGTCATACGGTGCAAAATACGCCAAGCGTTTTGCATTTCGCTCCGATTCGCTCTTCTACCGAGATTTAATCGACCTATACTACAAGGCAAAATATTCTCCCGCCGAAATTTCCCAAGCCGAAGCAGACATCATGAAAGAAGCATACGAGGATATGCAGATGCTTTTTAATTAGAGACCTCTCCCCCTTGCAGATGCTTTTTAATTAGACCTCTCCCCCTTGACGCACGCCGCATTTTATAGTAAATTTTTGGTACAATTGGCTTCAAGAAAGGACGGAACCCGCTATGAAAAACGATACAACGTGTCAAGTACCATCACAAACGGGACTTGGCACTTTTTCATTTGTAAAAATGCACGGTTGCGGAAACGACTACATTTTCTTCGATTGTTTTGACACGGAGATAACCGAGCCTGAAACACTTGCACGTCGCCTTTCAGACAGACACAAAGGCATAGGCAGTGATGGAATTGTTCTCATACTGCCCTCGCAAAAATCGGACGCAAAAATGCGAATGTTTAACGCAGATGGCTCTGAAAGCGGAATGTGCGGAAATGCCATCCGTTGTGTGGGCAAATATCTCTTCGAAAGCGGACGCACAAGCAACTCTCATCTCGAAATTGAAACACCTAGCGGAGTAAAATTTCTGGAACTTGGAATTTTGGACGGCGTTGTAAATTCTGTGCGGGTGGATATGGGTGCAGCAACTCTCGCCCCGGAGGACATCCCCGTAAACCTAGCCGGCGAGAGTATCATCGGGCGCAGCGTAAACATCGACGGGCAACGCTTCGAAATTACCTGCGTTAACATGGGCAACCCACACGCCGTAATCTTCCACGACGACATCGACCATTTCGACCTACCGGTTATAGGCCCCCTAATAGAATGCGCAAAAATTTTTCCACAGCGTGTAAATTTTGAGGTTGCACATATCGTAAGCCGCAACAATATTCGTATGCGGGTGTGGGAACGTGGCTCTGGCGAGACAATGGCGTGCGGCACGGGTGCGTGCGCAGTGGCTGTTGCCGCCGTTTTAATGGGCTACTGCGACAAAGAATCAGACATCACAGTACAGCTTAAAGGCGGCGTTCTCACGATAAAATACACCGATGACACCGTTTACATGACAGGCCCGTGCGAAAAAGTCTTTGATGGGGTTGTAAGTATGTAAAATGCGGAAAACTGGGAAGCATTCCGCTTAATAATGCAAAGAAAAAGGGCTGTTGCAATTGTGCAACAGCCCCTTTTCTTTGCATATTCATCACCGATACCATAGTATGCAGTTTATGCTCTCTTATTCGTAACCACCATCCCAAGCGCAACCATCACACCCCCAAAAAGCGCAAGCAGCGGCAATGTTTCTCCAAGCCAAAAAAATGCAATTACCGATGCAAAAAACGGTACAAGGTACAAAAAGCTGGTTACATAAATGGTTTTGTGCGTCTTAGCCAGCGCATATCCCCACAAAAAATACGCCAACGCCGCAGGAAACAATCCCAAATACACAACAAGAAGATTTGCGTACAGCGGAGCCGTAGGAAATTCTCGCACTAAACTGGGCATAAAAATTAACATGAAAAACGTGCCGAAAGCCATGGTGTACGCCGTAGCCTGCATGGCAGAATATTTTTGTACAATGTACTTTTGCATTACGCTGTAAATTCCCGTTGTAACGGCGGCGAAAAGAAGTAGCCAAAAGCCCAAATTAAGCCGCATTTCCGTTACCTGGGTAGCCCCAATAATCACGATGCCTACAAGACTTATAAGTACGCCAAGCCAAATTCGCAGTCCTGTTTTTTCCCGTAGCCACCAAATGGATAGCATAAGGGTAAACACCGGCGACGACGCAATTATAAAACTGCTTATGCCCGATGTTACCATGCCTGTGCCGGTGTTAAACGCCCACATATACAAAAACAAGCCCACAAAACCCGAGAGTGCAAACATAGGCATATCTCGTAACCCGGGCGGCGGAATTTTTTTTATCGCACAAAAACCCAATAAAAACGCCGTGGCAACAATGAACCGCAGTAGCATCAATGCTTCGGGCGAGTAATAATCAAGTGCGAATTTTACTGCGGGAAACGCCGATGCCCACAAAATAGTAGAAACACCGGCGGCAGAATATGACCTAACTAAGTTGGATTCCAGGTTACGCTCATCCTTTCGCTTGTTACGCCAACATTTCACGCATCACTTTCAAGTTCTTTTGTGCAGTTGCGAAATCAAATTTTTCAATTTGCCATGCAATAACAGCCGCCTCCGGAATTGCTTTAAGTTCACCCAACAACTCCTTGCACTTGTTACTGCGGGCGTTTAGCAAAGGCTCTAATTTATCCAAAAGTTCTTTAATTTCCACCATATCTCCGTGGGTTTGAGGTTTAGGCACGTCAATTTTGTCAAGCACGTTTGCAAGCTCATTTTTTATGGACAATAATTTGTTATCGCCCGGCAATTTGCCATGCTCTAGCATTGTTTCAACTTCTCCCGCAATTTTCACCAAGCTATGCTCGCTAATAAGTGCGGCTACGCTTTTTAGCGAATGCACAAGCCTATGCGCCGATTTTATATCGCCGGCTTCCAACGCCCGGGATATATTTTCGAATGAATCCCTTTGGCTGATGGCAAAATCAACTCGCAATTTTTCGGAAACACCGCCCGTATTCAAGAAATCGTTAATCCCGGCTGGTGGCTTTGCAGGGCGGTTGGCAACAACCCCCGGTAGCTGTTTGTCACGGATAAATTTCGTAAGTACATCGTTTAGAGGAAGTGCCTGTATGGGCTTCGACAAAAAGCCGTCAAACCCGCTTTCGATAAATTCTTCCGCCTGACCAACTATGGCATTTGCCGTTAATGCAACAATGGGGTTGAAATACCCCATGCCACGCATCGCACGCATGGTTTCGTCCCCGTTTAGGTCGGGCATCAAATAATCCAGGAACACAATATCGTACACGTTGCCGCTTTTGATTTTTTCAATTGCGTCTTTCCCGCTTTTGCAAGTTTCAATTTCAAGGTCGTAGAACGAAAGCAAACCCTTTGCCACAAACAAATTGGCATCCACATCATCAACCACAAGAACTTTGCCGTATGGCATGGGTTCGGGCACAAACTTTTTTGCCCCTATTCCATGCCGTAGGTACGTTTCGTGATTTTGCAAGCCTGCGGCAATTTCCTTGCCCATCGCTTTTGCGCCGCAGGTTTTTTGCGGAATGCGCACACGCACCTTTGTCCCCTTACCCACTTCGCTTGTATACGCCAGATGTCCGTCCATCATTTGCACCAGGCTAAACACAATGGGAATGCCAAGCCCCGTGCCGCTGGCAGAACGATAATCTTTTTCATGGAAGCGCAAATATTCGCTACCTTCCAGTGCTTGCAGTTGCTCTTCGCTTAGACCCAGACCCGTATCGCTTATATCTATGATAAAGTTGACTACGCCGTCAACTTCCTCACTGCACGTAAGCGACAGGGATACTGCGCCGTCATCTGTGTACTTAAATGCGTTTGACAGCAGATTGTTTATGATTTGCCGTATCCGCAAAACGTCGCCTATCAAGCGTGTTGGCAAGGATTCATCTATGTCTATTTTGAATGCGACATTTCTATGCTCTACATACACTGTATGCAGCTGTGTGGCATCGTTTACAAGCCTTGCCACATCATACTCCCGGTTTTTCATAGACATTTTTCCGGATTCAATTTTCGAGAAGTCGAGTATGTCGTTAACGATGTCAAGCAGAAGCTGGGCAGAGTCATGAATTTTGCCAAGTGCCTCGCCCATTTGAAATGGAATTTCCGGGTTGCGCAGTTGAATTTCGGCTATGCCGATAACAGCCGTAAGCGGCGTACGAATTTCATGGCTCATTCTCGCAAGGAAACGGGATTTTGCTCTGCTACTTTCTTCCGCCATTTCTTTGCTTTGCTCCAATAGTTTTTTCTCCAAATTATGCACACGCTCGGCGGCATTTTTTAATTGGCGAATATCATGGGAATAGCAAATAAACAGCGACTTGCCGTTGTGGTTTACGTGTACGCAAGTTGACGATGTTGGCAGTGGGTCGCCGTTTGGCAATAGATATTCCCATTCGTAATGTGCGATGCCGTCTCTTTTTGCAATCTCCATAAGTTCTGTGTTTTTAACTTCGACAGGTGTGCCGCATGGCTGAATTTTGGAGGAAAATTGATAGGGGTATTCGTCTAAACTAATACCATCGGGGATGCCAAATGTTTCTCGCATTCGCCTGTTACAGCTTATGAAATTGCCGTCTTCGTCCCATGTTTCCAAAAACAGGGGCGAATTATCCTGCATTACCTGTAGCAAATTTTCGGCATCTTTTACCGCACGTAAGTCGCTGGTAAAGGCGTACTGCACGGTTTTGCCCTTAAACTCCAGGCACACCAAAGTAACGTAGCATGGTATCAACTCTCCGCTACGTGCCTTGCTCATCCATTCGAAGCCGATTGTTCCTTTCTCAAATGCTTCTTTAATGTAGCCTAGCGATTTCTCTTCGGAGCGCATACCGCAAGGCTGATATTCCGGCGCAAAGTCGTTAAAATTTTCAATATATTCTTTTTCGGTAGCACCAAACCATTTGAGAACTTGTTCGCTGGTTGCGACAAGTTTACCGTTTTCGTCCCACTGGTTGATGATTATTGGCGCAGAGTACAAAATTTGCTGTAGTTTCTCGGAAATTTCACGTTCTTTTTCCATAGCCGCTTTTGCCTGGCTCATGTCTTTGGTGTATGCCACAATCATGGGTTTGTCGTTTCGGATAATGCGTACAAGGGTTATTTCTGTTGGGATTTCTCTGCCGTCTGTTGCGCAGTGCATCCATTCGAAATGGGCATAGCCCTCGTCGTATGCTTGCTTTAGCAAGGCGGGAATCATTTCTGAAGAAAGGTTGCCGCAAGGCTGATGTTTTGGAGAGGTTTTGTGGAAATTGCTGATATAGCTTCCTTTGCTTTTGAAACCAAACAAATCTACCGTACATTTGTTGGTGAAGAGGAGATTCATTTTGTCATCCCACAGGTTTATGCCATAGGGGGCAAAATCTATGAGGGATTGCGTCATGGCGTGGGACGATTGCTCTTGTACTTCGATAAGCTCGGCATATTCTTTTTCTCGGAGAACGTATAAAATCCGGCTCATAACCGCATTGCTGAAGAAAGCGTATAGGATAAGTAGGATAACGGTGCTTACGATAAGAGGAACATAGCGCAAGTCTAACCCGCCATTGTGGGCAGACAGCACCACTATACTCCAATCTGTGCCGATGATGGGGGTAATGCTTGCATAACGAAACGCACCGTGTGCAAGAGGAATAGCTTCGTATGTTGCGGTGCCAAGCTGAAAAATTCCATCATCGAGCCTTGCCAGGTGGCTTTGTATGCCATGTGCCAGCACGGGATTTTCAAGCGATTCCGGCACGGCGTGAAAAACGGGAAGCCCGTCTACTTCGGTTTCCACAATTCCGAAACTATCCAGGCGAACATTGCCGAATCGGTCTACGATATATCCACGGCGGTTTGCGGCACCAAAACCGCCGAAAGTAGCATAGTAAACATCCGTGAAAGGCGAACCCAACGTGAAAACGCCTACAAAACGCCCCTGATAATAGACCCTGTGATTTGTCCAAATATACATCTCCCAGTTGCCGTATTCATCCGGGCGGCTACGCTGGATGTTTATAATAAATGGAGCATAGGCATCACGGGTATCAAAAAACCACTGGCTTGTGTCTCTGTTGTGTTCTACTTCCCCCCACGACAGAAAATCTTCCAAGGCTTGGTCTGCGAAGAGGTTGTATCCCCGCAAGGAATCGTAGACGGTAAACATAAAATAAGCCTCCGGCCACGTAGCGGCAAGGGTTGTCATAGACTCGAAAGCCTGGGCTTTTCTGAGGGGGCTGTCCTCCTCGTTAAGCCAGAGCGAAATGGCACGGGATGCGGCCATTTGACGCATTAAAATCATGTGCGGGTTTAAGTATGCTTGAAAATTTGCGGCGGCTTCTATTGAATATTGGCGGGACATTTGTTGTGCCATGTCATCCGCAATATTTTGGGATGTAACAAAGGCAATAGCCAGGATAATGGTTATAAGAACCGCAGGCATTGCAAAATTGATAGTGCGCACACGACTGGTAAGGTTTTTTGCAGTTTGCACTCTAATCACCTGTTTGTATAAATGTTTCTGTGAGTATACCTTACTTTTTTGGCGAATACAACTTGATATCCGGGGGTATACCCATTTGGTGGATGTTTTGCCCGGTGGGTGATTTTACCTGAAAAACCGTGGCACGCAAGGCATACCGCCCTGTTAGCGGGATGGTTACTTGCCCTGTGCCTTTGCCAAACGTGGTTTCCCCTACGGTTACAACGCCCGGCACGTGTGCGGAAAGTGCCAAGATTAGGCTTTCTGCCGCACTTGCCGTGTTTTGGTCTTGCAAAACGGTAATTTTTTCGAAACTAAAATACGCCGGTGTGCGTGACGTTATTGCACGGGTAAGAAGCGGGAGGTTTGCGTATTCACGGCTTACCACTGCGCCCTGCGGCACAAAAAGGTCTGCAATTGCGTGGAAAGCCGGCATCCAGCCGCCATAATTGCCACGCAAATCCAGCACAAGATTTTCATAAGCGGCTAAATATTCACGATTGGTTTGCACAAACTCTCGGGTGCGTGGCGAAATATTGGGCAAGTACAAATATACCGTATCATCACAAAGGGGGCGAATTTCCGCCGCACTTGCAATTTCACGGTCGGTAGCCATCACCTCTGAAAATTCGCCCGGGGCGTACAAATATGTGTGTGCATCATCCGCAATTTCCGCAAGCCGTTCCGTTACAACAGAAATTACCATGCGGTCAAAATCACGAGAAAAGCTGCGCCTGTGCTGTACTCCCAAATGTTGAGAATACAGCTCTTCCAGCGCAGCCCGTGGCATATAATTTACAACCAGAGTTTTGAAAACAAAATAATCATAACCAGCGTAAGCGATTACCCCCAAAACCGCAAGCATCACAAAAAAACCAAACCGATACAAAAAACCAAACCGATACAAAAAACCAACCTCTCAAAATCTTTTAACTCTCAACTCTCCACTCTCAACTCTCAACTACCCAATAAAAACCGCCTGCGCATCCCCATCCCACCGAACAGGTGCGCCCAAAACGTCAGATACATAACGCACCGGCACAAAGGTTCTGTCTTCTATTATTACGGCAGTTCCCATGCCGCCCGGCAGTTCTTCGCCAATGGTGATTTGTGCGGCACTGCCGCCATTGGCTATTGTTACGGTTTGGGTTGCTTGTTCCCATGTTACGGTTGCACCCAAAAATTCTGCAATAACACGAACAGGCACCATGGTGCGCTCAAACAGCGGGTCTATGAAAGGCGGGGCTTCAAGTGGAATGGGTGTTGAACCGGCGGATGTTAGCCGCTCCGCCGTGTTAGAGCCAATTTCCAAGCGCATAATAGGTCCCCAGAGATAGCTGTGGTGGTCGTGGTCGCAACATTCATCATAGCAATCAATGTGTGTAGACGGCTCGTCGGGTACAAAAACTCCGCCCGGTATTTCCGGAAAGTCTTCTCCCGGCTCGGGAACCGGGCGAGGTTCGGCATTTATACGTTCCGGCGGGGTTTCGCCCTGTTCTGCTTCCGGTTCAACTGCCGGCATATCCGTACAGTTTGCGCAACCATCGGCGGTGCAAATTACATTGTCGCCATAGCGCATACACAGCGCATCAACTCTTCCTGCGCCGCTACTAAGCTCGCTACCGCCAAAACCCTCCACCACAAACATTATCTCGTGAAGTTCTGCATTTGCGTCAAACTGTGCTGTGTGAGTTGTGCCGCCTACTGTAATTGTTTGGGGAGCAATTTCTGCTTCCCATGCGGCAAAATGGGCGGAAATATCAATTGTTCCGCTAAGGGGTGTAGTCTGGTTTCGCTGGCGGCGGCTGTCTTGGCGGATGCTGAAAATTTGCATAAACGTAGTCATCCCCGCACCCTCGATAGAGGGCTGGTTTATGCGCCAGCTTGTAACAATATCGTAGGTGTGACCGTTTGCGGTTAACGTGCCGTGGTGGACGGTATTTCCCTCCCCTACTGCGTTCATAACAGTCCAGTCAATCCAGTTTTCCACGATGTACCACTCGATAAGAGGGCCACGTGTCCAGCCGTACACGCCAAGATATGTTGCACCACGGCTTGTGCGAAACTCCGAAACATCGTATGCCATGGAAATTTCGCCCACACTTTCGATGCTTGTACCACGGGGAAATCTTCTGCCTACACGAAAAAGCGTGTTGTATGTTCTGGTCCATTCGCCAAAAAACGAACCGTCCGGATAGATGCCCATTAAAATTCCCTCTGCACCTCGGTGGTCGGTCCATGCTTCAAAATCAAAACCGTTGATGCGAGTTGTAGCCGAACTGCGTGCGTTTTGCGTAAACTCACGCACATTTTGTGCGCCAACCGGCAGGCTCATGGCAAAAACCAACGTAAGTGCCACCGCCATTTTCAAAATATTTTTCATCTTCACATTCACTCCTATTTCGTTATTTTTTTTAGATTACCACAAAATATACGTGCCGTGCTATACTTCTACTGGATTTTTCAAGATTTATAACCTGTGTTCAATAACGAAATGGCGGATAAGTACTTAGCTAGGGAGCAATCTATTATGAAAAAACCAATTAGACAAAAGGCCATTGCCGTAAAATACGATTCCAGCGAGATTGCCCCCAAGATTGTGGCTAAAGGAGCTGGAGTTATTGCGGAAAAAATTCTTGAAAATGCGGCCGAATCGGAAATTGAAGTTTACAAAGATGCCGCCCTTGCAGACGATTTGACAAGGCTTGATTTGGGCGAATTTATCCCGCCCGAGTTGTACGAAGCCGTTGCGCAAATTTTGGTGTTTATAAGCAATTTGGACAAGGAAGCAAAACGCACCGAATCCACGGAAATTTCAAAACGAAATGGTTGGTCTCACTAACCGGTTCGTTTTGCGCATTCTAAAATTCCCGAAGTGTACATACCTTGTGAAGAGGTGATTATATGACCGAAATCGCTTATGCGATGCTTTTTTTGGCGGGTGGAACGTGGCTTGCAGGGGTTTTTGGGGCGGCTGGTGCGGCACCTTTCAAACGAAACAGCATCGTTGCAAATACGCTTGTGCCTGCCTTTGCCGCCGGCGTTATTTTAATGGTGGCGTTTGTAGAGCTTCTTCACCCGGCAATTCATTTGGCAGAGCGGACATCAGTTATGCCCGCATGGATTGTTGTGCCGGGCTCTTTTGCCGCAGGATTTCTTATTGCGGCTACATTTGCCATGCACATAGAAAAATCCCAACGCTTCAAATGTAAGCAGGGCGTTATGCTTCTTTCTGCGCTTTCTGCACACAGCGTGCCTGAAGGGCTTGCGCTGGGGGTTTTGCTTGCCGCAACAGGCGGCATTGGCGAAGAGCGATTGCTGGTTCTTGCCCCTGTTTTTTTGGCGGTGGCACTCCACAAATTTCCGGAGGGTGCGGCGGTTGCGGCACTGTTTAGGTCCGATGGCAAGGGAAAATTTGCAAGTTTCGTATTTGGGCAGGCATCGGGGTTTTTGGCGTTTGTATCAGGGGCGATAGGTTTTGCAGTGGTTGTTAATTTTGATGCGGCTTTGCCGTTTGCAATGGCTTTTGCCGCAGGGGCTATGTTACGTGTTGCAACGGGCGAACTAATCCCCCATGCGAAATCCAAAAATTTTCATCTGTGCGCCGCAGGAATTTTTTTCGGAATTTTCCTAATGCTTTTTGTAGACACAACGCTACATTTGCATCATAATGGGTGTGCGTGCGAAGAACATACATTTATATGGCAGAGGAGCCAATCATCGTGAAAAAAACTTTTTTGATGCTTTTACTAATCCTTACGCTTGTGGCGTGCGTAAACGGCGAATATGTCCCGGCTGAGGACGCTATTCAGCCCGACCTTGTAATTGCCGATATGTTTTTTGCCCAGCAAATGCACGATATTTTTCTAAACCCGGGCCAATACTTGGGACAAGTTATCCGTTACGAGGGCGTTTTCCTTTCCGCCGAATGGAACGATGAAATGTTTTTTGCGGTAGCGCAAAACGTCCCAAGCTGTTGCTCGCCGGATGGAATGCTGGGGCTTGAAATTTTGCTGGAAGACCGTGAACCTTTTGAGGATGACGCATGGGTTGAAGTAACCGGCGTGCTGGAAGAAGACGACAACGGCTTTTTACTGCTGCGCACAATGGATATTCGTGAGGCTGTGCGCCGTGATTAGTACTGTTAGCGTGGTTGAAGAGTCCGGATTCTGCTGTGGAGTTCGGGCGGCGGTACATAAAGCGGAAGAGTTTTTTGCGACCGAAAAAACCGTTTATCTCTACGGCGATTTGGTAAACAATCGGCGTGTAATGAAACGGTTTTGTGATGGCGGCTTCATTGTTACAGAGCAAGCGGCGGAAATTCCACCGGGCTCTACAGTAATCATCCGAGCCCACGGCGTGGCACGTAGCGTTTACGAAGCACTTTCCCACACAAAAATCATAGACTGCACCTGCGCCAAGGTGAAAAAAATCCACAACATTGGCGTAAGGTGCGCACCCAACACCGGGGACACGTGTACAAATCCAAGCATTCTCACGAAGCCGGAAACGATTTGCGATGCAAAAGAATCCGCCCGGCGTGTAATCGTTATCGGCAAGAAAAATCACCCGGAAGTCGCAGGAATCCTTGGATGGTGCGATAACGGCATGGTTGCGGAAAACGAAAACGAACTTCGCACCGCACTTGATACAGCGGGAGAACTTTCAGTTGTGGGACAAACTACCTGCGGCGTAAATTGGTGGGAACAAGCCACCGCCATTGTGCGGGAGATAGCCCCCACTGCCGAAATTTTCAACACACTTTGCGATGTCACATCACGCCGCACAAAAAACGCCGTAAACGCCGCACAAAACGCCGATTATATGATAGTCGTGGGCGACAAAAAAAGTGCAAACTCCACCGAACTTTACGAAGCGTGCAAAAAAGCCAACCCCAACACATTTTTCGCAAGCGGCGCAGAAGACTTGCCTGAAATCTCCCGGGGAAACATAACCATAGCCGGCAGTGCATCCACCCCGGCCGAAGTCATCGAAGAAATTCACAACACCCTACTATTCGCAAATTTCCTTGCCTGCGCCAAAACCGAAATAGACACCGCATCCGATAAATATTTCGCAAACCTACAACGCTCTGCAACCTCCCCCGTCATTTCCGCCGCCATAAACGACCTAGCCCACCAACACCAACACGGCAAGCGCATACGTGGCGCACTTATACTTTTGGGGGCAAATATTGGGGTAAAGGGGCGAAGTCCCTTTCAGGGGTTCGGGGACAGCGTCCCCGAGGTTTTATCTCTTTCTCTCGCCTATGAAATTTTCGCAACGGCGATACTCATTCACGACGATATTATCGACAAAAGCGAAATCCGCCGAGGGAAAAAGACGATTCATGCACTGGAGAATGACCCGCATTTTGGGCTGTCACGTGCAATTTGCATAGGCGATTACGGCCTGTTTTTGGCTAACAAAATTTTAGCAAGCGCAGGATTTGAAGCGGATGTACTCGCAAAAATTTTGACTTTGTTTGCAGAGATTCAGCTAACCACGCTGGACGGCGAACTTATGGACGTTTCGCTCCCCACTTCACCCATAAACCCGGCGGAAAATTATGACGAATATATCAAAGATGTGCGCAAAATTTACGAGAGCAAAACGGCATGGTACACCCTTGCAGGGCCGTTGTTGCTTGGCGCAATCTGTGGCGGCGCAGATGAAAACCTTTTGGATACACTCAAAGAAATTGGATTGCCGCTGGGGCTTGCGTTTCAAATCAAGGACGATTTGCTGGGGATTTTCGCAAGCGAAGAAAAACTGGGCAAGCCCGCCCTTTCAGACATCATAGAGAAGAAACAGACCACGCTGTACGGCTTTGCGTGCAAAAACGCCTCGCCCGCACAACGCAAGGCTTTGGCAAAAAGCTACGGCAACCCATATGCCACGGAAGCCGACCTATATGCCGTGAGGGAAATTTTCACACAAACAGGTGCGAAAGCCGCCGCAGAAGCGGAAATTGCCGCACTGTCCCGGGCCGCACTACACGCGTCAAAAAAACTGCCAATCGAACACAAACCGCTACTGTGCGGGCTAATTCACTATCTTTGCGGGAGGACAAAATGATAAAACTGGTGATTTTCGACATGGACGGCACAATGCTTGACACCGAACCAACATCCCTTGCGGCAATGATGCACGCCGGAAAAATCCTTGGCGTACCTCTGGATAAAATCATTGGCGAGTCGCTAATGGGTAAGGCGGCATCACGTTGCCGTGAAATTCTAAAAGCAAACTTTGGCGATGATTTTGATACGGATGCGGCGTTTCGTTTGCACGTGGCATACATGGACGAAGTTTTCGAGAAGAACGGCGTACCCGTAAAGTCCGGCATTTTCGAGCTATTGGACAAGCTGGATGCACTGCAAATAAAAAAATGCGTCGCAACTTCCACGGAGAAAAAACGGGCTATTCACAAGCTGGAAGCGGCGGGCATTTTGCACCGCTTTGATACAATCACCGGTGGCGATGAAATCGCAAACGGCAAGCCCGCACCGGACATTTTTTTACACGCCGCCGCAACCTGCAACATCGCCGCAACCGACTGCATTATAATAGAAGACACCGAAGCGGGAATTTTGGGCGCAGTTGCGGCAAAAATCCCGGTAATTGCCGTGCCGGACGTGGCACCGCTAAGTGACGAAATTCGAGCAAAGGCTTTTGCCGTTTGCAAAGATTTGCATGAAGTTGCAGAGATGATTCCCTCCCTCAAACTTTAGCATTGTGCCGTATACAGCTTCAGAACAACTTCAAAGTTTCTTGATGGGGGCTTGGAGGTGAGATGCTTTGGTTGTTCGTACGAATACACACGCCATAAACGCCCACAGAAACCTGACAAATGTCGGGCTTTTGCAGCGTCAATCTGCGGCTCGGATAAGTTCCGGATTTCGCATAAATTCTGCGGCGGATGATGCCGCCGGGCTTGCTATTTCCGAAGTAATGCGTGCGCAAATTCGTGGGCTAGACCAAGCATCTGTTAACGCACAGGATGCAGTGGGGCTTGTGCAAACCGCCGAGGGTGCTATGTCAACCATCAGCGAAAAGATTATCCGCATACGTGAGTTGATGGTGCAAGCCGCAAACGACACAAATACTCGCCAAAACCGAGATATGATTCAGCTGGAAATAGACCAGCTGATGCAAGAAATAAACGAAGTCACTTTCCGCACGCAGTTTAACACTCGCACGTTGCTTGACGGCGGCATTACAGGGGGCGGCGGGCAGGCAAACCCCGTTTCGCTTCAGTGGATGCTTTTCCAGCAAGTGCGAGAAATTGGGCTGCAAAATCATCACGGGCTACGCCAAAATCTTGCAGAAATTCAGGCGGATGTGGATGCACTTGCATCCTCGGATAATCTGCAATTTCGGCGTATCAAAACCCGCCTGGAAAGCACTTTGCGTGGCGCACTTCAATCTGCCCAGGAAGTCTACCGAATTACGCAAGCACAAATTGCCGCACTTGGCGGGGAAGGGGCAACCAACTCCGATGGTTCAAACGTCTTCCTCCGGCACGAACTTGACCGCTGGAACGATGCCGCCTACGGCGCAAGGGCAACCCTGGATACCATCCGCTACGCCATTATCGGCAGTGGCACAATGTCAGAGGGGTTGCTGGGCGAACTGGGTGCAATCGTAGGTGTCGCAGATTTGCAAGATTTTGTTGCGAATCTTACAGGAAATTTCCCCCCGGCGGGATTGTCCGGCATTTCCGGTTTTTCCGGCATAGACGAAATCTCGCCATTTCAGATGCCGGGTTACTTCCCAATCACTGCCGCCACAATCGGCTACGGCACAGGGGGCGGCGGACGATGGACTTTTACCGGCGGCGTGCTAACAATTCACAATGTATCCCACCCGGACGCAATCAGGATTGACGGCATTAGCCTTGCCGGCGTGGTTGACCGCATTGTAATTGCGCCCGGCGCAGACTTGACAAGCCCAAATCGTGGGCTAATTTTGGACAGTGTTGCCCTGATTAGTAGCGGCATAGCCCTGGATATGCGAAGTGCTTCTGTGGATTTATGGCTTCCGCCCGGCAGTAACAATTTGTTGCTTGGCACGGGAATCCAAGGCACAGGAATTGCCACAACCGATGGAAATTTGCGGATTATGGGCAGTGGCTCACTTGACGCAATAGGAAACAACGGAGCAGGAATTGGCGGCGTTCCCGGCGG
>Ga0209755_10003053_pt1 | contig 21504 bp, 7 predicted proteins | sample TergutCo191P1_FD_187301 | JGI IMG/M metagenome (GOLD analysis project Ga0209755, IMG submission 187301) | Cornitermes sp. P1 segment gut microbial communities from Petit-Saut dam, French Guiana - Co191P1 (SPAdes) (version 2) | ecosystem: Host-associated > Arthropoda: Insects > Digestive system >... | reverse complement strand
GATCGCCGTTGTTGAACGCGAACAGCCTGATGAAGCGTCAGGCTTCGGAAGTTTATCTTTTTTCAGTAAAGTTGATATTGCGTCTCCGCAGGAAGCTGTAATAAAAAAACTTTTTTACCGTGAAGGCGATCCTGTTAAAAAAGGAAATTTAATTATTCAGCTTGAAAATCCGCAGATAATTCTTGCCGTAGAAAGGGCGAAAAATAATTACACGCAAGCTTTGGCTGCTCGGAATTTAACCAACACAAAATTACTTGAAGGTGTTTTTCAGGCGGAAGCGCAGCTGCTCGCGCTTGAAAAAGCTGACGCGGAATTGTCGCTTGCAAAACGCAAGTGGGAAGAAAACAACCGCAAACATCAAAATCAAGAAACGCTTTTTCAAGCAGGAGGCATTCACACCGAAGCGATTCTTGTCAGCCGTTTCAGTCTTGATACCGAATGGGAACAGATCAAACTAATGGAAAGAGAGCTCGAGATTCGCAGAATCGGCATTCGCGATCAGGATCTTATTAAAGCGGGAGTTGCAATTCCGTTAGATGAAATTCGCAAACAGGAAGCGCTCGTCGCCCTTATGACCGCGAGTCTCAGAGCGGAATTGGAAGCCGCGCAGGCGCGTCTTGAAGCGGCGGAAAAAGAATTAGCGTCCGCAAATCTCACGCTTCAGGAACTTACAATCTACAGTCCGTCTTCCGGTATTGTCGGAGGACGTTACCTCGAAGAAGGCGAGCGCGTCCGTTCTCAGGATAAAATTATCAGTTTGATTGATACGGCGTCGTTATACGCAATTTTTCCGGTACGCGAAAAAGACGCGCTGCGAATCGAAAAGGGAATGTCCGCTTTTGTTTTGATCGACGGAACGGGAGAAACAATGAACGGTGTTGTCGATTTGGTTTATCCGCAGGCGGACAGTCAGAGTTTGAGTTTTTTAGTTCGCGTACTTTTACAGGAATCAAAAAACGCAAATCAAATAAGCAAATTAAAATCGGGAATGTTTGCGCGCGTAACGGTTTCTTTGGGATTGCCTGACATGGTCTTGTATATTCCCGAAACCGCGATTTTTAATCAAAAAAACAATGAAGGAAAAGTTTTTGTAATTAACGGAAGCGCTTTGACAGAAAGAAAAATTTCTCTCGGTTTTTTACACGGCGAAGAACGCGAAGTAAAAGCGGGATTAAACGCCGGCGAATTAATTGTGCAAAGACCTGATTCCGATTTAAGGGAGGGAACAAATGTCGCGCTCGTTGATTAATTTACCGGTTTTTGCGTTATGCGCGTTTTTTTCTTTTTCGTGCGAAATAATTAATTTGCTGCCGATAGACGTTAGTATCGAACCGGAAAACAATGCGGTTTTACAGGATTTATTTTCTCCCGTAATTATCAAGTTTGATACTGAAATGGAAAAAAGAAACACGGAATCGATTTTGCAGATCAGCTCGGATATGGGAGGCGTAAACGGAGAAAAACGCTGGAAAAACAACAATTTATATTTTACGCCTGTGTCGGGGTGGACTGCCGGAATACGTTACAATTTAAATTTTACGGGAACGATCCGCGCTGTTGACGGCAGAGACGCGAAGATCGAAAATTTTATTATATTTTACGCAGTTAATAAAAATGATTCGCCGCGCTTGAAATCACATTCTCCCGTTTCAGGAGAATCAATAAAAACAAAAAATGTTGTTTTTGAATTTAATTTTACAAAATCGATGGACAGGCTGTCGGTGGAATCCGCTCTGACAATTGAAGGAATCGGAAATAAAACTTATGAGTGGTTAGATGATGATAAAACAATAATTGTTACTTCCGATAAACCATTATCCCCTTGGAATCTTTACCGCTGGAATTTAAGAGATTCCGCGAAAAGCATTGACGGCGTTCCTCTTGCAAAAGCGTATTTCGGCAATTTTATAACGGATATTGATCAAATTTCACCGGAAGTAACAGAGGTTTATCCTGTGATTTTTTCTGACGGTTGTTGGTATCCTGCAGCCGTCAATATGGAAACAGGTTTAGCCGCAGAACAAGGAATCTCTGTTTCGTTTAACAAACCGATGAGCGAAAATGTTCTTCGTTCTCTGCGTATTGAGCCGCCTGTTTCGGGAAACGCGGAAATGCTGACGGAAAAATCTATCGTCTACATTTTTTCAAAAAATCCCGAACCTGAGATTGAATATACATTGATTGTATCAGGCGAAGCAAAAGATACCGAAGGATTAAAAATCGGCGCGGATTATAAAACTGTTTTTAACGCAGATATTCCGTATTTAAAAGTTATATCTTTCTCTGTTAACTACGGAGATACAACCGCAGACTTTACAGACATAAATAATATTATTCCGATATTTCCCAATACGGCTACAAACGAAGTAAATATTTTAATTAGATTTTCTTTACCTTTTATTGACAACAAAATGAAACAATCCATTCCTCAGGAAATTATCATCACTCCGTTTTTTCCGAGAACTATCCCGTCTGTAAATCTTTTATACGCAAGCTGGTCTGATAGAGATCTAAATATGCACTGGAAAGGTTTTTCCGCCGGAAATTCGTCAGGTGAAAACGGCGAAGTTCCTCACTATTACAAACTTGTAATTCCGGGAGGAAAAAACGGTATTAACTGCGGAAACGGATCATATATGAAAGAAGATTTTATTGTTTATTTGGAGGCTGTTAAATGAAACAATTATTTATCATTTTACTTATTTTTAGCGTCTTTTGTTTTAACTCATGTGATATTTTAAGATTTTCATTATTTGAAGTAGTCTCGTGGACTCCCGGAGACGGATATCATTCCGAACCTGAAAATATAATTGTTTCGCTTAATTTTTCGGATAATCCGCACAGAGTAAGCGTTGAGCGAAATTTCTCTCTGACAGGAAACGGTAACCGCGTAAGAGGAACTTTTTTATGGGAAGGAAATCGCTTTACATTTTTACCGCTTACACCGTTTGAAAAAAATACAAACTATACATTAAGCCTTACAGCCGACGCTCGTGATACCAAAGGACTTTCAATGGACGAAAGTTTCAACCGCGATTTTACAACAAGAGAAAAATCGGAACAACCTTTTTTAATTTTATGTCTTCCGTCATTATACGCGGAAATTGAAGATTTAAGAACGCAGATACATTTGGAATTTTCTTTGCCAATTTCACTGTACTCGTTATACGAAAATATTACTTTTAGTCCGCCCATGACAGGTCTTTGGACGTTTGAAGATGACGGAAAACTCGCAATATTCACTCCTTCAGACACATGGATACAAAATACCCGTTACGAGATACGCATATCATCATCATTGACAGATAACTACGGCAACAATTTACGAAATGAATTTACTAGCGTATTTACAACAAGAGTCAGCGTGGATTTGCCGAATTTTTTAAATGCGTATCGCGTAACAAAAAACAACGAAAATATTTTATTGATGTCTGATAAAGGATATTCAAGCGTCACAGAACAGCCCGTCGAAAACGACGGCTGGGAAAAAGATGACAAACTGCTGCTCGTTTTTTCAAAACCGGTAGATAGTTTAACAGTAAAAAACAATATAAGCGCCGAGAACGGACAAAATCTAATTATGGAAACATCTTACGGTTTTTATACAGAGATCGTCTTTAAGTTTGAAAAAACGCCTGTTTACAAAAGCAGATTTACTTTTAAACTAAAGCCGGGAATTAAAGACAGCGCCGGAAACGAAACAAAAAATGAATCAATATTTAAAATTTTCGCGGACGGAAAATATTCTAAACCTCCTGAACTTGCCGGAATAAGAATACCGTTATCTCCGAAAAACAACGCTGATTGTAAACCTGTTTTTTACAGCATTGATTCTCTGTATAAAGAAATAAACATAGCGGATGATAATTATCCGTCAGGCGAGTCTGTTAATTCCTGGATTGAATTATATTTTTCAACCGCGGAAAACGCTTCTATCGATATTTTTTCTGTTATGGAACTTTTTAGAATTGATACTTCAAATAATGTTATTAATTTTTTACTGCGCCATGTTAAAACAAATAATTTTAAATTTGCCGAACCTCAAGCAGGCTATGAAAATTATCAAAGAGTCGAAATAACGGGGAATCTTGTTAACTCAACAAATTCGGGAATTATAAATTTTCATATTGCTTCAGGGCTTAAAGATACACTTGGAAATCAAAATGAAAAATCATTCATTATTTCAGTAATAAAGTAGGTTTATATGAGAGGTTTAATAAATATTTTTGTTCGTCGTCACGTAACAGTCATCATGATTTTAGCCGCAATAATAATCGCGGCGGTGTTTACAATTTTTAAAATGCCGATTAACAGGCTGCCGGAATTTTCAATTCCGAGAGTAACTGTAGAAACAATTTATCACGGTATGGCGGCTGACGAAATAAGAGCAATGGTAACAATTCCGCTTGAAGACGGTTTGTCGCCGATCAAAGGGCTTGAACGAATTCGAAGCGTGTCGCGTGACAATAGCTCAATTATCAGTTTGGATTTTCGCTGGGGTATTGATCCGATGACAGCGTCCGTTCTTGTACGCGAAGCTGTTGACGCCGTTTATCCGGGGCTTCCCGAAGGCGTACGAAAACCGTCGGTAACATCAGGCGGCGCCGAAAATGAAACGCACGCGATTATCGCTGTAAGTTCGCATAACGGTAACGCTGAATTTGCGCGTAAACTCGCGGAATATGAATTAACAGCGCGCTTAAGAAAAATCGACGGCGTTGGATCTGTTGTTCTTGTCGGCGGAGAAATACCTGAAGAAAAACTTTCTCTTGATGTTCCGCGTCTTGCGGCTCTCGGAATTTCTCCTTCCGATTTTATTCAAATTCTTTCGCGGGAAACAATCAACATTCCGGCAGGAAACGCGCGAGAAGGAAATATGGAATTGGTTGTTGTCGGATACGGAAAACCTGATTCTGTTTCATCTCTTTCACAAATTGTTTTACCTGTCGGTGACGGAACTTTAAGAGTTGCGGATGCGGGAGAACTTTCTTCCTCAGCCGCAAAGAAAAAAAGTATTTTTGTATACAACGGAAAATCCGCGGCTGCACTGGAAATTTACAGAAGGTCCGGCGCGGATCCCCTGCGTTTATCAAAAGATATAGAAAAGGCTCTTAACGAAGCTGTTTCGCTTTTTTCGCGTGATGCGCAAATTGAACTTATTGCGGATTCAACTCCTTCATTAATCAGCGGAATAACAAATCTATTAGTTTCCGCAAGCTTGGGAGCAGCGGCAGTAATTATTGTTCTTTTAATTTTTATCAAACGATTCAAATACAGTATTCTCGCTTCTTTATCGATTCCGTTTTCTGCGGCGGCGGGTATTTGTATTCTTTTTATCACCGGAAGATCTCTTAACAGCATGAGTCTCGGCGGACTTGCGATGGGCATCGGTCTTGTCTCGGATATAAGCGTAATCATTCTTGATTTGCTTCACCGCGCTTTCGGAAACAGATCGTTAACCCCTGAACATGAAGAAATTGGAAATAAAGCGTTTTCGATCGCGGGATCAAGCGTCGCGTCGACATTAACAACCGCGATTGTTTTTATTCCGATAATTATGCTGCCGGGAGCGCTTGGAAATTTATTCGGTGATTTAGCGATCGCTCTTTCTGTATCTGTTGCGGCAGGATGGTTTTACGCGCAATTCTGCCTTCCTTCGCTTTATCGTTTGTTTTTCGGATCTTCGATAATTGTAAATTCAAATTCAACATCTGTTTTTCATAAAAGTAAAATTTCAATATTGATAAATAATCTTTTAAATAATTTTCTTTCTGTTTTCAGAAACGGCAGTCTTGAGAGAAAATACAGCTCTTTTCTTTCTTCTCTTCTTCGCCGTCCGGGTAAGTTTTATACCGTAACTGCTTTTATAGTTATTTTAAGCTCCGTAACTATTTTATCAAAGCCGGTAGTTTTCATAAATCCTGATAACGCGGAAGAAATTTGGGTTTCGGTAATTTTCCCCCCTGGAACCCTTTTAGATTCTCCTGAAAATTTCTCCTTATACGCGACAAAAAAGATCTCAGGGCTGCCGTTTGTAAAAACAGTTTACGGAAAAGCGGGCGCGGAAGAAGCTGATATAAACCGCAGAGCGGATATCGATTATAAAAAAGAAGAATTGATTCTGCGCTGTGCACTTGAAAAAGGAATAAAACCCGAAAGAGCGTTAAACGAGATCAAAGAAATTTTTTCGCGGATTGTTTCGCAGCAGAATGATCAAGTTTCTTATTCAGTTTATTTTCCGAAAGACAGAGCGGAAACTCTTCTTGGATTATCTTCCGCAAATACATATGTAATTAAAGGAAATGACAGAGAAGAACTGCAGGAACGAATCGAAATTGCGGAAAGCGCATTTAATTCAGCGTCTATCGATGTAAATTTTAAACCGCGCGGAAAAAGACCGGAGCTGCGTTTATTTCCGAACAGGGAAGCGGCTGCTTTTCTTTCAATTTCCGCGGCGCAGATAGCGGAAACATTATACATTTTAAACGAGGGAGTCGTCGCGTCACGTTTGGAATTAAACGGCAGACCGCGTGATGTTAGCGTAACAGGAAATATCGGCGAATTTTACGGCGTTTCTAACAAGTTACGGCAAAATAATTTACAAACCGACCCTATTCAATTACTTGAGCAAACTCCGATAAGAACATCGCAGGGAAAAACCGTTTTTCTCGGATCTCTCGGCAGAATAGAGCGAAAAAACGCGGAAGCGTCTCTTGCCCGGCTCGACAGATCTGACGCAATTTACGCTGACATTTCACCTAACACAGAATTACCGTCTTCTGTTAAAAAAATTACGGAACGCGCGGACGATTCGGCTTTCAGCCGTTATCGAAATTCTCTAGTGCTGTTTGTTCTGCTTGTTTTGATTCTCCTTTATATGGCGATGGGCGCTCAATTTGAATCATTTTTGCTTCCGTTAATTTTGATGATGACAATTCCGTTATCGCTTGCAGGCGCCGGTCCCGCTCTTTTGATTGCCGGATCAAATATCGATTCCGGAGCGGTTCTAGGTTTGACGGCGCTTTTCGGACTTGTTGTAAATAACAGTCTCATCCTTTATGAAATCAGCGAACAAAAAATACGCGCGGGTTTTAATCCGGCTGCCGCAGTATTCTGCGGAGCAAGGGAACGATTGCAGGCAATCTTGATCACAATGCTGACAACTATTTTCGCGCTTCTGCCGCTGATATTCAGCCCTTTAGCAAATTCACAAAAATCCATGGCGGCGGCTATGCTTGGAGGACTTGCCGCATCAACAATTTTAAGTCTTTTCGCGATTCCTTCTGTGCTAATCCAATTTTTTAATTGGAAAAGTAAAAAGGAGGGTGTTAAATGAAATTTTTAGCAGTGTGGCTAAAAAGAAAAAAAGCGAGTTTATGTATATTGGCAGCAGTCTGCGCGGTATCGTTATTCGTTATTATCACTTTTGAAAATAAAATTAATTTGAACTCAGGAGGTATGTATGCGGTAAAAATTAAACATTACGGTATTGATGCCGCGGAGATGGAAAGGAGCGTTACGATACCATTAGAGGACGCTTTCTATTCCATTCCCGGCGTCATGTCCGTACACAGTTCGAGTGAAAACAGCGCTTCAAGCGTATATGTCCGTTTTAAAGCCGGAACACACGGGAGCTATGAAGCTGTCCGCGACGCTGCGCAAAGAATCTATGAAACGCTCCCTTCATCGGCGCAAAGACCGGAAATTTTAAGCTCAAATAATTCGATGGTTCCTGTTTGGTCTGCCGCGGTTATAACAAAAAACAAAGACGATACCGCAGCGGAAGAGTTAAATGAAAATGTTTTAATGTCACAGTCTCAAACATTTTCTATGCTTGAAAAAATCGTAAAACCAAGATTTGAAAGCCTTGAAGGCGCGGGAGAAGTAATTATTTCAGGAGCGGGAATAAAAGAAATTTATATAATTCTTGATCAGGAGAAAATTAATCTTATCGGATTACACCCGTCGGCTGTTGCTTCCGTTCTTGCGATGAACGATTCAATTTTTTCAGGCGGTTCAGTAACTCATAAAAACGCTGAAATAATTGTAATTGTTGACGGTCGTTATGATCAAATACATTCGCTTAACGGCGCGTTAATTCCTATCGGAGACGGAAAATCAATCGAACTTTCGGAAATCGCTCTAATTGTTGAACAGGAACGGGAACCGGATGTTTTATCTCGGTTAAACGGAAATAAAACCGCAAGTATTGCGATTATGGGACAGCACGGCGGAGATTTGAAAAAATTATCATCACAAATAAAAAAAGAATTAGCGTCTTTTTCGCTGCCGGTTGAATTTATCGTCTTATCTGATCTAGGCGCGGAAGAAGCGTCCGCTTTTCAATCGGTTTTTAACGCCGCGTTGTTAGGTGCAATTTTAGTCGCATTAATCGGTTTTTTGTTAAACGGAGAAAACCGATTTAATATTGCGGGTATTTTCTGCGCGCTCTCCATTCCGTTGATCTGCCTGATATCATTCGCAATCCTTTCAATTTTTGGTTTTTCTTCGGACAGACTCCTGCTTGCGGGAATCGCCGCGGGAATAGGAACTGCGATTGACGCTGTTATTCTCTGCTCTGAAAAACTTCGCAAATTTATTTCCAAAGATACATTAGCATCAAAAGACGCGTTAGAAACTAAGAACTCATCAACTTCAAATAAAGAAAACGTCAATTATGATTCTGCCGCGGCAGCATTGAAATCACTTACAGGACCATTGCTCGCAGGCGCAGCAACTACTGTAGCCGCTCTCATTCCGCTTACTTTAATAGAAGACGGAGGCGCAAAAATAATCGCAAGCGCTATCGCTATTGTCACTGTAACATCTTTTGTTTTAAGTCTTTCGTTATTACCGCCGCTTTTATTATGGAGATTGGATTTGAAAAAAACAGCCTCGATTTCTTCGATGCCTTTATTATTTTCAAACATAATTAAAGTAACGCTGAGGCAGCTTGATAAATTTCTTGCCGCTTGTGTCAGTTTCTGTTATCGTCATTCTTTTTTAGTTTTATTAATCAGCGGTATTATAACAATTTTCGCGGTTCTTTTACTTTTTGCAAAAGGCGTAGATACAACAAATTTCGGTTCTGAGGATTCTGTTTACGCGCAAGTTGAATTTGAAGGAGGTTTGCTTGCGGAAGAAGTCGATCGGCTTCTTTCAAATTACGGCAAGCAGCTTGCGCTACATTCGCAGCTTGCACAGCGAGCGCAGCATTCGCAGCGAGCGAATAAGAACGGAATTATCAATATTGAAACAGGAGCGCGGATTGGTTCAGGATCTCTGCTTATTTCTTTCGATCCGAAAATATTAAAGCCGCAGCAGGTGCGTGATTTAGCGAAACAAATTTCGATCCCCGGCGGATTCATTTTCTTTCATGATAATTCGCAAAAAGATCGTTATTGGCAAATCTATATTTACGGAGACGAAGATAAAAAATGCAGAGAACTTGCGGAAGGTCTTGCATATTATTGCTCGTTTGTTTCTTCAGACGCGAAAAATCCGCTTATAAAAGAAAGGGTTTTAAATTTTAAACAGGGAAGCAAAAAAATGATCCTGCTTCCAAACAGAGAAAATTTCGCGGAATCAAAAATTAGTTTTTCTGAAACGATCAACATGGCGCGTATTGGAGTATACGGTCCTGTTGTTTACAAAAGAAATAATTCAAAAGAAGAAACAGATGTAAGAATCCGAGTAGGCGGCATTGAAGATTTTAAATATTACGTTTCACACAAAAGCGTTATGCGCCAATCAAGAGAAGGAACTCTGAATACGCTTGTGTTAACCGGCAATGATGAGATTAATTCGTCAATATTTCTTAACTCACTCACCGAAACAAAAGATGAATTTGAACCGTCAAGCATCAGAAGAGATAACCGCCGCAGATATGCATCAATCACAATTTCAACAAAACCGATGGATCCGCGCCGCGTTAAAGAAAAATTATCGGATGTATTTAAAAAATCGGAATTACCCTCGGGATATTCAATCGAATTTGATCCAGAGGCTATAAAACAAAGCGAAGGATTAACAGCAACCGTACTTTCGCTTTTATTGGCAATTGTTTTTTGTTATATGATAATCTCGGCAATCAATGAATCATTTCGCATTCCTTTGTTAATACTTTCTGCAATTCCGCCGTCACTTGCAATTCCCGCAATATGTTTATTTTTATCAGGCAGCGCGTACAATTCCTCGATTGCCTGCGCTTTTATCGCTGTCAGCGGAATGACAGTTAATGCTGCTGTTCTTTGCGTTGACAACATCAGATCGTTTATACAAAACGGAAAGAAAAACAACGCATTAACAGTATATTTTGCGCTGCGTCAAAAAATGCCGGCGCTTCTTGCGACAACAGGAACAACCGTCGCGGGAGCATTACCTTTTCTCTTTTTAACAGAAAACGCAAACACTCTTATAAGAACTTTATCTCTTGTCGGCGCGCTAGGGGTAACAGGTTCATTAATTTGTTCAATAACATTAATTCCTTCACTTTTATCTTTATCTAAAAATATTTTTAAAGAGGTTTTACCTAAAATTTAAAAGTTTTAAAACTTTCAAAACACAAACATTATCTATTCCGCTTGAGCGGGATATAAAAACTTTTTTTTGGAACTAATATGATAAATAAACTTCTCAACAAAACAATTTCTGTTTTTTTAACATTAATTTTTATTACAGGATTATTTCCGCCGATTGTTTTTTCGGAACCTTCGTCATCTTTTTCATCATCTTTTTCATCCGTTTCGGATATACGGGGATTTAATAAATCGGTTTTTAACAGTTATTTAAGCAGAGCCGACAGAGAGCTCGATCCCGAACGCTGGCTTATAGAAGCGAAATTAGGAGTTTCTCAGGCGATTGGCGGGTGGGAATTAATCTCCGGGAATTTATACGACAATCCGCTTCTAATTGCTGAAGCAAAACATCAACTTGAAAATTGGAGCAATGATGAACTTGAAAAACGTTTTTCGCAATGGCTTGTCGCAAGATTTTTTATAAACTTCAGAACAGATTCATTGCTGAATTTTTCTCAATTGATGAATGAAACTCAAAAAAAATATTCATGGTATCTTGATAACCAAGGAAATATTTTATTTGATGAGCAAACAGGCGACCCGCTTATAATTCGTCCCGACGAAGAAAATAATCCTTTCTCTCTGGATTTAATAAAATGGCGCGAACAGGTAAACAATAATATTAATAATTCATTGACTTCTTTAGATAATAAATTATTACTTCTTTATCCGGAATTACTTGATTACATTCCCAATGAATTACGTGAAAAAACAAATAAATTAATTGTAGAAAACCTAATATCAATGAGCAATTCAATTAAAGCGGAATTTGAAAATATAATGGCCATTGAAGAAAGGAAATTTATAAGCCGCAGAACAAGAGATATATGGAGTTTACGCAATAAAAGCGAAAATGAATCCGCAAAAATATTCGCGGAAAAATTGATTGCGGAAACCGAAGAAACCTGCAAAAACGGAATAAACAATTTAAAAATCAAAATCGAACAGGCTGAAGCGGGTATAGGCGATCTTGCTCTGTTAGGTGAAGAATGGCTTCAATTGTATAAAGAACAATTTGACAGAGGATTAAAAGCGTGGGAAGAAGCTGAAGAAAGATTTTTCACAAGACGCATTGAGTGGGAGCAAGATTCTTTAAATCTATTTAATTACGGCTTAGAAGTTTGGCAAACCGCATTAAAAGATTTTGAAGAAAAACGTAATCTTTGGGAAAAAGAGGCTGAATCTTTATTCGAAGCGGGAAAGAAATTATTCAAAGATATAAATGAAGATTTAGAAAAAAATATAACGAATGCAAAAATCGAATTTGAATTAAATAAAGCAATGCGAATCGGAGAAGGAACAACAAGAGTTAAAGCATTAATCGATATGTATTTGATTTGTTCCTCTGCCGCGCTTTCTTCAAAGGAAAATCTTCAATTTTGGCACGATCAATACAACGCTGAAAATAAAGTTAATCCAAAAGATGAAGGTTTTTCCGCATGGATTGAAACCAATATTGAAAACACAGAAAACAAAATAGAAACAATGCAAAACAACAGTTATTCAATATTTCTTACCGGATCAATTAATAAATTAAAACGATCTTTAACAGAACTGAAAGAAATGAAAAACTCTTACGAAATGTACAATAAGTATATGTTAAATGCGCTGGATGCACGGGAAAAAATACTTGAAAATTATTCTAATCTTTTTGATTTTGGTTCTTTAAAAGATATTTTATCACAGGATGCAACAAGCGAGGATTTCTATCTTGATGAATACCAGTTAGCGTTAATCAGAGCAAAAGCGCTTGTCGGTTATTATGAAAATAAAACAGCAATAGCAAAAGCGGTTTCTGCTTACGCAAACGAATTAACATCGGGAAGAATGACAGAAGCGGAAGGATTAAAAGCATGGGAAAACGCTAAAAATGCGTATACTTTATCGTTAGCTGAATATGAAGCTGAATTAAAAACTCTCACAGGCATTGGAAATGAAATTCAATCTAAACAGATTGAATTAGCGGATTTAATGTCGGTATTACAGCAAGAAGAAGCAAAATTGAATCAATTATATTCCGATTATACAGCTTTAGTTTCTTCTTCAGCCGTAAATATGCAAAATATCTTTCGTTCTGAATTAAAAACTAAATATAAATATTTAACGGAAGACTATAAGAAGCTTTTTTTCGCGGAAGAAGAATCTCTTTATTCAAATGCTCATATACATGGTTTAAATTGGGGATATTCTTCTCAAATAGAAACAGCGCAATATTATTTAGATTTATTTATAAACGGAAACGATGATGATTTATTATCTTTATCAGAACTTGAAAAATCAAAATCGGAAGTTGATATAAAAATCCGTTATGCGTTAATTTATTTATTTGCAGACAATGCAAACGGCGATTTACGCGCGTTTAATTCATCTTATAGCGGCGCTGATTGGTATACAAAAGCAACAGGATATATTATTCCCGAACAAGAAGAAAAATCAGACTTTTGTGGTAGTAACCTTTATACCCGCCTTTATAATGATTTCAGTAATTCCTTACTTAAATTTGAATCAGATATAACATTTGAAAATTTAGAAAATCTTTATTTCTATGAAACTTTGTTAAAATATTTTAATGAATATGCATTTTTCAGTTTTTTTATGCAAAACGAAATATGGCAAAATTCTTGTTTGTTATTATCGAATTTATTAAAAGAATACGGATTTACAACATCATCGGCTCTCCTGCCCGAGCCTAATGAACTTTGTAATTCTATAAAGAAAAAAAACGGTGATTTTTTACAAAATATTTCGCAGTTTTTAATAGATTTTGAGAATTGCTTTTCGTTACTCCCGCAATGGCTTGGAATAGAAATAAATATCTGGAAAGAATCATTTATAGATTTTACTACCGTATATATGCTAAATAATAATATAAAAGAAAATAAATCGTCAGATGTTTTGAAAAATGAAAAAGAAAATATACAAAATAATATTTTATCCAATCTTGAACAGTTAAAAAAAGAAAATATTTCAGAAGAAGAAATATATACTATAAATTCTTCATTAAGCTTATTATATAACTCTTTATATTTAAATAATTATCAATACTCGATTACAAATATTTATAATTATTATAAATCCGTTTCATCAACGGATGAAAAACACTGGCGGGAATATCTAACAGAAGAATATATAGATGAACTTGATCCTATTATTAAAGCAGGAATAAATAATATAGCGGGAATATTTGAAGATGCTTTTGATGTTTCTCTTTTTAATACAAAAAGAATAAATAATGCGCTTTCATTATATAATAATTCAAGTATTTCGTTATTAGAAGAAAATTCAAATTTTTATTACAAATTATATAACAGAGAATCATCTCAAGTAACAAATCTTTTATATTATTTAAATATCAGGTACAAAGATATTGCAGACACAGCGAAAGCATATGATTTTTCTAAATTAAATACAAAAGAAATAAATGAAAAGATTAAATTAATTAAAGAAAATATAGATATTCAGGAAGAAAAATATAATATAGAAAAATCTAAATACTTACAGAGTGCAAATCAATTTATTACTATCGGTGAACGTTATGACAATCAATATAGTATAACAAAAAAAGTATATGAAAATATCAAACAGAAACGTATTGAATATGAAAAATATGAAGCAATTCAAAGATGGGCAAGCACTTCATATTTAGGCATTGACATAATAAAACTTGATGAATATAAAACAAAATTAGAAAGAGCTGAAATTATTTTATTGGCGCTTTCCGCTCTTAGTGAAGATAATAAAATGAATCCGCAAAATAAGGAATATGACGCATTATTTTCCGCATATAAAGAAATATTTACTGTAAAACTTTTATTAACAGAAACAAATGAAAATGAAAATTCAGAATTTGCGCGTGAATACACTAAATATTTACAGTTATTTGATAAATATTCAGATTCGTTAAAACAATTTGGAAATATAAATCTGAATTATAATGATTATTTTTTACCAAAAGATAAAGAAGATTGGACGCTAAGAAATGTTATTACAAAAAACGACGAAGGACTATTAACTTTTTCAAAAGATTCAAACATGTCACTTACCATAATAGACAAAAAAACAGCATTTGATATTAACATTTATTTTAATAAACCATTAAATCCAAATAACGAATATAAAAGTTTTACCGCATTCGAAGAAGCTCTTATTGGTTTAAGTAAAAGAATGGCAGAATATTTCAAAAATAAAGATAAATTTGAACAATGGAGTTACGCGGGAGAATATCTCATATCCGAATTAATTAAAAATAATACAAATATAAACTTTTTAAAAGATGCCTTTACAGGAGTAGGAGAAATAAACGGCAATTTGGCTTCTGTAACAATTTATGATTTTTCTAAAGCAGGAACTTTTGCCGGATTATTTAATAAATATACTTCGATAAAATCATTATATTCTTCTATCAACGAATCGGGAATGAAAAAAGAATATAAAGATTCCTGGTTAAGTTTAAGTGATGAGGAAAAAGCTGATCTTGAATTTTATGTAATTCTTTCACTTGGCGGCAGTAATGATTACATGAAAGGTTTTTCAAAACTATTTTCTTTGAATCTATATAAATTTGTGTATAAACATAACAAAGATTTTCATGATCATGTGGTAAAAGAATTAGATAAATGGTATAAATTCATGTTTTTTCCGATGTTTTCTGAAATACGTGATGTAGAAAGAATAGCCTGTGAAAGAATTAAAAGCGTATTAAATGAAACAGAGATAGAGGTAGATGCATGGACAAAAGGTCTAACAAATCACTTTTCCTCTATTGAAGCATACGCCCTCGCTTATAACGAATCATTGGAAAAAATAAAGAAAATAACCGGCGTTTCCGAAAAGAGTAAAAATATTATCTGGGAAGATATAAAACTCTGTCTGCAAAAAAATAAAAGAATAAAAGAAGAAAATCTGGAAACTTTAGAAAAATACTGGATAAAAATGAACAGCGGTTCAGAGTATAAAAATAAAGAAATAATTTCAGCGCTTTCTGAATTCTTAAGTTTTATCAATATTGAAGAAATCAGAATCAAAAATAACCTGGAATCATTTTGGACAGATGAAAGAAAAAGACAAGAAAATAATAAAAATGATTTTCTAACAGAAGTAAATTCATACATATCAGGAACAGGCAATCTGAAAAGTCTGAAAGCAGCGGCGGAAAAAGCGTATGGAAAAAATTTTATTTCGATAAAAAATTATTACAATGATTCACATGATGTAATAATAAATAATTTATCAAAATATTTAGATATCGATACTAACCTTTATTCATTATTCGGAAATTTCGGAAACGATTTATCATTATTAACAGGAGAAATGCTGGATAGTAAATACAGCGCGGAATTGACTGCCAGAGAAATCGAATGGGATCTAATTCGAAAAGATATTAGCGATAAAGAAGCTGAATGGAACTTATATGCGGATATGATAATAGAAACCGGAAGAACAGATTGGGCAGCAAGCCGGCAAAAAATGGTAAGCGCTTTAAAACAATGGCAAATAAATTTCCAAAATGAATACGATCGCGTAAGCAAGGAGTGGAATGAGGCGTATCTTGCAAGCCTTAATGATAAAGAAGAATGGCTGCAAAAAGCGGCAGACGCGGCATACAATGCTTCTTCTGAATCATTTCTTTCGCTTATTGGCACAGAAGGTGAACGTTTATCACGCATAATGGATACAAGAGAACCGTTAGGAATTCGAATTGACGCTAACGAAGCAAATACTCTGATGGCAGAACTTTTACAATCATCGGGCATAATCAACATGTCAAAAGCGTTTAATTCGATAAACAACATAACAAGTTCAATATCGACATCTGTAAGACAAGGACTAAAAGGAAACACATGGAACGCGGCGCATGTAAAAGTAACAGTTGCCGATTTTATACGCAATACAAACGCTGAAATAGCAGACTCCGAAACCAGAAAACTTGCATATAACGCTAAAATGAAAGTAGAAGAAGCGAAAAAAAGTTTAGCGGCAAATGTCGATACCGCAAATATTAATTTTAAGTCAAACATGGATGATTTATTTGTTGATGGACTGTGGACAAAAAAAGGAAATAACTATGAAAAAGAGATATTAAAAGGAGCAACGCTGCTAACATCAATTATTACGCAAAAAGTAACAATTAAAGGCTACGAGAACTATATTTTACAGCCAATAATGTTAGAAACAAATTTAGACGCTGATTATCTTGCTTCATTAGATACTCTCGCAATAAGAGGTTTACTCGATAGCGCTTACAATGAAATAGAATTGATAGCAAAAGAAATATTCGGCACAGATGAAAAATCAATTCCAAAACCTACAGTAGAGAAGCAAAAAAAAGGACGCGTAGAAGCCCCGGGAAAATTCGGTAAACATATCGGATACGGTCCCGATCATAAACCTTCGAACGAAATGGGAGAAGAAAAAAAAGATATGTTTTATGATCAAGGCAGCGGTGAAGTTGGGCGCTTATTATCGGAATATATCTATTGGAATGTTATTGATGAAAAAGGAAATTATGAACTTAACATGGCTCCCTGGGACAAAAGATTGTGGAACGATGAAGGAAGCTGGTTTAAAGCGCCCAATCTCAGAACAATCAGTTCAATTAGCACCTCAATAATGTCAAGCTTTGTCACCGGAAATTTGGGAATTATAGGAGTTGGTATGTCTATTGCTATGAATTCAACAAATGATTTATTTTTTGCGTGTCTTGACATGGCAGGCGAATATAAAAAGGCCGATGAAGCATTTACTGATTTTGGAAAAAAAGTTTTAACAAACACAGTAACCGCTTTTATAGGAGCGGCATTTAACGGCGTTCAAGGAACTGCCTTTCAAGGATTAACTAAAACGGCTGTGGAATTAACTTCATCTACTCTGGGAAAAATAGCAATTAAAACCGCAATGGCAGGAATACAAACAGCAACGACATCAATAATGAATAACGCAATAAATGGTATAACTTATAGCAGAGAGGATGGATTTGGTTATAATAAAAATGTTTTCAACGTTAACTTCGGAAAAAACCTAGGTATAAATATGTTAACATCAATGACAAGCACATTTGTCACCACAGGACTCACAGCTATCAATAGCAGTCTTGATTTCTCTAAATTGAAAGGGTTTGAAAACTTAAACAAAGAAAATCTGGCAAAACTAAATGACCTTATCGGCTCTCTTGCAGGACAGGCAGTAAACTATGCTATGGGAAATGACTTCACATTAAATTTACTTAATGCAAGCCTGTTTTCCAACGGAAAAGTTAACGGCGGCTTATTCGAAATGCATTTCGGACATGACGGCGTAACAGGAAATATAGGCATGGGCGGCGCAAATGTCAGTATCGACAACATAATTGACGCGGTTAAAGGAGCCATGGTATGGAATGTAAATAACCGAATCAGTATTTTCGGCAAAAAAAATGATTTTGATTCGTTGTCAGCATTACGCGCTCTATATGGTTATGGAGACAAAGTACAAAATAACCTATTACGTAATATACTCAAAGGTGATACTATATTAAATATCGATGAAGACGGAAATTTTTCAGCAGAAACAATCAATAAAGATGGGAAGAAAGTTGTATATCTAACAGGATACCGTAATGGAATGAGCTTTGAAGATCAAATGCTCCTTGCGGTAATTCTTGGTCATGAAGCTTATAGGGATGGATACAAAACAGGAGAAACAAATGCTTCCGGAAAAATTATAACCGAAGAAGACAGCTTAAATGAACTTCAAAAAGCAATTATTGCAAAATTAATGATGAGTAATAGAATCAATGATGAAAATAGCTGGTTCTATGATAAATATATGGGGCTTGAATTTGAGAATTCTTTATTAAATTTTGCAAAAATATCCGGTGATTATTCGCTGTTTTATGATTATCTGGAACTTGCTTACTATAATGAGAAGGACTATCATTGGTTGTATGGCAGCACTGGAAATGATTTTCAAAATAATTATGCTGAAATACCTCTCTTAAACGGATCAATTCCGGAAAGAGCGGAATTTATTAATAGTGTAAGATTAAAAACAGCATATGTAAAATATATGGTCGATCATAGACAAAAACAGAAAGAAGAACCTCTGCTATCCCAAGAAAAATTTTCAAAAGATAATAAACTTCTTAATGATTTTGGATACAGACCTGTAAGTACTGATACTATAGCAGCAGTTGGTTGTATGTTTATGGTTACAAAATACGGAATCGAAGCGATTCAAAATGAAAGTATAAACACCGTCGGTTTTAATAATTTTATTAAATACAGAAATCTCATTTATAACGGATCGGACAACTTACTTTCCAATGAATTAATGGCGCAAATCATGACTAGTTTTTCCGGAGGTCAATACACAGTAATACTTGACAAAGAATATCAAAAATCGCAAAATCCAATAAGCATTGAACAACTAGAAACTTACAGTAATTCACAAAACGAATATTTTATTCATCTTAGAATAAAAAACCCTGATAATGAAAACGCTATAGTTCATTCGGTAATGGTATCAGGAATTAATTATGTTAAGGACGATGAAGGACAAATAATCGATGTTATATTTAATGTCGCAAATCCGTTAATTTCACCGAATCATTATAACGGAAGGTCAAGCTATTCATTGGATGCGGTACTTCGCGCAGATGTATTTAAAATTACTCGACCTACAATATAAAACTGAAAAGTAAGGAGATTTTATGAAAAAGATAATTTTTATTATTATGCTTTTTTCGGTTTCACTGTCACTCTTGGCAGAAGAAAATCACAAATGGCTTACTGAAAATAACTGGTGCATTGAAGATGGAAGAAGTCTTGCCGGACTCTCTATGGGCACTATCGATTTTCACTCAAATCCCAGGGTGATATTTAGAGTTTTCGAAAAGCCTCCAAGAAGTGTTTTATACCAAGTCCAGCTTAGAAATGAATTGTTTTATTTTCTATATCAGAAAGAAGATGAACAACAAAAATTTGTTCCAATTGGTTCTGCTTACGGAACAGATCCGTTAGAAATCGAATTTAGTAATAATAATTCTTCAATGACAAGAAAGGTAGATGGTTATTATTACGGAAGCGCTGACAGGGTTGGCAAACAACAAAATCATAACTACCCCCTTGTTGGTATTTGGGGACGTTTGCCGTTCTTGAATGAATACCAGCTTGTTGATCCTGCAGCCTGCGTTCTCTATATGGAAATAATAGATGAAATTCCGGTATGGGCAGTTCGTAAAGGAACATATTTAATAAAACAAACAGGAGAAAAAACATTTGAAACTATTTCATCGTATCCTGAAGGACGTTTAAAACTTGAAGTACTTAGAGAAAATATTATTTTATTAACACCTCTTTTTTCTTCAACGAGAAACGAGGTGAAATTGGTTGCTCCTTTAGCAATCAGACGAAATTAAATACCTCATCACAAGCGCACAACTCCCCTTGTGCGCTTTCATTTGAAATCAATTTTTCTTCGAGGTGATATTTGTCATCTCGAAGAAAGTTCACCTTCCAATTGAAAGTAATTTATTTTAAGGTATATCTCAAATAAATATCAATTATATTATCGGAGGATTTTATGAAAAAACTATTAATCTCTTTTTTGTTTTGTATTTCATCATATTTTGTTATTGCTCAATCTATTGAAACAAATAACAATAATACCTGTGAAATAATGATCGTATGAGTGAATCCTGCCTTGACAAAACCGGTAAAAATTAATACATTCGATCCAGGAATGAGGAAAAGCATTTGAAAACGGTTTTTATCGTAGACGACAGCGACACAAATCTTGCTATGGCAGAAGAGGCGCTGGAGGATCATTTCAACGTGATGACTCTTCCTTCGGCGGAAAGAATGTTCACGCTTTTGGGCAAAATGACGCCGGACATCATCTTATTAGACATCGAAATGCCGGAAATGAACGGGTTTGAGGCTTTGGAAAGGCTAAAATCCGACGCTTCCTACGCCAAAATCCCTGTCATCTTTTTAACAGGCACAATCAACGCATCTATACAGGATAAAAGTGAAAAATTGGGGGCTGTCGGTATAATCAGCAAGCCTTTTACTCCATCTACGCTAATAGAACGTATTAATTCATATATATAGGAAATTTTATACGTCAATGGCTTATAATTGAAATATCCGGTAAAAACGGGATATTTCGTCTGTTGACCGGGAATTTGCGTATGATGGAGGATGTTTGTGCAGTCAATTACTGAAAAAAAAAGTGTATTGAATTCGATATACGCACAAATGTTCGTCATCGTTATCGCTTTTGTGATAATGGGAATATCAAGTTTCTTCTTAGCCACCAACAATGAACATTATCATCTTGAAAAAGACGCGGAAAACGCCCTTGCTTACGCAGAATCAAAAATAACAGCAAGCCTTCAAAATTCTGAAATGTTCCTTAACAGTTATTCTGAAACGATCAACAGAATGATTCTTGAAGATAACAGCAAACAAGAAGTGTCTTCTTACTTGAAAAGCATAATTACGTTTCTTAATAAAAACAAAGAAAGCATGTCATGGCTGAATAATATACACGGATATTTTTTAAGCTGGGGCGGAACATATCTGATGGGAAAAGATTATGAACTGCCCGCAAATTATAATCCGCAGGAAAGCGTATGGTATCTTGATGCCGTAAAAGCTCACGGCAGAACCGTAATATCCGAGCCTTACAAAGATCCGATAACAAAAAATACTGTGTTCACATTTTCCCGCTGCATTGAAGACAATAACGGAAATATTTTAGCGGTTATTTGTATTGATACAAATCACAGTATTATTAGCGAGCAGGCTATTAATCTTAACCTTACATACGGAAGTTACGGAACATTAATAAATAATAATTTAACAGTAGTGGCTCATCCGTTTTCGTATTTTGTCGGAGAAAAACTTCAAAATATCGACAGCGGTATATCGACAATTACTGATGAACT